>Ga0209474_10001493_pt1 | contig 22713 bp, 19 predicted proteins | sample GraSoiAngelo_145_FD_185902 | JGI IMG/M metagenome (GOLD analysis project Ga0209474, IMG submission 185902) | Grasslands soil microbial communities from the Angelo Coastal Reserve, California, USA - 14_1009_05_20cm (SPAdes) (version 2) | ecosystem: Environmental > Terrestrial > Soil > Grasslands...
ATCGGCCGTTCACCTCCTCGTACCCGCTGATCCTCATCACGCCGGCGTCCGATCGCCGCACGACGTCCACGTTCGGCGGGTGCACGGCCAACGCGGAGACGCCGCCGCTGGAGATCCATCCCGACGACGCGCGCACGCGCGGGCTGCACGACGGAATGCGCGTGCGGGTGTGGAACGACCTCGGCGAAGTGCGCCTGCCCGTGCGCGTGACCGACGCGGTGCCGCGCGGCGTGGTGTGCTCGCTCAAGGGCGCGTGGATGAAGACGAGCGACAACGGCCAGACCGTCTCCGCGCTGGCGCCCACGCACCACGCCGACATCTCCGAGGGCGCCTGCTACAACGACACGCGCGTCGAGGTGGCGGCCGCCTGAGCCGCGCGCTGCTCGTCGGCGGCGTCGAGACCGGCGGCACGCGCGTGCGCTGTGCCGTCGGCACCGGCCCCGACGAGGTGCGTGCCGAGACGACCGTGCCGACGACCACACCCGCCGAGACCCTGCGCCGCGTGCTCGAGTTCTTCCGCACGTACACCGAGATCACCGCCGTCGGCGCCGCGTGCTTCGGTCCCATCGATCTCGACCGGAGCTCGCCGACATTCGGCCGGATCACGACGACACCCAAGCCCGGCTGGCGCGGCGCCGACGTCGTCGGCGCTCTGCGGACGCTGTCCGTGCCCGTCGCGTTCGACACCGACGTCAACGGCGCCGCGCTGGCGGAGTATCGCTGGGGTGCCGGACGCGGCGTCGATCCGTTCGTCTACGTCACGGTCGGCACGGGCATCGGCGGCGGCGCCATCGTCGGCGCTCGTCCTGTGCACGGGCTCGTGCATCCGGAGATGGGGCACGTTCCGATCACACGCGATTCCGCAGACGCCTTCGCCGGCGCATGTCCGTATCACCGTGATTGTCTCGAGGGTCTCGCCTCGGCGGTCGCGCTCTCGCAGCGCTGGGGCGCGCTGCCGGAAACGCTGCCCGCGGAACACGAGGCGTGGCGGCTGCAAGCGCGCTATCTCGCCCTCGGCGTCGCGGCCATCGCGGCCGTGCTGTCGCCACCGCGCATCGTGTTGGGCGGCGGCGTGATGCGCGCGGCCGGCCTGCTCGCCCGCGTGCGCGCGGAAACGGTGAAGACGCTGGCGGGTTACGTCCGGGCGCCCGACCTCGTGCCGCCCGCGCTCGGCGAGCGCGCCGGCGTCCTGGGCGCGCTCGCGCTGGCGCAGGCGACTCTCGCCGAGGCCGGCGTACAATAGCGGGTCATGAAAGTCCTCCTCGTGCATCCCAGCCCGCTGATGTATTCGGAAATTTTCCTGCGTCTCGAGCCGATCGGCCTCGAGCGCGTGGCGGCCGCCGTGCGCGCGGCCGGCCACGACGTGCGCCTGCTCGATCTGCAGATCTTCGGTCACGCCGACTACCACCGTGAGGTGGCGGACTTCGCGCCGCACGCCGTCGGCTTCTCGCTCAACTATCTGGCCAACGTCCCCGAGGTGCTGGACCTCGCGAAGGAGACCAAGCGGCGGCGTCCCGGCTGCTTCATCTTCGCCGGCGGTCACAGCGGGTCGTTCATCGCCGATGAGCTGCTCGAGCACGCGGCCGGAGCTCTCGACGCGCTCGTGCGCGGCGAGGGCGAACTGATCACGCCGCGTCTGCTCGAGGCCGTCGGTGATCCGCGGATATCGACGCTGCCTGGCGTGGTGACGCCCGACGGCGCGGGGCCCCTGCCCACGATGCTCGACGACATCGATCGATTCCCGCCCGCCCGCGACCTCACGCGGCGCCGCCGCAAGTACTTCATCGGCGTGCTCGATCCCTGCGCCTCGGCGGAGCTGACACGCGGCTGCCCGTGGGACTGCTCGTTCTGCAGCGCGTGGACGTTCTACGGCCGCTCGTATCGCAAGGTCTCGCCCGAGGCGGCCGCGGACGACCTCGCCAGGATCGCGGAGCCGAACGTCTTCCTGGTGGACGATGTGGCGTTCATCCATCCCGAGCACGGCTTCGCCATCGGGCGCGAGCTCGAGAAGCGCCACGTGCGCAAGCAGTACTACCTCGAGACCCGCTGCGACGTGCTGCTGCGCAATCGTGAGGTGTTCGAGTACTGGCGGCGGCTGGGACTGCACTACATGTTCCTGGGCCTCGAGGCGCTCGACGAGGACGCGCTGCGCCTGCATCGCAAGCGCATCACCCCGGGCGAGAACTTCAAGGCGCTCGACGTCGCGCGCGAGCTCGGCTTCACCGTGGCCGTGAACATCATCGCCGACCCGGACTGGGACGAGCGGCGCTTCGCGATCGTCCGTGAGTGGGCGCTGACGGTGCCCGAGATCGTGCACCTCACGGTCGCGACCCCGTACCCGGGCACGGAGATCTGGCATACCGAGGCGCGACGGCTCACCACGCTCGACTACCGCCTCTTCGACGTCCAGCACGCGGTGCTGCCGACGCGGCTGCCGCTGCAGCGCTTCTACGAAGAGCTCGTCGCGACGCAGGCCGTGATCAACCGCAAGCACCTCGGGGTGACCGCGCTTCGCGAGGTGGCGGGACTGGCCGCGCGCCTCGCGCTACGCGGTCAGACGAACTTCTTGCGGATGCTCTGGAAGTTCGGCACGGTCTACAACCGCGATCGGCAGTACAGCGACCACCTGCGACCGGTCAGGTACCAGATGCGGCCGCCGGTCGCGACCTCGGTCAAGCTCCGGGCGAAGGATTTGTTCATACACCGGCCGGCGCAAGCGACACCGGCCGGTGCCTCGGATTAGCGCGTGGCGACCTGCATGGGCTTGTAGACCGGGGTGCGCCACTCGGGGTGGCGCTTGTCGATCCCGCGCACGAGGTCCATGTACGCACGGCTGAGCTTCTTCGTGAGCGGCCCCACCTCGCCGTTGCCGAGCGGGAACCGGTCGATCGAGACGATCGGCGTGATCTCGTAGCCGCTGCCGCAGAAGAACGCCTCGTCGGCGACGTACAGCTCGGTGCGCGCGATGTCGCGCTCCTGGACTTCCAGCCCGAGATCGGGAATGACGTCCTGCAGCAGCGTGGTCCGGGTGATCGACTCGAGAATGTCGGCGGTCAGCGGCGGCGTCAGCAGCACGCCGCGGCGAACCATGAAGAACGTCGCGCCGGTGCCCTCGGCCACGGTGCCGCTCCGGTTCAGGAGAATCGGCGAGTCGTAGCCGTCGGCCTTGGCCTGCAGTGTGGCCAGCCGTCCGTTCTGGTAGTTGGAGCCGGACTTCAGCCGGATCGGAATCGCGTTGTCGTTGGTACGCGTCCACGACGACACGCACGCGCGTAGCCCGGTGGGCGCGCTCGGGCGGCGCCGCGGGTTGATGTAGAGGCCGGTCGGCGTCGTGGCGTCGAGCCCGGTCCCCAGCACGTAGGCGACCATGTGCATGTGGACGTCCTCGCGGATCTCGTTCGTCTTCAGCACCTCACGCACCGCCTCATAGAGGTCGACGTCGCTGTACGGCACCGTGAAGCGCATCATCTTCATCGACTCGCGCAGCCGCGCGAAGTGCTCGGCGAGGCGGAAGCCGTACATCTCGCCGTCGGCGGCGTTCCAGTAGGCGCGCAGCCCCTCGAAGCAGTTCGTGGCGTAAAAGACCGCCGCGCTGTTGACCGGCAGCACGGCCTGCTCGCCGGGCACCACCTTCCCGTTCATCCAGATCTTGAGATCGGCCATCGTCACGCTCCCCGCGCCCGCCGCCGGGCGCTCACATAGTCCACCACCAGATATTCACCCAGCCGGTCCGGCGTCGCAAAGAACGCGCGGCCGCGATTGATGCGCGCCATCTGCTCGACGAACGACGTCAGCCACGGGCTGCGCTCGAGCATGAACGTGTTGATGATGATCCGTTCACGCGTACAACGCTGGACTTCCCTGAGCGTCTCCTGCACCGTGCGCGGCGTCGGCGGGTAGCTGAAGTCGGCCACCTCGCCCTCGAGGTGCGCGGTCGGCTCGCCGTCGGTCACCATTAAGATTTGCCGGTTGCCGCCGGCGTGCCGCGCGAGGAGCCGTCGCGAGAGCATGAACCCCGCGTGCATGTTGGTGCCCATGTTCCACTCGCTCCACGACAGCGTGGGCAGCTGCTGCGTCGTGAACTCGCGCGCGTAGAGCGAGAAGCCGACGATGTAGAGCGCGTCGCGCGGGAACTGGCTGCGGATCAGCGCGGACAGCGCGAGGGCGACCTTCTTGGCGGGCAGGAAGTAGCCGTTGTTCAGCATCGAGCGGCTCATGTCCAGCATGACCACGGTGGCCGCCTGGGTGCGCTGCTCGGTGCGGATGACCGCGAAGTCGTCGGGCACGAGCCGCACGGGCGTGCCGGGCCCACGACGGCCGAGCGCGCGCATCACCGTCTCCTTGAGGTCGAGCAGGAACGGGTCGCCGAACTCGTAGCGCTTGCTCTCGTCGGTCTGGTCACCGCCGGCGCCGCGGCGGTCGATCTGGTGGCCGCCGAAGCGGTCGCGCTTGAGGCGGGCGAAGATGTCGCGCAGCGCCTTGTCGGCGATCTTGCGGATGGCGCGCGCCGTCAGCTTGAGGTCGTCGTCCTCGCCTTCGAGGTAGCCGGCGTCCTTGAGCCGCTTGGCGATCTCCTGCAGCCGCTCGAGGTCGCGCCGCGCCTCTTCGCCGGCCAGCTTTTCGACCTGCGCGGGATCGACGCGGTCGAGGTCTTCCAGCGCGCGGGTGCCGCGCAGCTCGCGCTCGAGCGCGTCGAGCTGCTGCATCTCCTCCATGAGGCGCATCGCGTCCTCGAGACCGACCTGCTCGTCGCCGCGGAAGCGATACCGCTGCGTCATCTCGTCGATCATGTCCGAGAGGTGCATCCCGAGCTGCCGCATGGCCGCTTCGAGTCGCTCGTCTTGCAGGAACAGCCCACGCATCATCTCGTCGAGCTGTGCGCGCTGCTCGGGCGACAGCGACTGCATGAGCGACTGCATCTGCGCCATGCGCTGCGCGATCTGCTCGAGGACGTCGTCGAGACTCTCGGCGCCGGGGAACTGGCTGCCCCACTTCGCCTTGAATTGCGCGAAGTCGGGCTCGCCGCCCTCGGCGCGCTCGCGCAGCATGCGGTTGAGGTCCTGGATCATCTCGCGCATGCGCCGCAGATCCTCGGGCGTGAGGTTGCCGAGCGCGTTCTTCATGCCCTGCATGAACGGCTGCATCGCCTGCGCCCGCAGCGACGCTAATAAGTCCTGGAACTTCTGCTCGGCCTGCTCGTCGTGGAACTCGTAGTTCTGCAGCTCGCGCAGCCGCCCCGCCGCATCCGGCGGAATCTGCTCGAGCGCCTGGCGCCGCCGCTCACGCTCGCGGCCTTGAAGGCCGCGCTCGATGCCCGCCCGCTCGGTCTTGACGACGTCGTCGAGCTTCTTCGCAATGTCCTCGAGGCTCGATCCGAGGTCGTAGCGCTGCATGCGCTGCGCCTTCTGCGCGCGAAGCTTGTCGAGGAGATCTTTCAGGCCGGGCATACGCGTGCCCTCGGGCCCACGCATCCCCTGCTGCAGGAGCCGCTGCAGCGCGGACTTCAGATCGCCGTAGCCAAGAACGTCGTCGGCGATCTCGTCGAGAACGTCGTCGGCGTCGAGATCCCCAAACGCCTGGGAACCATCCCAGCGCGAATAGCGGTGGAGCACCGTCAGCCTCGGTACCGGGCCTGTCCGGGCTGCGAGTCCTTGTTCAGCTTCTTGCTGAGGTGCAGACCCTCGAGGACGAACTCGATCGCCGCCGCAAGGCCCGCGGCGCTCTCGGCGCCGAGCTTGGTGGCGGCCGCGCGCAGCGCCGGCGTTTTCTCCGCCTGGCGCGCGTACTCGGCGGACGGCATGGCGTCGGAGACCTGGACGCTGAGGCCGTTCTGGAACGCGGCCACCACGGGGTCCAGCTCGGCGGGCGTCAGCGAGCGATTGAAGACGTTGAGCACGGCGCGCTGGACGAGCTTGCCGAGGACCTTGTCCTCACTCGTGTCGCCGAGCGTCTCCAGCTCGATCTTGCCGGCGGTGGAGGCGACCAGCGCGCCGAGATCGCTCACGCGCGGCGCGGCATCCGTCTCGCCCAGCCGGATGGCGCGCTTGAGCGCGCTGGAGACGAGATTCTCGTAGTTGCAGATGCTCACGCGGACGGAGACGCCCGAGCGCTGGCTGATCTCGGTGGCCTTGCGCGCCAGATGCGTCAGCTCCGCGACGATCTGCTTCATGTACTCGGGCGCGGTCGTGCGGACCCCGTCGGCGACGAGCGCCGTGCGCTCGGCTTCCATGATGGCGATCTCGTCGGCGACGCGTCGCGGATAGTGCGTGCGGATCTGCGAGCCGAAGCGATCTTTGAGCGGCGTGATGATGCGGCCGCGATTCGTGTAGTCCTCGGGGTTGGCGCTGGCCACGACGTAGAGGTCGATGGGCAGCCGCACCTTGTAGCCGCGGATCTGCACGTCGCGCTCCTCCATGATGTTGAGGAGCCCGACCTGGATGCGCTCCGCGAGGTCCGGCAGCTCGTTGAGCGCGAAGATCCCGCGATGCGTGCGCGGCAACAGGCCGTAGTGGATGGTCAGCTCGTCGGCGAGATAGCGGCCCTCCGCCACCTTGATCGGATCGACCTCGCCGATGAGGTCCGCGATCGTGATGTCCGGCGTGGCCAGCTTCTCGCCGTAGCGACGGTCACGCGGCAGCCAGGCGATCTCCGCGGCGTCGCCGCGCTCGGCCACGCGCGCGCGGCACGCAGCGCAGATCGGGACGAAGGGATCGTCGTTGATCTCGCAGCCGGCGAGCACCGGCACCACCTCGTCGAGCAGCCCAACGAGCAGCCGGGCGATCCGCGTCTTGGCTTGCCCGCGCTCGCCCAGCAGCACGATGTCCTGGCCGCTCAGCACCGCGTTCTCGATCTGGGGGATGACGGTCTCGTCGTAACCGACGATACCCGGCAGGAACGACTCGCCACGCCGCAGGCGGGTGACGAGGTTGTCGCGCATCTCTTGCTTGACCGATTTCGACGTGTAGCCGGCGCTGCGGAGCTCGCCGACGGTGCGCGCTTGGGTCATCACGATGTCGTCGCCACTATGCTGCCCGCGGCGAGAGGTGTCAAGGCGCGCCGGGCGCGAAATTGCCATCGAGCAAGACAGGCGTGCGGGGCGCGCGGCGGACGTCAGGCGATCGACGTGGCGTAGTCGGCGCGCGGCGCGGCTTCCAGCGCGCGGCGCACCGCGTCCATCAGCACGAAGACGCTGAACGGCTTCTGCACGATGATGCCGTCGGCCGCGGCCGGCATCTCCGCGTAGCCGGTCATGTACAGCACGCGCGCGTGCGGACGAATCGAGCCGAAGGCACGTGCCAGCTCGAGGCCGTTCATCCGCGGCATCATCACGTCCGTCAGCAGCAGGTGGATCGGCGCGGCGTGACACTCGGCGACGAGCAGGGCTTCTTCGCCGTCGGCGGCGGCCAGCACCGTGTAGCCGTGCTCGCGGAGCATGTCCGTGGCGAGCGCGCGCACCGCCGGATCGTCCTCCGCGACGAGAATCGTCTCCGATCCCGTGCGCGGCATGACCAGCGGCATCACCGCCTGCGGTGCGGGCTCGTCCACGCTCGGCAGATAGACCCGGAACGTCGTGCCGCGCCCCGGCGCGCTGTCGACCGCGATGTGGCCACCGTGCTGCTCGACGACGCCGTAGACGGTCGCGAGGCCGAGTCCGGTGCCCGCACCGACCGGCTTGGTCGTGAAGAACGGCTCGAAGATCCGCTCCCGCGTCGCGGCGTCCATCCCGACGCCCGTGTCGCTGACCACGAGCGCGACGAACCGCCCGGACGGCAGCGCGTCGGCGCCGTCGCTGTCGACGCTCTCGGTCGTGAGCGTCAGCTGGCCACCGCCGGGCATCGCGTCGCGCGCGTTGACGGCGAGATTGAGGATCACCTGCTCGAGCTGACCGCGGTCCACGTTGACCCACGCGGCGCTCTGCGCGAGCGCGGTGACCACCGTGATGTTCTCGCCGATCAGCCGCCGCAGCATCTGCGCCATGTCGGCGATCACGCTGTTGAGATCGAGCGTGCAGCGCTCGAGCAGCTGCTTGCGGCTGAAGGCGAGCAGCTGCCGCGTGAGCGTCGCCGCGCGCTCGGCGGCCTCGCCGATGGCGTCGGCATCCTGGCGCGCGCGGGCATCTTTCGGCAGTCGGTCGAGCAGCACCTGCGCGCGGCCGAAGATCACCGTCAGCATGTTGTTGAAGTCGTGCGCGATGCCGCCGGCGAGCAGACCCAGCGCTTGCATCTTCTGCGCCTGCATGAACTGCTGCGTGCGGTGCTCCACCTGTTCCTGCAGCCGCGCGGCGTGCTGGCGCAGCATCTCGTCCTGCACCTGGCGCCGATAGACCTGCATCAGCAGCGGCAGCAGCACGAGATAGAACATGGCGCCGCCCACGACCGAGATCGCCCAGATCACGATCCGGCTCCAGCGAATGGTGTTCTGCAGCCGATCGGGCGTCTTGTACACTTCGATGACGCCGAGCACGCGGCCGCCGACGCCGCCGACGACCGAGATCGCCCAGATCACGATCCGGCTCCAGCGAATGGTGTTCTGCAGCCGATCGGGCGTCTTGTACACCTCGATGACGCCGAGCACGCGGCCGCCGCCGCCGACGATCGGGACATAGACCTCGGCGAGCGTGCCGAACGCGCGCTGCTCGTAGCGCTGCTCGGACTTGCCGAGCCGCTTGATCTCGACCCCGACGTCGCCCGCGAGCGCGCCCTGCAGCTCGTCGTTACCCGGAAACCGCTGACCGATCAGCCCCGGCTCGTCCGACCACAGGATCTCCGCGTCCCGACTCCACACCTTCACGCGAACGACCTCGGGCAGCGTCGTGATCGTCGCCGACAGCGCGCGGCCCCAGCGCTCCTGCGCGCCGCGATCGGCCGAGGCGCTGAAGATGCGCTGCAGTCCTTCGCGCTCGACCTCACGCCGGACCAGCGCCGCGGTGTTCTGCCATTCCCACTCGGAAACGGCCCGTGTGAGCAGCGCGGAAATGGCGTAACCCATCCCGAGACCGAGCACGACCGTGCCGAGCAGACAGAGCAGAGAGAACCGCGTGATGACCGGGTGCTTGAGCAGGTGCATCCCGGCGCCACGGTGCGACTCGCGTGCCACGCTCGAGCACCTACAGATGGTGTCGGGAGACGGCGCGGTCCCCGACGGCTCGCCCCGGAGATCGGCATCGCCTGGCCAGTCTCGAACCACCGGCCAAATTTCGTCCGGCCATTCAGCGCTCCGCGCGCGTGGTCGTGTCCGCCAGGAGCACCGCGGCGCCGGCGGCGACGAGCGACGCCGCGAGCGCCCAGAACACGGCCGGGTACGAGCCGAGGCCGACGAGCAGCAGCGAGGCGCCGACTGGACCGAAGGCGCGCGCGCTGTTGGCGCCGAGCGCGACCGCGCCGGAGATCGCGCCGTAGTTGCGCGCGCCGAAGATCTCCGCGAGCGACGACGCGCGGGCGAGCGTGGCCATCCCGTTGGCCGCGCCCTGCAGCACGATGAACGGGACGAGCGTGCCGAGGCGCGCGAGCAGCGTGAGTTGCCCCACGCCGAGGGCCTGGGCCACGAACACCGCGGCCACCATGACGCGCGAGCCCAGGCGCGCGGAGATCGGCACGAACAGCACGCGGCCGGGCAGCTGCATCGCGCCCGTCCAGCCGATGGCGGCCGCCGCCACCGCGGCCGAGTACCCGCGCTCGACGAGAAACGGAATGAGGTGCGTGGTGACGGCCGCCGTCGCGAAGTTGGACACGACGAAGGCGATTCCGAGCACCCAGAAGATCGCGGTGCGCGCCGCCTGGCCGAGCGTCAGGCTGGGTGCGGCGCCCTCGGCGACGCCGGCGGTCCTCCCCGCCGTGCCCTGGCGCAGCAGCAGCGCGTGGATCGGGATCGTGATGGTGCCGAGCACCACCGCGAGCACGGTGAGCGCGCTGCGCCAGCCCATCCGCTCCAGCAGCGCCGCCTCGATCGGCATGAAGATCGTGCTGGCGAGCCCCGCCACCAGCGTCACCGTGAGCAGCGCGCGATCGCGCCCACGCGCGAACCACGACACGACGACGGCGAACGCCGGCTCGTAGAGCGTGGTCGCCATCGCCAGGCCCATCAGAAACCAGACGACATAGAGGGTGGCCAGGCTCTCGACGCGTGCCCACGCGAACGTGAGCAGCGTGGCCAGGCACGACCCCACCGTCATGAGCGCGCGTGGACCGCGCCGATCGAGCCACCGTCCCACGGAGATGCTGGCCAGCGCGGAGGTGCCGAGGCCGATGGAGAAGGCCGCCGTCACCGCCACGCGGGAGGCGCCGAGGTCCTGCTCCATCGGCCTCAGAAAGACGGGGAACCCGTAGTAGATGATCCCCCAGGTGACGGTCTCCGTCACCGACAGCGCGGCGACGATCACCCAGCCGTAATAGATGGTGCGCGAGCCGAACCGGACGTCCGCGTTATTTCTCCGCGGTGCGGATCGCCGCCGGTCCGCCGTTGACCTTGATCCGCCCGACCTCTTTGAGCGCACGTCCGTCGAACGCGAAGACCTGGACGTCCTTCTCCACCATGTTGCCGACGAGGATCGTCTTGCCATCGGGCGAGAACGCCGCGCCCTGTGACCAGTGCCCGATCGGCGCCTCGACCACCTTGGTGAGCTTCATGTCCTTGGCGCGCAGGATCACGAGCTTGCCGTGGTCGCCATAGAACGGCGACTCCTTGGCCTTGTTGCTGCCGTTCATCACCACCACCGCCACGTGCTTGCCGTCGGGCGAGACCTTGATGCCCTCGGGCGTCTGCCCGACGCTGACCGTCTCGACCACGCGCGGCGGTGTGGCGCGCACGTCGATCAGGCTCACCGTGTCCGCATCGCCCTGGCCGATGCCGATGTTGGCGACGGCCGCGAAGTCGCCCCTCGACGAGATGTCGATGCCGTAGGGTCGCAGCCCGGCGTTGATGTCGCGCTTGGTGTACTCGACGTTCGTGCCGTCGATCTTGAGCACGGAGATCTTGTTGTCGCCGTCGCGCGTGACGAGCGCCATCTTGCCGTCGGGCGTGAACGCCGCGTGGCTCGTGCCCGACTTCTCGTCGGCGATGGTGACCTTGCCGACCGGGCTCACCGTCGTGCCCTGGATCGAGAAGACGGACACCGTGCCCTCGCTGCGGTTGGCGACGAGCGCGAGCGTGCCTTGACGATTGATCGAGATGCCGGCCGCGCTGCGGCCCGCCTCGAGCGTGGCGATCACCGCCGGCGGCGACGCCTTGAGATCGATGACGGACACGCGCGTGTCGGGCACGGTCTTCGTCGGATCGTTGGGGTCCACGCGGCTCGACGAGCCGACGAGCGCCAGCCGCTCGTCCGGCGTGAGCGCGACGCTGAACGGCGGGCCGATGACGCTGCCCGGCGCGGCGATCTCGGCGACCACGCGCGGCGGCGAGGACTTGAGATCGAGGATCGTCACGGTGTCCGGCGCGGGATTCGGCAGCACCTTCGCCGTGCCGTTGTCGAGCGTCACCTTGTTGTCGTTGGACGTCACGGCGAGCTGGGCGTGCGCCGCGGTAGCGAGCACGAGCACGGCCGGCAGCACGAGCGTGAAGACGCGGCGCTGAGCCTTCATGTCGACACCTCCATGGATTCGAGCGGGGGATTCGAGCGGGCGCTAGGACACCAGATCGCCACGCGGAACGCAAGCGGAGCCGCCAGGCCGCGCGCGCGGGACTACAATGAGGCCGGAGGTCACCGCCATGTGGGGCTCGCACAAGATCACGATGCCGACAAAAGATACGGCGCTGCCCGGTCGCGCCGAGCGGATGCCCGTGCCCGCCAAGCATCACGTGCACGCCCGGCCGCTGACGCCGCCGTTTCCCGGGGGTCTGCAGACCGCCGTATTCGGGCTGGGCTGCTTCTGGGGCGCCGAGAAAGCGTTCTGGCAGACACCCGGCGTGTTCACGACGGCGGTCGGCTACGCCGGCGGCGTTACGCCGAATCCGACGTACGAAGAGGTCTGCACGGGGAGCACCGGTCACAACGAGGTCGTGCTGGTCGTCTTCGATCCGACCGTGATCTCGTACGAGGGCCTGCTGAAGGTCTTCTGGGAGGCGCACGATCCCACCCAGGGCATGCGTCAGGGCAACGACGTCGGCACGCAGTACCGCTCGGGCATCTACGTGTTCTCGCCCGAGCAGCGGCGCGTCGCCGAGGCCTCGCGTGACGCCTACCAGCGCGCGCTGAACACCGCCGGCCACGGTCGCGTCACGACCGAGATCGTCGACGCGCCGGAGTTCTACTACGCGGAGGGCTATCACCAGCAGTACCTCAGCAAGAATCCGTCGGGCTACTGCGGCCACGGGGGCACCGGCGTGGCGTGTCCCACGGGTATCGCCGCGGCGCACGCGTGAGCGATGGCCGACCCTCTCTTTAAGCAGGGGGGCTACGCCCCCCTGGTACTCCCGGCCGTCGCCGACTGGCCGACGGCGACGCCGGCGGACGCCGGCCTCGACGCTCGGCGCGTCGACGAGGCGATCGCGTATCACCGCGCCCACGAGACGCGGTGGCGCCCCGACTTCATTACCGAGCGCGGCGTGTTCGTCGGCGTCGCCGACGAGCCCGAGCGTGCCGGCGGCGTGCTCGGGCCGATCCGGCCACGCGGCGGCCCGAGCGGGCTGATCGTACGCGGCGGCCGCCTCATCGCCGAGTGGGGCGAGAGCGAGCGCGTGGAGATGTCGTTCAGCATCGCCAAGAGCTACCTGGCCGCGCTCGCCGGCGTCGCCGTCGCGCGCGGTCTGATCCGCGGCATCGACGATCCCGTGTGCGACTACGCAATCGACGACGCGTTCGACTCGCCGCAGAATCAGCCGATCACGTGGCGGCAGCTGCTGCAGCAGACGAGCGAGTGGTCGGGGACGATGTTCGGCAAGCCGGACACGATCGACCACAATCGCGACCTCGGCAAGGCCGACTTCGGACAGACGGACAAGGGCGTGCCGCGTCCGATGCGTCCGCCCGGCACGCTGTGGGAGTACAACGACGTCCGCGTCAACCGGCTGAGCCTCTCGCTGTTGCAGCTGTTTCGCCGGCCGCTGCCCGACGTGCTGCGCGAGGCGATCATGACGCCGATCGGCGCGACCGCGACGTGGGAGTGGCGGCCCTACGACAACGCGTGGGTGGAGATCGACGGCCGGCGGATGCCGTCGGTGCCCGGCGGCTCGCACTGGGGCGGCGGTCTCTGGATGTCGGCGCGCGACCACGCGCGCTTCGGCCTGCTGCATCTGCGTCGCGGCCGCTGGGGCGACGCGCAGATCCTGCCCGCGGCGTGGATCGACGAGTGCCGCCGGCCGTGTCCGATCAACCCCGAGTACGGCCTGCTGTGGTGGCTGAACGTGGGCAGAGCGGGGGCCTGGGCAGCGCGCGGCGCCGGCAGCAGTCTCATCTGGCTCGATCCCGAGCACGACCTGCTCGCCGTCGTGCGCTGGATCGACAAGCCGCACATCCCGGGCTTTCTCGAGCGGCTGCTCGACGCCATCGCGCGCTGAGACCCGTGCTGCCGACGATCGAGCTCGAGACCGGACGGCCGGCGACGGCGTCCGTCATCTGGCTGCACGGCCTCGGCGCCGACGGCCACGACTTCGAGCCGATCGTGCCGGAGCTCGACCTGCCCGATGCCCTCGCGGTGCGCTTCGTGTTTCCGCACGCGCCGATGCAGCCGGTGACGATCAACGGCGGCGCGGTGATGCGCGCGTGGTACGACGTGTATGCGCTCGAGGGTCAGCGCCGCGAAGACGCCGCCGGCGTGCGCGCCTCGCAGGCGCACGTCGAGGAGCTGATCGCGAGCGAGAAGAAGCGTGGCGTCGCTGCCTCGCGCATCGTGCTGGCCGGCTTCTCGCAGGGCGGCGCGATCGCGCTGCACACCGGGCTGCGGCACGCGGAGCGGCTGGCCGGCATCATGGCGCTCTCGACCTATCTGCCGGTCGCCTCCGCGCTCGCGACCGAGGCCGCCGCCACAAATCGCGCGACGCCGATCTTCATGGCGCACGGCCTGTACGATCCGCTCATTCCCGTCGACCGCGCGATGATGTCGCGCCGCCAGCTCGAGGCCGCCGGCTACGCCGTCGAGTGGCACGAGTACCCGATGGAGCATGCGGTCTGCGCCACGGAGATCGCCGACATCTCCGCGTGGCTACAGCGAGTATTGCGCTAGGTTCTCGCTTCGACGATCAGGCTCTGCAGCGCCCGACCGAGCGGGCCGCGCACGTCGTGCAGCCGCGTGTCCGCGAGCCCCACGCCGCTGCGCTCGTAGATCGACAGGCAATCCATGCCCACCCACTCACCGTCGAGCGGCCGATACACGCTGACGGACAGGTCGGCGTTGATCGCGCTCACGCGCTTGTGCTCGATGGCGGCGCTGACGCCGCTGCCCGAGTCGGCGGCCACGAGCACGCGCTCGAGCGGCGAGGTCTCCGTGCCCGCGACGAGCGGCATGCGCTGGCGCATCCACGCGGCGGCGCGACCGCTGCCCAGTTCGCCGCGCACGAGCCGCGTCTCCATCGCCGCGTGATAGCTGACGGGCTCGTTGAAGAACGGAAATTCGAACGGCAGCCCGCGCTCCGGCGGTGGCAGCGGCGGATCGTCGGCCGGCGAGACGATCGCGACCGGCACCGTGCGCGCGAGCGCGGCGAGTGCCTGCGCCACCACGCGCTCGCCGTGTAACAGCCGCGCCACCAGGCGCTGCACCTTGGTGCCCGCGCGCAGCGGCTCGACGCGCACCGACAGCCGGTCGATCGGCACCGGCAGCAGGAAGTCGACGGTGATACGCACGACAACGAATCCCGGTGCGGCCGCTTCGATGGCGCGCGCGAGGAGCGCGGCCGGAGGCCCGCCGTGCTGGTGGCGCGGACTCCACGGCCCGCGCGTGTGGACGCTGGCGACGAACTCGTCGCCGTCGCGGATGTAGAACGCGTCGGTCATGCGCGCCATGCTACCGCACGCGCCGTGGCGCTCAGGCCGCTTCGGTTTCTTCTCCCGCCTCCAGCCGCGCCACGTGCTGACGCACCCACGCCTCGCCACCGTCGCTCGCGGTGAGCCCGGCGAGGAGGTCGGCGAGTCCTTCGATGAGCTGCCGCAGCCGGTCAGCCAGCGAGGCGTCGTAGCCGCAGAGCCGCGCGCCGAACGCCGCGCGCTCGGATTCCGACAGGCGCGCCAGCGTCGGCATGAGGCCCTGCAGCCAGTCGTCGAGCAACGTCAGATCACCGAGCAGGTCGGTGCCGCGCTGGATCGCCGCGGTCACGCGCTCGCGCAGGGCGACGAGGTCGGCATCCTGAATGGCCATCGGCGTCTCCTCAACCGAGCCCCTGCACGATCCGGTCCACCAACTCTTCGGGCCGCTCGACGTGCACGAAGTGGCTGGCGCCTTCGATGGTATCCACGCGACAGCCGGCGGCCTCGAGCCGGCGAACGTCCGCGTCCGGCACGTGGTCCGACGCGCCGCCGCGGATCTCGTGGACCGTGTAGGCGCGCCGCCGCTCGACGGCGGGCCACAGATCCTCGGCGCCGATCTCGTCGTAGAGCGCCGTCAGCGCCCGGCGGTCGATGCGCCAGCGGTAGGACTTGCCTTCGTGCACGAGGTTCAACAGGAGCCAGTCGATGGCTGGCGGCGGCAACCCGGCTTGCCGAAACCAGGCGCGAAACGTCTGGCGATCGTGCGCGACGTCGGGAGCGGCGAGGGCGTCACGTCGAGCAGCGTGAGGTGCCCGAGCGCGGTCGGTTCGAGCGCGGCCGCGCGCAGCGCCACGCGGCCGCCGAGCGAGTGCCCGATCAGCGTCCACGGCGGCGGGGTGTCGAGCGCGCGCGCCGTGTCGAGCGCGTCGTGGGCGATGGCCGCGAGGTCCGGCCGCGGCGGCAACGCCGGTGAGTCGCCGTGACCGGTGAGATCGAGCGCGATCACGCTGCAGCCGGTGACCCGCTGCGCCAGGCCGCGCGCGAGCGAGGCGAGGTTGCGCGCCGAGCCGAGGAAGCCGTGCAGCAGGAACATCGCGCGCGGGCCGGTGCCGACGCGCGTGTGGGCGAGAACGCTCACACCTCGAGCACCATGCGCGCGGGATCCTCCAGCGCTTCTTTCACGCGGACGAGGAAGGTCACCGCTTGCTCGCCATCCACGAGCCGGTGATCGTACGAGACCGCGACGTACATCATCGGGCGGATCACCACCTGGCCGCCGCGCGCGACGGGCCGATCCTCGATCTTGTGCATGCCGAGGATGCCCGACTGCGGCGGGTTGAGGATCGGTGTCGAGAGCAGCGAGCCGAACACGCCGCCGTTGGTGATCGTGAACGTTCCGCCCACCAGGTCGCCGGGCGCCAGCTTTCCCTCGCGCGCGCGCCGCGCGACGTCGGCGATGGCCTGCTCGAGCGCCGCGAGCCCCAGCGCCTCGGCGCCGCGCACGACCGGCACCACGAGGCCGCGCGGCGTGCTGACCGCGATGCCGAGGTGGACGTGGCGCGGCTTGACGACGTCGGTGCCGTCGATCCGCGCGTTGAGGATCGGCACCTCGCGCAGCCCGTGGATCACCGCGCGCGCGAACAGCGACATCAGCCCGAGATCAACGCCGTGGCGCGCCTTGAAGCGCTCGCGATGACGCGCACGCAGCGCGAGTAGCTCGCCGAGATCGACCTCGTTGAAGGTGGTGAGGATGGCCGCCGTTCGCTGCGCCTCGACCAGGCGCGCGGCGATCGTGCGCCGCAGCTGACTCATCGGCTCGCGCTCGGCATCGTCCTCGGCGCGCGCGGCGCCGCCCCGGCCGTCGCCGTCATGCGCCGTGGCCGCCGCGCGCGAGGGCTCAGCCGTGCGTTCGCCATCGCCTCGCGGCTCGGCGGCGCGCGGCGGCTCGCCGGCGCGCGGCGGCTCGGCAGAGCGCGGCGGCTCGGCAGAGCGCGACGGCTCGCGGGGCGGGCGCGGCTCAGCGCGCGGTGCCACCGAGCGCGACGGCTCGCTCGGCGCGCCCGTCCGTCCCGCGGTGACGGGCGCTGCACGCTCAGTGGTAACGGCCTCGGTGATGCGTCCGACCACGTCGCCGGGATGGACGCGTGAGCCGGCCGGCACCACGATGCTCAGCTGACCGGCCGTCTCGGCTTGCACCTCCATCGCGGCCTTTTCCGTCTCGAGCTCGAGCACGACCTCGTCCGCGTCGACGTGCGCACCGTCGGCCTTGAGCCAGCGCACGAGCGTGGCCTCGGTGATCGACTCGCCGAGCTGCGGGATTCGGATCTCGGCGGCCATCTCAACGCTCCAGCGCCTGCTCGAGGATCGCGTGCTCTTCTGCCTGGTGGATCTGATGGCTGCCCGTCGCGACGCCGGCGGCCTCGACGCGGCCGATGTAGGAGAAGCGCACGTGCGGTTGCAGCAGCGGCGAGAGCAGCGGCCGCACGAACGACCACGCGCCCTGGTTCGCCGGCTCCTCCTGCACCCAACAGACCTCCGTCGCCGCCGCATAGCGGGCGAGCAGTCCACGCACCTCGTCGGTCGGAAACGGGTAGAGCTGCTCGATGCGAACCAGCGCCACGTCGTCGCGCCCCTTGTCGCGGCGCGCGGCATCGAGGGCATAGAAGATCTTGCCCGCGCAGATCACCAGGCGCCGCGCCGTCGACGGCGGTCGCAGATCGTGCAGCGTGGCGCGAAAGCCGCCGTCCGTCAGCTCGGCGAGCGGTGAGACCGCCTCCGGGTGGCGCAGCAGGCTCTTGGGAGACATCACCACGAGCGGCTTGCGGAAGCGGCGGTGGATCTGACGGCGCAGCGCGTGGAAGATCTGCGCCGGCGTCGTCGGCACGATGACCTGGATGTTCTGCTCCGCGGTGAGCTGCAGGAAACGCTCGAGGCGGGCGCTGGAGTGCTCGGAGCCCTGGCCCTCGTAGCCATGCGGCAGGAGCAGCACCAGCCCGCTCATGCGCTGCCACTTGGATTCGCCGCTCGCGATGAACTGGTCGATGATCACCTGCGCGCTGTTGACGAAGTCGCCGAACTGCGCCTCCCACACCGTCAGGCGCCGCGGGTCGCCGCTCGACATGCCGTACTCGAAGCCGAGCACGGCCTCCTCGCTCAGCGGGCTGTTGACCGCCTCGAGCAGCGCCTGCTCGTTCTGGACGTGGTTGAGCGGCACCCACGGCCGACCGTCCTTGGCGTCGAAGATGGCGGCGTGGCGATGGCCGAACGTGCCGCGCACCGTGTCCTGACCGCTCACGCGCACGGGCGTGCCCTCCAGCAGCAGGCTGCCGTACGCGAGCGTCTCTGCGATGCCCCAGTCGAGCGCCTCGCCCCGTGCGACGCGCGCGCTCCGCTCTTCGAGCAGCTTCTTCACGCGCGGATGCGGCGTGAAGTCCGCCGGCAGGTGGACGAGCGCCTCGCCGATGGCGCGCAGGCGTTCGGCGGGCACGCGGGTATCGGCGCTCCAGTCGGCGCCCGCCCAGCCCAGGCCGCGCCAGACGCCGCCGAACGCGAAGACCTGCTGGCGCGGCATCTCCTTGCGCGCGGTGCGCAGCGCCGATTCGAGCGCGGCGCGCCGCGCCTTGCGCATCTCGGCCAGTTGCGTCTCGTCCACCACGCCCGCCTCGACAAGGCGTTTGGTGTAGCGCTCGACGACCGAGGGGTGATTGCGGATCTGCTCGTACATCACCGGCTGCGTCAGCGTGGGATCGTCGAGCTCGTTGTGGCCGTGACGGCGATAACACACGAAGTCGATGAACACGTCGGCACGGAACGTCTGCCGATAGCCGGCGGCCAGACGCGCCGCTTGCAGCGCCGCCTCCGGATCGTCGGCGTTGACGTGAAAGACGGGCGCGCGCAGCACCTGCGCGGGATCGGAGGGATAGCGCGTGAAGAGATATTCGTCGGGCGATGTCGTGAAGCCGATCTGGTTGTTGACGATGACGTGGATCGTCCCGCCCGTGGTGAAGCCGCCAAGCGGTGACAGCGCGAGCGTCTCGAACACGATGCCCTGGCCCATGAAGGCCGCATCGCCGTGCAACAGCACCGGCGCCACGCTCCGCCGGGCGCGGTCGTCGCGGTACGCCTGCTTGGCGCGCACGATGCCCTCGACCACCGGGTTCACCGACTCGAGATGGCTCGGATTCGACGTCAGCGACAGGTGCACCTGGCCGCCGGCGCGCGTGCGGCGGTCACGCGAGTAGCCGAGGTGGTACTTGACGTCGCCCTCCCCGAGGACGTCGTCGGGAAGCGGCGCGCCCTCGAACTCGGCGAAGATCATCTCGTAGGGCTTCTCCAGCACGTGCGCGAGCACGTTGAGCCGGCCGCGATGCGGCATGCCCAGGACCATCTCGGCGACGTCGAGCCGCGCCGCCTCCTCGACGACGGCATCGAGCAACGGCACGAGCGCCTCGCCGCCCTCGAGCGAGAAGCGCTTCTGCCCGGGATATCGCGCCTGGAGGAATTGCTCGAACGTCTCGGCGGTCACCAGACGCTCGAGGATCGCGTGGCGGTCGTCGGCGGTGAGCTCCGGATGATTGCGGCGCGGCTCGATACGCTCTTGCAGCCATTCGCGACGCGCCTTGTCCGCCACCGACAGGTATTCGACGCCGAGCGTGCCGCAGTACGTTTCGCGGAGAGCGGCGATCAGGTCGCGCAGCGGTCCGCGCGCGCCGCCCTTGAAGGGCGCCCAGTCCACGACGCGATCGAGATCGCGCTCGGTGAAGCCGAGCTCCGACAGCCGCAACAGCGGATGCTCGCGCGGACTGCCACCGAGCGGGTCGAGATCGGCCACCAGATGGCCGAGCTCACGATAGGTGTGCACGAGCTCGTCGATCGAGCCGCCGGGGCGCACACCATCACGCAGGGCCAGGTCGAAGCCGGCGAAGACGAGCGCCCAGCGCTCGTCGACCGCGGAGGGATCGCGAAGGTACTCACGATAGAGGGCGTCGACGTATTCGGGATTGGCGCGCGCGATCTCGTCGAAGGGCAACACCCCTCAGCCTACACCCTCAGACGACGCGGAAAACCTCGACCTCGGTGGTTTTCCCCTTCACGCGCATGGCGGGCAGCGGCTGCAGCGTGATCTCGCCGCTCAGTCGCCGCGCCGTCGTCGCGCTCACGAGGATGTCGGCGCCGACGTCCTTCGTCAGCCCCTGAATGCGCGAGGCGAGGTTGACGGTGTCGCCGACGAGCGCGTACGAAAGTCGCTCGCGGCTGCCGATGGCGCCGGCGAGCACGGCGCCGGTGTGCACGCCGATGCCGTGGCGGAGCGGCGTGGCGCGGCTCGCGTTCCACTTGGCCAGGCGCGCGCGCATCTCGACGGCGGCGCGCACGGCGCGCGCGGCGTGGTCCGGCGCCGCGATCGGCGCGCCGAACACCGCCTCGATCTCGTCGCCGATGAACTGCAGCACGAGGCCGCCATGCGCACGGACGGCCGCCTCCATCTCGGCGAAATAGCCGTTGAGGTCGCGCACGACCTGCCGCGGCTCGCTCGCTTCGACCCACGGCGTGAAGTCGCGGAGGTCGGCGAAGAGCACGGTGACCTCGCGCTGCTCGCCCTCGACGGTGACCCGGCCGGCGAGGATCTCGTCGCGGACCTCGCGGGCGACGTAACGGCCGAACGTCTCCTTGATCGCCTCGCGCTCGCGCAGGCCGTCGAGCATGCGGTTGAAGCCCTCGGTCGCTGCGCCGATCTCGTCGTTCGAGACGACGGGACACGCTGCGTCGAGGTCGCCTCGCTCCACGCGAGCCATCGCGAACGTGAGGCCGACGAGGGGCGCGGCCACGCTGTCGGAGACGGTCCACGACAGCCGCACCGCCGCCACCAGGCTCGCCACGATGAGGAAGACGATGATCGCGACCATCTCCCCGAAGATCCCGGGGGCGGCGGCGGGATCGGCGGCCGCCATCGCGCCGCGACGCAAGGCGACGATGCCGAGCAGGATCAGCGGGCCGACACTCGTGAGCATGAACACGGTGAGCAATCGAGCGCGAACGGGCAGGCGCGGCACACCGCGCACGCCGCTGAGGTCGCCCGTCGGAAAGAACGCCGGCAGCTCCTGGCGCCAGCGGTTCTCGACCGAGAAAAACACGATGGCGGCCGTCACCACGCCGCCGACGACGGTGATGCCGATGATGGCCCGAACGGCGGACTGAACCGTCAGTGACCAGCCGGCCAGGAGGGGACCCACGACGCCGAAGAGCACGCCGGCGATCATCCAGTTGATCAGCGACACGCCGGCAGTCACCCACGGAAAGAGCAGCGCGCGGCGCCGGGCTTCGGTCGAGCTTCGATCCCCGGCCAGCATCGGCGCGGCCCACCGCGTCGCGAGTCGTGCGCCCGTCACGGTGAGCACGGTGAAGGCGACGACGGAGAAGACGATCTCCGGCCACGTCACGTCGGGCCCCGACGCGATCGGATCGATGAAACGAAAGTACACGAACGCCATGACCGCGCCGAAGAGGTTGGCGAGCCGCGCCCGCCAGACGATGGACTGACGGCGCGCGCGCGTGGAGTCCATCACGCGCCCGCGACGCCGTCGAGCGCGGCCAGCACCGCGTCCAGCGCCGGCGTCGGCGGCTTGTCGCGCCGCCGCACGATCGCGAGCCGCCGCGCCAGCGGCGGGGCCAACGGCCGCGCGGTCAGCGTTCGCGCCCGTACCTCTCCGCGCACCGCGACGGCCGAGATGACCGAGACACCCAGGCCCGCGGCGACCAGGCGCTTGGTCGCTTCCACGTTGCCGAGCTCCATCGCCACGCGCGGCCGCACGCCGCCGCGCTGAAACCAGGCGTCGATCACGTGGCGAATGGTCCCGCCGCGCTCGTAGAGGATGAGCGGCGCCTCCGCGAGGTCGACCGGCCGCAGCGCGCCGCGGCGCGGCCACCGGTGGTCGGGCGCGGCGATGGCCACCTGCGGATCGGCGCGGAAGGGAGACGTCACGAGCTGTCGTCCATGGACCGGCAGCGTCAGCACGGCGACGTCGAGCTGGCTCGCCGCGACGGCCGCCGCCAGGTCGGCGGAGTTGCCGGTGACGACCACGAGTTCGAGCTCGGGATGGCGCGCGCGGAGCCGGCGCAGCGCATCGGGCAGCAGGTACGTGCTCGCGGTGGCGCCCGTGCCGAGCCGCACGCGTCCGGCCACGACACCGCGCAGCCGCTGGATCGCCTGGCGCGCCGCCTCGAGCTCGGCCAGCGCGCGGCCCGCGTGCTCGAGCAACACCTCGCCGGCGGCGGTGGGAAACGCCCGGCGGCCGACGCGCTCGAGCAGGCGCGCGCCCAGCGCCGACTCCAGGTGCCGGATGTGATGGCTCACCGCGGGCTGGCTCACGTGCAGCGTCTCGGCCGCGCGCGAGAACGAGGCGTGGCGCACGACCTCGGCGAACGTCCGGACGTGGACGGGCGACAGCTCCATCGGAGCCGCAGTATCGCTAATCGTTTGCATTCCGACAATTCATTTCCCTCATGGGCGCGCGCGTGGGAGCGTGGACGGCATGACGGAGACGACCCTCCGGACACACGTGACGATTCGCGACGCGGGGCCCGATGACGCCGAGGCGATCTGCCGCATCTACAACCAGGGTATCGAGGATCGCGTCGCGACGCTGGAGACCGAGCTCCGCACACCCGCCGAGCGCCGCGAGTGGATGGCCGCCCATGGCCCACGCCACCCCGTCCTGATCGCCCAAACGGAGCCACTCACCATCGCGAACAGGCCACCCGCGGCCGACGCCGGCCTCGCGGTCCCCGCTACAACCGGCTGGGCCAGCCTCAACCGGTTC
>Ga0209474_10001494_pt1 | contig 22701 bp, 13 predicted proteins | sample GraSoiAngelo_145_FD_185902 | JGI IMG/M metagenome (GOLD analysis project Ga0209474, IMG submission 185902) | Grasslands soil microbial communities from the Angelo Coastal Reserve, California, USA - 14_1009_05_20cm (SPAdes) (version 2) | ecosystem: Environmental > Terrestrial > Soil > Grasslands...
GGCAAGGACGCCGATCTCGCGGTGTGGGATCAGGACATGTACACGGTGCCGACGGACCAGCTGAAGGATCTGAAGTGCGTGATGACGCTGCTGCGCGGCGCCGTGGTGTACCGCGATCCGTCGTTCGAGCGCGCGTCCGCGTTCTGAGCGACAGGGTGGTGTGACGGATCATCACGAAGACACGAAAACCCACGAACACACGAAATCTCTTTTGTACAAGAAAAACTTCGTGCTTTCGTGGATCTTCGTTCCTTCGTGAAGATCCGTCGTCGTCGTCCGGGGCGCTACTGGCCCGCCGAGGAGGTGACCGCCGACGGCGGCGACGGGAAGACGAACAGCTCCGTCGTCATGTCGCCGTCGAGCGTGATCGTCCGCATGTACTGATACGTCTCGGCGTCGTACAGGTCGATCGTGTTGCCGGCGACGTAGATGTAGAGCACCTTGCCGTTCGAGCTCGTCTTGAGGCCCATGCGCGGGCGGCCCTTGAACTCGACGCGGCTCGCGAGCTTGTGGTGCTCGAGGTCGAACTTCCAGAACTCGTAACGCCCGATCTCGTCGTAGAGCCCGTACGCCGTCTTGCGATCGGGCGCCATCGTGAAGCTCACGGGCGTCGACGGCCCGAGCGTGTAGAAGTCGACCGTCTTGGCGGCCAGGTTCACGCGCCCGATGCCCATCGTCCGGCGGTGCTGCACCGGATCGGAGACGTTGAAGATCGCGGTGTAGAAGCCGGGCTGATCGTTCAGCACGTCGCGTGGGCCGAACTCGATCCGGCCGAGCCCCTCTTCGATCGGCCGCGACAGCTCCCACTTGTCCACCTGCGTGAACGTGTTGGTCTCGTAGATGAGGACGTCCTGCTCGGTGAACAGGTACATCAGCTTGCCGTCGGGCGCGAAGAGGATGTTCGCGTTCTGCCGCTCCTCGTTGTTCGGCCAGGGGATCGTGCGCACGATCTTGTGCTGCGCGAGGTCGTACTGGACGAGCGTCGGGTTGCCGATCTCGAAGCGATCGATCTGCTTGGTGGCGGCCGACGTCAGTATCACGAGGAAGCGGTTCAGCGGATCGGGCTCGAGGCTGCGGATGCGGACCTTCTTGTTGCCCTCGCTGAGCGTGAACGTGTCGACCGTCTTGCGCGCCGCGATGTCGAGGATCTCGATCTTCTCCATCTGCGCTTCGGTCGTGTAGAAGCGCTTGCGATCGAAGGAGAGCGCCGTGCGCCGCGGGATCCCTGACTGGAACGGGATCGTCCCGACGATCTTCTCCGTCGCCTCGTCGAGAATCCAGAACTGCTTCGGGTACGTGCCGATGATGAGCGTCCCGTTGCCGGCGCTCACCTTCTTCTCGGCGGTGCGCGCGGGCAGTACGGCGGCGGCCGCGAGCGCGGCGGCGAGCACGAGCGTCTTCATGATCGGCCTCACGGGAAGATCAGATCCATCTTCCGCCAGTCCTTCTGCGCGGCCGCGCATTTCGCGGTCCAGTCGGGCGCGTGATTCAGCTGATCGGGCACCTGCGCCGGCCAGTAGCAGCCGATGTGGCAGTCGAAGAGATCGCGCTCGACCGGCTGACAGAGGCCCGCCGTCCCGCCGGTGCGGTCCGCCTCCCACCCGGGCGAGAAGATCAGGGAGCACCCGAGCGGGAAATGCGGCATCTGCGGCACGCCGGTGCGCTGCAGCGCGACGACGTCGGGCGCGGTGGCCTGCTCGATGCGCGCCGCCTTGCGGTTAACTGACTTGAGATGCGTCATGCTCGTCCTCGAATCGCGCGAAGAACGCCGGGTTGCGCACCGACAGTTCGCCGTAGATCTGCAGGCAGACGTCGGTCCAGCCGCGGATCCACTCGCAGTAGTGGAGGTTCGCGCGGCCGGTGTCGCCGTACCGCGTGTGCGCCTCGTGATAGCAGCCGCCGGAGCACAGCGGGCGCGCCCAGCAGACGCTGCAGTCGGTCTTGTTCGAGATGTGGTGCTTCTCGAGAAACGCGATCTGCGCGCCGCGGTCGATCCCGTCGCGCACCGTCCCCACTTTGTGCGCGTCGCTGCCGGCGAACCGGTGGCACAGCGCGACGTCGCCGTCGGTCGCGACGCCGAGCAGCCCGAGCCCCGCGCCGCACGGGTACGCCTTGCTGACGCCCTTGTGCAGCTCCTCGAGCGTCTCCTGCACGTTCGAGAAGCCGTGGTGCCGGTTCTCCACGGCCGCCTCGACGTACTCGTACGCGAGCTCGCGGAACTGATCGAGCATCCGATCGTAGCCGTCGCCCGAGATCGCATGGCCGCGCGTCGCCGCCGTCGTCACCGGCGCGAACCCGACCTCCCAGAAGCCGATGTCGTCGGTGAGGTGGCGATAGATCTTCTTGACGTCGAGGTTCGCCGACGTGAGCGTCACGCGCGCGCCGATCGGCCGCGTGCGGTGGCGCCTGAGGAGCTCGCGGATCTTCGGCGCCACCAGATCGTAGCTGCCGGCGCCGTTGGTGAAGACGCGGAACTTGTCCTGGACGTCCTTCGGCCCGTCGATCGAGATCGTGACGCCGATGCGGTTCTCGGCGATGAACTCGATGATCTCCGGCTTGAGCAGCGTCGCGTTCGTCGTGAGGCTGAAGTCCACCGATTTGCCGACTTCGGCCGCGCGCTGCCGCGCGTACGCGACCGTCTTGACGAGCACCGGGAAGTTGAGCAGCGTCTCGCCGCCGAAGAACGTGATGTGCGCGACGTCGCCCGCCTCGCGCAGCAGGAAGTCGACGCTCTCGCGCGCCGTGTCCTCCGTCATGAATTTCGGCTGCCGGCCGTTCGCCGTGTCGACGATCTTGTCCTCGCCGTACTCGTAGCAGTAGGTGCAGCTCAGATTGCACTGGTTGGTGACGTTCAGCACCATCGTCGTGAGCGGGACGCTCCGAGCGGTTTCGAAGGCGACGGGCGCCAGCGGAATCACCTTGGGAGACACCGGCGGCGGCGCGCCGATCTCGCCGATCGCCTGCACGCGCGCCAGATCGGCGAGCGTCTCGTCGATGTTGTCGAACGCGCTCAGCTCCTCGCGCGTGCGCGGGCGGTCGGACAGCGTCCGCAGCAGCGCGTCGGCGGCGTCGTCGAGCTCGAAGATCGCCGCGCTCGGCACGAGATACACGAACGGCTTTCCCGCAGCCTTGAAGCGATGGTGCTCACGCGCGGCCCAGGCGATCATTTGACCTCGTCGGCGAACCAGTTCATGTAGAGCGGCACGGTGACGAGCAGGTGCGCCCGGGCCCGCAGCGTCGACGCCGGCACCTCGGCGACCACCCACACGTCGCCGATGTTGTTGCGGTTGCCGGTGCGCTTCGGGTTCGGGCCATCCACGTTCGGCGTGAAGAGGCCCTTCTGATCGAGCACGCCGACATACTGCGCGTCGTCGTCGCCGAAGGTCGCCGGATATTCCTCGAGCGACCACTTGACGTCCACGATCCCGAGGTTCAGATCGTCGGCCGTGTCGGGCTTCCCGTCGGGGCCGTTGCTGATGCCGACGGCTTGAAACTGCTGCAGCTGCTTCGGGTAGACCGCGCCGCCGACGCGGGCCATGCCCGCCTGCGGCACCACCCTGATGCCGTCGATCTTGTCGTACACGACGAAGATCGCCGGCTTCACCGCGCCGGCAATCGACACGTCGCGCGCGCCCACCGGCGCTGTCGGCGAGACGTCCACTTCGATCGACAGCTCGTCGGGCCGCGCGCCGACGACGCGCGACACCTTCACGCCCTGGCCGAAGCCGATGTCGTCGGGCCGCACCGAGGCCGGCAGGTTCGCGCCGAAGATGCGAACGGCCTGCGCGTTCGATCCGGTCTTCACCGCGCTGACGCTCGCGCCGAGGACGATCGGCTCCGATGTCATGCGCGTGAGCGTCACGTCGATGCCGGTTTCATCGTACGCGCCGGTGAACCAGCGCCCCCACATCTGCTTCCAGTCGCGCTCGACGAAGAGCGTCTCGCGCCAGTCGGTCGCGCGGCCGCGCCACTGGTAGCCCGTGAAGACGAACGCCTTGCCGCTGCGCGTGACGCTCTCGCCCGTGCGCGCAACCGTGTACCGGATCTCGGTCGTGAACGTGTCGGGCGCGCTCGCATCGGCCGCCACCGTGACGACGCCGTAAATCGGACCGGCGCCGACCTGCGATCCGACGACGGCCCAGCGGCCGGCGAGCTTCGGCGACTGCATCGCGGCGGACCAGGCCGACCACTCGGACGTCACGAACGGCAGGGCCTTCTCCAGGTGCTCGAGCGCGCGCTCGATCGGGTGCCGCTCGTCGGGAGGGCGATCGGATGCCGAATCGCCCGGCGCCGGCGCCGTCTGCGCCGTCGGCGTCGGCCGCGGCTCGGCGCCCCGGCCGCCGCGTCCGCCCCGGCCGCCGCTGCGCATGAAGCCCTGGCCGCCGTTCATCGGCTGCGTGTCGACGAGCGGATAGTAGCCCCGGTGCATCGCGATGAGGAGCTCCCACTCCTCCTTGGTGCGCCGCTCGCTCAGCACGCGCGCCATCGTATGGCACGACGTGCACAGGTTCGCCGTCGTCTCGTCGGCGGTGTAGCTGTACTCGACCGCGCGGCGCTCGCCCTCGTAGGCGATCGGGCGCAGCTCCTCGGGCGCGAGACCGTTGTGGTCGGTGAGGTACTTCAGGATGCCGCGCGCGTCGTCGGGCGTGAGCGTCGCGTGGTTGAGCGCGACCATCCGCTTGATGGTGCGCTCCCAGTTCTCGGGCGTGGCGCGCCGGTAGGAGATGCGCGTCATCCGCCCCTTGTCGTCGGACTTGTGGCAGCTGCCGCATCGCGCGCGCACGAGCGGGCTGTCGATCGGGATCCCTTCGTCGACGGCGGCCGCGTCGGCGGCGGGACGAGGCGGGCCCTGCGCGCGCGCGAACGCGGGCGCGCACACAATCGCAAGCGACCAGACGACGACGAGTTGTTTCATCACGCGACCTGCCAGATGCAGATGTAGGGCGACCCTTTCAGGTCGCCAGGCGAGGCTGAAAGCCTCGCCCTACACCTTCCGCGACGCGCCATGTACACTGCGCGTATCCGCGCACGCAGTTTCTACACAAAAGATGTAGGGCTGTCAACGACAGAAGCGACACCAGATGCAGGATTTGCGGCACGATGCGAAGCGGCGGCGGCGTCTCGCGACGCGTGCGGCGGGCGCGCTCGCGCTCGCTGTGCTCGCGGCGATCGCCGCTTTCTGGCCGGTGCTGCGCGACGGCTTCGTCAACTGGGACGACCCGACGGCGCTCCTCGACAACGCGCATCTCGGCCGCGCGGACGTCGTCACCTGGGCGTTCTCGACGACGTGGATCGGCCACTATCAGCCGCTGGCGTGGATCGTCTGGTCGGCGGTGAAGTCGCAGTTCGGGCTGTGGCCCGCGGCGTTTCACGGCATCAGCCTCGCGTTCCACCTCGCCAACGGCGTTCTCGTCTTTGCGCTGGCGATGCGCCTCGCCGGCCGCGGTGAAGACGATACGACGTCGTCCACGGGCGCGCTGTGTGCGGCGGCGCTGTTTCTGCTGCACCCGATGGCGGTGGAAGCGATCGCGTGGGCCAGTGCGTTCCCTTACGTCCTTTCGCTCTTCGCTCTCCTGCTCTCGTTTCTCGCGTACGTCGATCGACGGCCAATCGTGGCGCTCGCGCTGTATGCCGCGTCGCTGCTGACGCGCGCGACGGCGCTCGGCTATCCGCTGATCCTGCTGATCGCGGACTGGTATCCGCTCGCGCGCGCGCGCCGCGCGAACGCGGGCAGAGTGCTCATCGAAAAAATTCCATTCGTCGCGCTCGCCGTCGGCGCGGCGGCGGCCGAGTGGGCGGCGCGCGACGTCGCCGCGCTGCAGGACGTCGGGTTGCTGCCGCGGCTCACGCTGGCGGCGACCGCGCCGCTTGTCTATCTCGGCCGGATGCTGTGGCCCGTGCATCTCACGCCGCTCAACCCGCTCCCGATCGCCCCGACCGTCGCGTGGCTGCCGCTCGCGATCGGCGTGGGCGCCGTCGCGGCGACGACGGCAGTCGCGTGGCGCCTGCGTCGGCGGCGGCCGGCCTTCGCGGCCGCGTGGCTCACCTATCTGATTCTGCTCGCACCCATCGCCGGCCTCACGCCGAGCGGCCTCCAGGCAACCGCCGACCGCTACATGTACGTCCCGAGCGTGGTGATCGCGCTCGTCGTCGGCGTCGTCGTCGCGCGCCTCCGGACCACGCGTCCGCTGCAATTCGCCGTTGCCGCGGTGGCGACGGCGGCCGCCGTCGCGCTGGGCGTGCTGACGTGGCGGCAGACGCAGTACTGGAGAGATTCGACAACGCTCTGGACGCGCGCTGTGGACGTCGATCCGCGCAACGACGTCGCGACCTACAACCTCGCGATCGCGCTCGCCGAGGCCGGCCGCAGCGAGGAGGCGATCGCCTGGTACGAGCGGACGATCGCGCTCGTCCCCGATCACGACCTGGCGCGGCGCAATCTCGCGATCCTGCAGGCGGCGGCCGCCGAGCGCGAGGGTGACCGGCTCGCGGCCGCCGGACGGCCAGGCGAGGCGAGCGATCGCTACGCGCGCGCGCTCGCCCTCGATCCGAAGCGATCGCACGCGAGAGCCGCGCGCGGCATGCTGCTGCTGCAGCGCGGCCGCTTCGACGAGGCCGCAGCGGAGCTGCGCCTGGCGATGAACGCCGGCGCGAAGGATCTGGAGGTGCCCAACGCGCTCGCCTTCGCGCTGGTGCAGCAGAACGAGCCGGCCGAAGCCTCGCGCGTGCTCGCGCAGGCCGCCGCCGATCATCCCGACAACGTGAACGTGAAGCACAACCTGGCGCGGCTGCTCGCGACGGCGGCGGATCCGCGCGTGCGCGACGGCGCGCGGGCGCTGCAGCTCGCGCTCGAGGTGTGCGAGCGCACCGGCAACCGCGATCCGCGCGCGCTCGATACGTTGTCGGCGGCATATGCGGCGGAAGGGCGATTCGATCTGGCGCGCGAGGCGGCGTCGCGCGCCGCGGCGCGCGCGCGCGAGCTCGGCGACGCGGAGACCGCCGCCGCCATCGACCGGCGCGCGCGAAGCTACGCGCGCCGGTGAGGGGATTGGGGATTGGGGATTGGGGATTAGGGCCTGGTTAAATCACGGCTGTCACGCTGTGACGAACCAATCCCTGTTCTCCAATCCCCCAATCACCAATCACCAATCCCCAATCTCTTCACCAGGAGACGCGCTTGCTGACCGTCACCTGACCCGGGCCGAGGGTCACCGACGGCGCCCGCTTCGCGTGGTGTGCGCCGAGATACAGGACGGCACCGCCCGCGCCCGCCACCGCGAGGCCCGCGGCGCCGAGGCCGGTCTTCGCCTCCTTCGACACGGCGCCGGACACGAACTCGCCGCCGCTCGTGTGGAGAAAGCCGTAGACCGCCATCGACATGCCGGCAACGAACAGCGCCGCGCCCGACACCAGATAGGGCGTCGGGATCTTCTGCGCGGCGGATCGCTCCTGCGGCTGCTGAGCGGCGCGTGCGATGCTGTCGTGCAGATCGCCGGCGAAGCTCGCGGTGCTGAACCCGAAGATCACCATCGAGACGATGAGCGGTCGCGCCAGTGTCATGTCGCGCTCCTTTTGGATGGGGTCGTACGGCCGGGCGATTGTATCCACGCTCTCGCGCGGCGGCAAGGCAGAAAACTGCCAGGTGTGTGGCTTGGCTACAATAGCGCCGTGCGCCGCCTCGCCTGGATCGCCGCGCTCGCCGCGTGTGTCGCCGCGATCGGCGCGTGGACGATCCGCGCGCGCCGCGATCCGCGGCTGAACGTCCTCGTGATCACGGTGGACACGCTGCGGGCCGATCACGTCGGCAGCTACGGCTACACTGCGGCACAGACGCCGGCGATCGATCGGCTGGCGGCGCGCGGCGTCCGCTTCGCGCAGGCGACGACCGTCGCGCCGCTGACGCTGCCCGCGCATTCGTCGCTCATGACGGGCACCTTCCCCGCCTTCCACGGCGTGCGCGACAACGGCGGCTTCTACCTCGGCGACGATCAGACGACGCTGGCGAAAATCCTGAAGGCGCGCGGCTATCAGACGGGAGGCTTCGTCTCGGCGTTCGTGCTCGATCACCGCTGGGGCATCGCGCAGGGCTTCGATCGCTACTACGACGACTTCGATCTCGCGAAGTACCGCGTCGACATCGGGCTGGACGCCGTGCAGCGTCCGGCGCGCGAGACGGTGGCGAAGGCGATCGAGTGGCTCGACCGCGATCGCGCGCGGCCGTTCTTCGCGTGGGTGCACGTGTACGAGCCGCACGCGCCCTACGATCCGCCCGACCAGGTCCGCGTGCGCTTCCCGCCGACGATGATCGGCGCCTATGACGGCGAGATCGCGACGGCCGACCTCGAGATCGGCGGCTGATCGATCACCTCGCCGCCGACGGCCGGCTCGATCGCACCATCGTCGCGCTCCTCGGCGATCACGGCGAGTCGCTCGGCGAGCACGGCGAGGAGCAGCACGGCTTCTTCGTCTACGACGCCGACGTGCGCATCCCGCTGATCCTCGCCGCGCCCGCGCTTCCGGCGCGCGTCGTCAACGAGCCGGTGCGGATCGTCGACGTGATGCCGACGATCCTGCAGCTCGTCGGCGCCGCGGTGCCGCCGGCGGTGCAGGGGCGCAGCCTGCTGCCGCTCGTGCGCGGCGAGCGGCTCGATCTCGTCGCCGCCGCCGAGACGTGGTATCCGCGGCACCACTACGGGTGGAGCGAGCTGACGGCGATCCGCGACGGCCGCTACCACTTCATCGCCGCGCCGCGGCGCGAGCTGTACGACCTGCAGATCGATCCGGGCGAGCTGCACGACATCGCGGCGGACAACCCCGCGCGCGCCGACGCGCTCGAGCGCGCGCTCGGCACGTTCCTCGCGCAGGTGTCGGCGAACCGCGCGCCGGCGGCGCCGCGTCCGGTCGATCCCGATGTCGAGGCGCGCCTGCGCTCGCTCGGCTACGTCGGCAGCAGCATCAGCCCGCGCGCGCTCGAGGATCGGCCGCGCGGCGATCCGAAGGACAAGATCGCGCTCTACAACCTGCTGAAGCAGGCGGGCCTCGATTCGGTGGAGGGGCGCCTCGACGCCGCGGTCGCGAAAGTGCGCGAGGCGCTCGCCGCCGACCCGGAGATCGTCGAGGCGTACCTGATGCTCGGCAACATGCAGACGAAGGCGAAGCGCGACGAAGAGGCGGTCGGCGCGTTTCAGAAGGCGCTCGCGCTCGATCCCGACAACCAGAACGCGGCCTTCAACCTCGCGCTCGCCTTCAAAACCGCGGGCCGCGCCGACGCCGCCGAATCGGGGTTCGAGCGCGTGCTCGCGCTGAACCCGCGCGACGCGAAGGCGCGGTATCAGCTGGCCGACATCTGGATGGCGCGCGGCGAGCTCGCGCGGGCGGAGGCGATGCTGCAGCGCGCGATCGCCGACAACATCGAGCGGCCCGCGTTCCAGACGAAGCTCGGCGAGTGCTACGTCGAGATGAAGCGGTACGACGCGGCCGAGCGCGCGCTCGCCGATGCGCTGAAGGACAAGCCTGACGAGCCGATGGCGCACTACGATCTCGGGCTGGTCCGCGAGGCGCGCGGCGACGCGGCCGGCGCGATCGCCGAGTACGAAGCCGAGATCGCGCGCAGCCAGGGCGTCTATCAGGCGCACTTCAACCTCGCGAAGCTCCTCGCGGCGCGCGGGCGGACGGCGGACGCGGTGGCGCACTTCCAGCGCGCGGTGGACGCGAACCCGCGCTTCAGCAGCGGCTATCTCTATCTCGCCAAGGCCCGCCTGGACGCCGACGATCTCGACGGCGCCGAGGCCGCCGCGATCGCCGGCATGAAGCTGAAACCGGACGCCGAGATCGCGCCGCTCGGGCACTACGTGCTCGCCGACGTCTACGCGCGGCGCGGGCGGCAGGCCGACGCCGCGCGCGAGGCGGCTGAAGGGCGCCGGCTGGAGCGGCGGCGTGCGAGCTGAGGCGGCGCTCGTCGCCGCGGCGTGCTGCGCGGGCGCGTGCGCCGCGCGTGCGCCCGAGCCGCCGCCGCGCCCCGAGCACGTCCTCGTCGTCACGATCGACACGCTGCGCGCCGATCGGCTCGGCTGCTACGGCGGCGTCGAGATCGCGACGCCGAACATGGACCGGCTCGCGCGCGAGGGCGCGATGGCGATCGAGGCGACCGTCCCGGCCCCGATCACGCGGCCGTCGCACGTGTCGATCTTCACCGGGCTCGATCCGGCGCAGCACGGAATCCGCGACAACATCTCGCGCGCGCTGGCGCCCGACGTGCCGACGCTCGCCCAGGCGTTCAAGGCCGCCGGGTTCGCGACGGCCGGCTTCGTGTCGTCGATCGTGCTGTCGGCGCAGTCGGGTCTCGGCCGAGGCTTCGACGACTTCTCCGACGCCTTCGACCTCGGATCCGACGCCCGCGACGAAGGGCGCTTCCTCGACATCCTCGAGAAGCGCGGCGACGTGGCCGTCGGCGACGCGATCGCCTGGCTCGAGCGCCACGCGCAGACGCGAAGCTTCGCGTGGGTGCACCTCTACGATCCGCATGCGCCCTACGAGCCGCCCGAGCCGTACGCGTCGCGCTACGCGGCCCGCCCGTACGACGGCGAGGTCGCGTGGACCGACGAGCTCGTCGGCCGGCTGGACGAGGCGCTGGCGCGCCTCGGCATCCGCGATCGGACGCTCGTCGCGCTCACCTCCGATCACGGCGAAGCGCTCGGCGAACACGGCGAGCTCGTGCACGGCTACTTCCTCTATCAGGCGACGCTGCGAGTGCCGCTGCTGCTGCGCGGGCCGGGGATCAAGGCGGGGGCGCGCATCCCGGTCGTGGCGCGCAGCATCGATCTCTTTCCGACGCTCGTCGATCTCGCCGGCGTGCCGGCGCCGAAGAGCGCGTACGCGCCCGCCGGCCGCAGCCTCGCGGCGGCCGCGCGCGGCGCGGCGTCGCCGCTCGACGAGGCGCCCGCGTTCGCCGAATCGCTGACGCCGCGCCTGCACTACGGCTGGAGCGATCTGCGCAGCGTCCGCGACGGACGATGGAAGTTCATCCGCGCGCCGAGGCCGGAGCTGTACGATCTCGCTCGCGATCCCGGCGAGCGCCGCAACCTCGTCGACGAGGAGCCGGCGCGCGCGCGCGCGCTCGGCGCGGCGCTCGATCGGCATCTGCGCGAGGAGGAGCGCGCGCCCGAGCGCACCGCGCAGGGCGGCGACGCGCCGGCGGAGCTCGTCGAGAAGCTGAGCGCGCTCGGCTACGCGAGCGGCAGCGCGCCGGACCGCGAGTCGGCCGGCGCCGATCCGAAAGACAAGATCGACGAGTACAAGGTGCTGAACGCCGTTCTGCACGAGGGGCTGACGCGGCTGCGCGACAACGACTTTCCGGGCGCGGCCTCGCGGTTTCGCACGCTCGCCTCGCGCGGCATCGACAGCTTCGAGTCGCACTACTACTACGGGCAGGCGCTCGTCGGGCTGCGGCGGTGGCGTGCGGCGGCCGGCGAGTTCGAGCGCGCGATCCCGCGGCTTCCGGGCTTCGCGGCGTCGTACCTGATGCTCGCCGAATGCGATCTCGCCGCGAAGGATCGCACCGCCGCGATCGACGCGCTGCGCCGCGGAGTGAAGGCCGTACCCTCCGATGCGCGGCTGCACCGGCGGCTCGGCGATCTGTATCGCGGCGCCGGCGACCTTCCGCAGGCGCTCGCCGCGTTCCGCGACGCGATCGCGCGCGACCCGAGCGAAGCGTCGCAGTGGAATTCGATGGGGATGATGCTCGGCGCCGGCGGCGAGCTGTCCGAGGCCGAGCGCGCGTTTCGCGAGGCGGTGCAGCGCGACCCGCGCGAGCCGCGCTACACGTTCAATCTCGCGCTCACCCTCGAGCGCGAGCACCGCGCCGCCGACGCGGCGGCGTACTTCCGCAAGACGCTCGAAATCGATCCGCGATTCACCGCCGCGCGCGAACGCCTCGAACGCCTGAAATGATCGATGTAGGGCGAGGCTTTCAGCCTCGCCCCAGAGGCGGCCCTGAAAGGGCCGCCCTACATCTGTCTACGAATTCGAACCACGCTCAGAACTTGATCCGCGCGCCGAGCTGCAGGCGGCGCGGATACACGAAACGCGACGCCACGCCGAACGACGCCGCCTGGTCGCCGCGGCGGCTCAGCACGCTCTCGTTGACGTCGGTGTCGGTCAGGTTCAACGCGTCGATGAACAGATCGATCGCGGCGCCGGTGTTACTGAGGTGGAACGTCTTCTGGATCCGCGCGTCGATGAGATCCAGGCTCGGCACGCGCCGCGAGCCGTCGAGCGGCTCCATGTAGATTGTCGGACGCGCCGGGAAATTCAACCCGGCGACGCGGATCTGCCGCGCCCACGGTCGGCCCGTCTGGTGCTGCAGGTTGCCCGACAGCTGGAACCCGTATGGCAGCCGGTAGATCAACTGCGCTTTCGCGACCACCGGTCGATCGCCGAGGAGCAGCGCGTCGGTGTTCACGAAATCGTTCGGGCCGCCGTTGGTGCCGCCGCGGCCGATCGTCCCGAACGTGCCCGACGTCCCGGTCTGCGCCGACGCCGGACCGAGGATGCTCGACGGCTCGCGCCCTTCCGACTTCGAGAGCACCAGCGACAGCGTCCCCTGCCAGTTGTTCGACATCCGCTTCGTGCCCGTGATGGTGACGCCGTTGTACCGGCTGTACAGCCCGGCGACGTTCGTCATCTGGAACACGCTCCGGTTGAACGGCGTGAGCAGCCTGAACACTGATACGGTCTTGCCGCTCGCCTCCACGCCCTGATTGTCGATGTACGGCACCTGCCCGTATTGCCCGCCGATGTCCTGCCAGCCCGGATAGTCGTAGCCTCGCTTGTAGACGTAGTTCACCTGCAGGCCGAGGTTGTTCGCGAGCTCCTGCTCGATCTGGACAATCGCTTCGTGCGAGTACGGATCCTTGTAGCCGTGATCGATCGCCAGGTTTGCGTTGCTGCTGACGACCGAAAAGTTCGTCCGTCCGCCGGACGGCGTGACGTCGAAGATGAACTTCGGCGTCACCGACGGAATCGCGGCCGTGAAGTCGTTGAGGAAGATCCCGCGGTACAGCAGCCCGTAGTAGCCCTTGACGACGGTCTTGCCGGAGCTGTTCACCTTCCACGTCGCGCCGGCGCGCGGCGACACCACGTTCCAGTGATAGACATCGTCGTTGCCCGGCGAGACGGTACCGGTCGGGTTCGCCGACGCGTCGAGAACGGGGAACGACGGATACTTCGCCTGGCTGTGGTCGTAGCGCAGGCCCAGATTGAACGTGACCACGTTGCCCAGACGATACGTGTCATCGGCGTAGAAGCCGAGGCCCCGGATGAGGCCGCCGGTGTGATACGGCAGCCGCGTGTAGCCGTACGACTGCTTGCCGCCGACGATATACAAGTAGTCGTTCACGCCGAGGATCGCGTCGCGTCCGCCTCCGGTGTACTGCACGCCGAGCTTCACGTCGTGGCTGCCGCCGAGGAAGCGGTCGGCGAGGTGCGACACCTTGGCGCTCGCCCCGGTCCGCCACGTCTTCGCGTCGCCCCACGAAGAGATACCGCCTGTGATCTGCCCCGTGTCGTTGTTGATGATGCGGGGCTGGACGCGCGGCTGGCCTTCGATCAGCGGATCGGTCGAGTCCTTACCGTAGTATCCGGCGAGGCGCGCCTCGACGAACGTCTTCGACGACAGGACGCCGGTGTAGACGAGGTTCGGGGTCGGGTTGTCGCCGTGCCCGATGTTCACGGTGCTCGGCGCCGTTACCGCAGACGGCACGCCGGGGAAGCTCCAGTAGTCGTTGTGGTAGCCGTGCATCAGCCGGTGGTTGTCGCTGATGTTGTAGTTGAACTTGTAGAACACGCGCCTCGACGTCGACTTGGCCGGAAAGGCCGGATCGGTGCCCGGCTGCGAGTCGTAGTCGTTCTGGTACTCGAACGATCCGAAGAACCAGAATTTGTCGCGCACAATCGGGCCGGAGATCTGCCAGGTCGTGTCGCGCCACTGGGCGCGGTTGTACGGGAGGCCGGCGGACGGACAGTCGTCGACGCCGGCGCATTCCTGCGCCACCGTCGTGTTGCGGCTGGTCAGCCCCTGCGTCTGGCCGTAGTACGTCCCGTCGCCGTGAAAGGCGTTGCCGCCCTGGCGCGTGACGACGTTGAAGACGGCGCCCATGACGTTGCCGTACTCGGCCGACGCGCCGAGCTGCAGCACTTCGATCTCCTGGATCGCGTCCGCGTTCGGCCACGGCCACGCGGTCCCGCCCGTAGGCGCGGAGAGATCCGTGCCGTCGATCGCGTACACGTTGTCGTTCGTCGTGCTCCCGAGCGTCGTCGCGCTCGTGGACGATCCGACGGTGGACGTCGCGCTCACGCCGGGCGCCGAGTTGACCAGATCGAAGAACGAGAAATGCCGGATGGGCGCCGACGCCACCCACTCCTGGTTGTAGTTGGTGCTGACGGTCGTCGAGGCGAGGTTGACGACCGGCGATTCGCCGGTCACCGTTACCGTCTCGCTGAGCGTGCTCACCTTCAGCAAGGCCTTCAGTTCGACCACCGCACCGACGCCGACCGGGATGTTCTCGCGTCGAAGTGTCCCGAAGCCCTGCAGCGTGAACTCGAGCGTGTAATCGCCGGGAGGCAGCGCGGGAAACCGGTACGCGCCGGTTTCACTGCTGACAACGGTAGGCGCGCCCGGCACGCCCGACCCGCGAATGGTGATCGTGACGCCCGGAAGAACGGCGCCCGATTCGTCGGTGACCGTCCCGACGATCTCGCCCGTCGTGCGCTGCGCGAGCGCTGGCGCCGCGATCGCCGCCAGCAGCAACACCAACAGGCCGTGCCTTATCACGCGTCGCCGCATGCTGTGTCCCTCCCTTGAAGCGCGTTCCCAGACAACCGTGGTGACTTCGGGATCGAAGAGGACAGCAACGTTACATAAAATATGGAAGTCGGCGAACTCTACGCCGGGGGATCGAACGCTGTCAACTGATCCTTGCAGGGCAGGACGGCAGAAAGGCAGAAAGGCAGGAATTCAAGGCTGGAAGGCAGGATGGATGGAATGACGAAGGCAGAAGGTGGGAAGGACGCCTTTCGGCCTTCGCCGTTCCGCCCTCCTGCCTTCCTGCCCTGCGGATCTCTTTACAGCAACGTCATCGCCCGGCGTTGCAGCACTTCCTGCACCGCCCGATGCGCTTCGAGCATCGCCGCATCGGTGTGCGGGCTCGCCGCCGCGTCGGAGTTCGCGATCGCGATCAGCCCGAACGGGCGCCGCGCCTTCACGCACGGCCGATCGTCGGTCGACGTGTAGACCCACTCGAGCGGATCGTAGAGCGGGTTGTACGTGTAGGCGTAGCCGTGCGGCCAGCGGTTCACCGCGACGGCGACGATGTCGCGCGCGGGATCGAAGCCGCCCGGGCCGAGCGACCGCGCGAGCTGATCGCGGATGTGGCGCTCGAAGGTCTCGAACGTCGCGCTCAGGAGATCGGCGCGGCCGATCCGGTGCTGCTCCTTGCGCGGCTTGCCGGGCGCCATCGGATACCGCGTCATGTGCAGCACGATGGGCTGGTCCGGCGTCTGCGGATGATGCAGATCGCCGAGGCCGACAGCCTCCGGCAGATCGACGCCCGTGTGATACATCGTCGGCGCGCCGACGCCGGTGACGCCGAGCTTCTCGAACGCCTTCCAGTTCGTCACCGCCACGCTCGTGTAGACGAGCGGGCCCTTCACGCCGAAGGCGAGCGCCTCCTTCTGCGCCGCCGGGAGATCGGGCACCAGATAGGGAATGAACATGTTCCAGCACGCCATCACCACGGCGCGCGAGCGCACCCGATACGTCTTGCCGCCGCGGACGTAGCTCGTCACGGCTTCCGTCGCGCGGCCGACGTCGCCCTGATGCTGCACGTGGACGACGGTGCTGTTGAGGCGAATGCGCGCGGTCTGCCCCGCGCGATCGAGCGACGCGTAGTTGACGTGCGCGGCGCCGACGTCCTCCATCGATGACCCCGGCACGGCGTCGGGAATCAGCCAGCGCACGAGGAGCCGCGCGATCGTCGCGTTGCCGTCGGGAAAATGAACCGTCGGCCCTCCGCCCGGTCCGATCTGCCGGCCGTGATGGCCGCCGGGCAGATCCGCCAGCAGCCCCTTCGGGCTCGGCTCGAGGTTCATGCCCGAGAAGCCGGGAAGCCCTTCCTGCCAGGCGAAGAGCGCCGGGAAGCAATCGACGCCGACGCAGAAATTTCCGGCGCCCTGATTCCGGAAGAACCACAGGACCTGCTTGTCCACTTTCACCAGGTTCAGCAGGAAATCCTGATAGCTCATTTTCGCGAGGCGGACTTTCTTCTCCGGCGACGACAGGCCCGGCATGTAGTCGGCGTGCGGGCCGGCGTAGAGCCGCAGCATGTCCTTCTGCGCCTGCGGCGAGAGCGGCGAGTGCGCAAGATCTTCCGCGCTGTAGGAGCCGCGTCCGCGTCCGCCGCCGCCCGTGCCGCCGCCGTCGCCGGCCGGCGTCCCTCGCGCCGGCGCGCCTTCGCCGCGGCCGCCGCGGTTGCGGATCACGAGCTTGTCGACGCCCCACGTTTCCTTGTCGAAGAAGGTCGCCTGGCCGGTGAGCCCGAGCGATCGATAGAGCGATCGATTCGTCTCGTTCGCCTTGAGGAAGCGATCGATGTCGATGCCGATGTCGTGGATCACCGATCGCGCGTGCTCGTTGTAGCGGTCCCACGACTCGATGTTGAGCGTGCCGCCGTTCAGCGCGAGCATGCGGCCGCCGTAGGTGAACTCGTTGCGCTTCGCGTGGCCGCCGAAGTCGTCGTGGTTGTCGAGGACGAGCACCTTCGCGCTGCGGCCGACGTCGCGGATGAAGTAGTACGCCGCCGACAGCCCGCTCAGCCCCCCGCCGACCACGACGAGGTCGTACGACTCGCCGGCGTCGATCGCGCCGGAGAGATCCCAGCCGCGGCGATCGCGCAGCTGGTGCGCGACCTCGAACGATCCCGGGTGGCTGCCGCGCATGCCGACGCGCGTCGGCGGATAGTAGTCGGGCGCGCGCTCGGGCGCGAACTCCTGCTGCGCGGCGCGCGCGAGCTCGGGCGCGAGCGCCGATCCGACGACGCCCAGGGCCACGCCGTTCAGGAAGTCGCGGCGCGTGATGGCGCGGCTCATGCCGAGGCTGCGATCGTGCGCGTTCATGCAGGTCACCACTGGAACTTCAGCCCGACGCGCGCGATGCGCGGCGGCGTGATTGCCACCGGCCGCAGGAACGCGGCGCCGGAGCTCGTCGTCAACGCCTGCTCGGCGTTCGCGTTGAAGATGTTGTAGACGTCGAAGAACCCGGTCACGCGCGTGTGGTTCAGCGTCATCGCCTTCTCCGATCGCAGATCGAAGACGTTGATGTTCGGCGTCCGCTCGGCGCCGACCGGTTCGGCGAGGATCGTCGCGTTGCCGAACGTGCGGCCGAACGGCGTGCCCGACTGGTGCCGGTAGATCGGCGTCAGCCGCACGTCGAACGGCAGGCGCACGGTCGCGTTGATCTTGCCCTGCCAGATCGCGAACCGGTTGCGGCCGTCCACGGTGTTGACGAGCGCGTTCGGCGTGAACGATGCGCCGCCGGCGAGATTGGTCTCGCGGTTCCACGTCTCGGCGAAGCTCGCGAGCAGCGACCAGCGGCCGACCTCGCGGCGCGTCGCGGTGATCTCCCACGTGTAGTAGTCGCTGTTCGCCGAATCGGGCAGATCGGTCGTGAGGTTCACCGCCGGCGCGCCGACGTACTGCGGCGCGAGGTTGAACGCGGTGTAGACGCCGCGATCGTCGGCGGTGCCGAGGCGTCCATCGGGCCCGGGATCGGTCACCGCGACCGGCACGCTGTAGCCGTCGAACGGGCGATCGGCGCGGATCGTCGTCCGCACCTGGCGGCGGCCGTTCCACACGAAGCCGGATCGCACGCCGAAGTCGTGCGCCACTTCGCGCTCGACGTACGCCGTCACCTGACGCGTGTAGGTGTTCTCGAGATTCGGATCGAGCGCCGTCGAGACCGCGCCGCCCGAAACGCCGAGCAGCGCGCCCTCCTCGCCCGGATCCCAGACGCCGTTGCGATTCACGTCGGTCGTCCAGCGGTACTGCTTGAACCAGGTGGACGCGTTCGGGTTGATGCTGCTCGCGAAGTCGGCGCCCGGATACAGCCAGAACTGTCCGTAGCTCGCCTTCACCAGCGTCTTCCCGTCGCCGGTGACGTCGTAGCTCACGCCGAGGCGCGGCCCCCAGTTGTCGTTCCAGGTGATGACGTTGCTCACTTCGGCGAACGCGAGGCCGCCGGGACCTTGCTGCGCCGGCAGAAACGCCTGCTGGCGATCCCAGCGGATGCCGAGGTTCAGCGTCATGCGCTTCGTCGCCTGCCACGTGTCGTTCGCGAAGAGGCCGTCGCTCAGCACGCCGCTCTGCGAGAACGACGGCGACTGGTACACGAACGCCTGGCTCGGCGCGCCGTTCACGAACAGCGACAGCGCGTTGGTCGCGCTGCTGAATCCGTAGAATGGGTTGATCACCAGGTCCCGCATGATCTCGCCGCCGAACTTGAAGTTGTGATTGCCGCCCCAGCCGCTCTTCGAGTAGCTGAGCGCCCCGTTCACCTGCGGGCGGCTGCGATCGAAGGTGATGTCGTACACGCCGCCCGAGACGAAGTTGTTGCCGGTGTCCTCGACCCGTGGCGCCGCGCTCTTGCCCGTGCGCCACCAGATCGATTGGTACGCCCCTGCGCGCACTTCGAGGAGCAGCGCGCTCGTGAGCACCGCGTTGTATTCGAGCTTCCAGACACTCGTCGGAAAATGCGAATTCCACACCGTGTTCGCGTGCATGATCGCGGGCGTCGTGCGGCCGCCGGCAATCTGGATTGCGCCGAGGTAATCCGGCTGGTTCTTGTCGGCGTGCTGGAAGTAGACGATCGCTTTCTGCGACCCCGTGACGTTGTAGGTGACCTTCCCCGTCCCCACCGGCACCCACGTCTCCTGCACGTCGTCGACGAGCGTCGGATACCGCTGCCCGCTCGTCGTCCGGCGGAACGCGCCGTACCACCACAGCTTGTCCTTCGTCACGAAGCCGCCGAGATCGACGTTGAAGTCCTTGAACGCGCTGAGGCGGTTCGTATCGACCGCGGCGAGCACGTCGCTGCCGGTGACGCCCGCCGCGAGCTGCGCGGCGTCGATGTTGTGCGTCTCCATCGAGTCGTTCTCGTAGTCGGCGTAGAGCGCGCCGTGGTACGCGTTGCCGCCCGACTTCGTGATGAACTGGCTGAGCACGCCGGGGTTGGGCATCTCGGCGGTGTTGCCGACGGCGTTGACGGCGATCTCGGCGAACGATCCGTAGTCGGTGTAGTAGAGATCGCTGCCGCCGCCGCCCGATCCCTCGTTCACCATGATGCCTTCGACGACGCCGCGGTTGACGCCGCCGCCGCTCGAGAGGCCGTACGCGGTGTAGGCCTGCTGCGTGAGCGCGCCGCTGCCGCCGACATCGACGCGCGACATCGAGACGGCCGGCGTCTGCGCGACGACCGCCCAGAAATCGCGCGAACCCGGCAGGCTCGCGAGCCGCTCGGTGTCGAAATGCGTCGTCACGTTGGTCGACTGCAGATCGACGACCGGCGACGCGCCGCTGACGGTGATCGTTTCGGCGACCGAGCCCGGGCTCATCTCGACGTTGACCGTCGCCGTGAACCCGAGGCCGATGTGAATGCCCGGGCGCGTGACCGCTCCGAAGCCGGCGAGCTCGAACGTGAGCGCGTACTCGCCGGGCGCGAGGTTCGGCAGACGGAAGAAGCCGTTCTGATCGCTCACGGCCGTGGGCGCGCCCATGACGGCGGGACCGGAGACGGTGACGGTGACGCCGGGAAGGACGGCCTTCGTCGCGTCGGTGACGGTGCCGTTGATCGCACCGGTCGTCGTGCTTACCGTCTGCGCGTGGACCGCGGACGAGGCCAGCAGCAACGCGCACGCGAGCGCCGCACAAGGCCTGGCGAATGTCATGACACGAACCTCCCTTCGGCGGAGACCGCGCGCATGGGAACACGCAAATGTAAAGTTGTCAACGACCTCGCGCGGTAGAATACACGCCGCGGCGCGACGGCGCGCACGTCCTCCAATTCGTTGAAGGAGAGCCGATGACGGATCGAGCGATCTACCGCGAACTCGGGATGGACCGTCGCATTCCCCGCCGCGATTTTCTGAGCGGCGTCGCGATCGGGATCGCGAGCGGCGCGATGGCGCTGCGATCGAGCGGCGTGCTCGCCTCGGAGGGGCCGGCTGCGCAGCCGGATACGTCAGCGGCGACCTACCCGCCCGCGCGCACCGGCCTGCGCGGCAACTATCCCGACGCGGTCCGCGAGTTCCCCGCGATGCAGAGCGGCGCGTATCGCCAGTTCCCCGCGGTGGACGTCGACACGGGCGAGGCGTACGACCTCGTCATCGTCGGCGGCGGCATCTCCGGCCTCTCGGCCGCGCACTTCTGGCGCCGCGCGCTCGGCGCGAACCAGAAGATCCTGATCCTCGACAACCACGACGACTTCGGCGGGCACGCCAAGCGCAACGAGCTCACCTACCAGGGGCGCACCTTCATCGGCTACGGCGGCACGATGGGCATCGCGACGCCGTATCCGTACAGCTACACGGCGAAGCGTCTGGTCGAAGAGCTCGGCATCGAAGTGGAGCGCAACGCGGAGTTTCAGAAGCGCAGCGCGTTTCAACAGCTCAATCTCGGCCCCGGCGTCTTCTTCGACAAGGAGCACTTCGGCGAGGACCGCCTCGTCTCCGGCAACGGAAGGATTCCGTGGCCGGAGTTTTTCGCCAAGGCGCCGCTGTCGGAAACCGTGCGGAACGATCTCGTGCGTCTCCACGGGCAGAACGCCGACTACATGGCCGGGACGGCGGTCGAGCAGAAGCTCGCCGCGCTCGCGGCCATGAGCTGGCAGGACTTCCTGCTGAAGCACGCGAAGGTGCATCCCGACGCGATTCTGTTTTTCAGAGGCCAGGGCGGGCGCAACAACAAGCGCGTCGACACGACGCCGGCGCTCGAGGCCGCCCGTCGCGGATCGGTCGGCTTCAACGGCCTCGGCCTGCCGGAGCACGCCGAGGCGTTTCGCGAGTCGTCGTACACGTTCCACTTTCCTGACGGCAACGCGTCGCTCGCGCGGCTGCTTGTGAACCGGCTGATGCCGTCGGCGTTCTCCGCGCCGAAGCTCACGATGGACACGATCGTCCAGGCGCGGCCGGACTACGCCGCGCTCGACGCGAAGGGATCGCCGATGCGCGTGCGGCTGAGCAGCACCGTCGTGCGCGTGCAGCATGACGGAGCCGACGTCGAGCGCGCGCGTGCGGTGCGCGTCGCGTACCTGCGCGGCGGCCGCATGCACGCGGTCCGCGCCGCGAACGTCGTCCTCGCGTGCAACAACGCGCTGATACCGGCGCTGATGCCGGAGCTGCCGCCGAAGCAGAAGGAGGCGCTCGCGTATCCGGTGAAGGTGCCGATGATGTACACGAACGTGCTCGTGCGGCGATGGACGTCGTTCGCGAAGCTCGGCGTGGCGAATGTCAACTCGCCGTGCATGCTGCACACCGGCACGAGCCTCGATCCAGGATCGACCGTCGGCGGCTACCGCGGCGTGACGACGCCGGACGAGCCGATCATCGTGCACATGACGAGCAACCCGAACAAGCCGGGGCTGCCGCGCCGCGAGCAGCACCGCGCCGGCGCCGAGCTGCTGCTGACGACGACGTTCGAGCAGTTCGAGCTGGAGATCCGGCGGCACCTCGCGGCGATGCTCGGCTCGGCTGGCTTCGATCCCGCCGCCGACATCGTCGGCTTGACGGTGAACCGCTGGCCGTACGGCTACGCGTATACCTACGACACGCTCGCCGACCCGGACACGCCGCCGGACCACCGGCCGCACGTCATCGGCCGCCAGCGCTTCGGCCATGTGACGATCGCGAACGCGGACGCCGGCGCCGCGGCGTTCACCAATCAGGCGATCGACGAGGCGCACCGCGCGGTCGAGGAGCTGCTCGTGAAGAACGGGTTGACGTAAATCGAATACGCCAGGGCGCAGCGTCCCCGTCGACTTCGGCTATGATCGTCTCCGCTCCCATGTCGCGCAGCGTCTTGGCCGGCAGCGCCGGACTCTTCGTCCTTCTCATCGCGACGGCGTCGTGCTCGTCGCCCGGTTCCTCCGCGCCGAACGCGCGCGCGCCCGAGGCGCCCGCGCCGATCGCGCCGGCCAAGCTGTGGGGCGATCTGAAGCCGGTCGTCTCGGTGAAGGAGCTGATGCGCGACATGCTCGATCCGGCGTCCGACTTCATCTTCGACGCCGTGAAGGTGGAGTTCACCAAGGCCGGCACCTTCGAGCACTCGCCGAAGACCGACGAGGACTGGGAGAAAATCCGCTTCGGCGCCGTCACGCTCGCCGAAGGCGTCTACCTCCTGAAGATCCCGCGTCCGTTCGCGCCGCCGGGCGACGAGAACAACAGCACGGGCCCGGATGCGACAGAGCTCTCGCCCGCGCAGATCAAGGCCAAGCTCGAGGCCGATCCGGTGCTGTGGAACGCGAAGATCGAAGCGCTGCGCAACGTCGGCCTCGAGGTCATCGAGATCGTCAACAAAAAGAAGGTGGACGAGCTCTGGGACGCCGGCGACAACCTCGATCGCGCGTGCGAGACCTGCCACATCGAGTACTGGTATCCG
>Ga0209474_10001495_pt1 | contig 22650 bp, 23 predicted proteins | sample GraSoiAngelo_145_FD_185902 | JGI IMG/M metagenome (GOLD analysis project Ga0209474, IMG submission 185902) | Grasslands soil microbial communities from the Angelo Coastal Reserve, California, USA - 14_1009_05_20cm (SPAdes) (version 2) | ecosystem: Environmental > Terrestrial > Soil > Grasslands...
CTTCGTTCGGTCGGCCCGCCCCGAGCCGCCGCTTGATGCGCCGCACGGCGATGACATACCTTCTTCGTCATGCCCGACGACGCCCTGCTCCGCACAGAGCAGCTCACGCGTGCGTTCGGCAGCCTCCTCGCCGTCGATCGCGACTCGGGCCTCGCCCTCCAGGATCAGGTAGAAGCCGCTGCCCTCGAGGCCCTGGCGGATCGCGCGCCTGGCGCTCTTCGCCGACCTCGGCCGGCCGGAGCTCGAGTCGGTCGCGCACGCGTTCGACGAGGATATCGTCGGGAACGTCCTGCTCGGACATGCGTGCCTTCGCCTCGTAGACGACGCCGCGCAGCCGCTGCCGCAGGTCGCGCGCGCGCCGCGAGCCCGTCTCGGCGGCATCCTTCACCGCGGAAAGCGTCTTGTCGCGCAAGAGCGCGCGACGTGCGGCGCCGCGCCGCGGATCGAGCAGCGCCACCGTGATGCCTCCGACTACGAAACCGACCAGGAACGTGAGGGTGCTCTCGCCTCGGATCATTTCTGTCCTCCTCGAGCGCGCCGGTTCCCTTGCCGCCGTCGCGCCTTCGGTCGCACGTCCGCAACGGTGCGCATGCGGCGCGCACCTCGCACTCGGCATCAGCTCACCGGGACGTGGAACAGACGACCGACCAGCACGGTCGCGCCCGCGGCGACCACGATGACCAGCAGCTGGCGCAGAGCGGGCCAGAGCCACGGCCGTCCACTCAAGCGTCCCAGCAGACCCCCGATCGCCAACGCCGATACGCCGGCCACCGCGACCGACGCGAGCTGCGCCGCGCGGCCGCTCGCGAAGAACCATGGGAGCAGCGGCGCGAGCGCTCCCGCGGCGAACGTGAGGAGCGAGGAAAACGCGGCTGCCCACGGCGACCCCAGCTCGTCGGGATTGAGGCCGATCGAGCGCGCGTACGTCGCCAAGGCATGCTTCGGGTCCCGCGCCAGCTCGCGCGCCGCCTGACGGGCGGTCTGCCGCGACAGGCCGACGCGCTTGATCAGCTCCTCGAGTTCCGCGCGAGCTCCGGCAGGGTTGTGTCGCAGATGCGCGGCCTCCTCCATGAGGAGCCGCTCGAGGAGCTCGACCTGCGCGCGCATCGATACGTACTCTCCGACGGCCATCGAGCAAGCTCCGGCGACGAGGCTTGCCAGACCCGTGAGGCGAATCACCCCGGGAGATGCTTCGGCAGCGGCGACGCCGAGGATGAGCGACACGTTCGTCACGAGGCCGTCGCTGATGCCGAGCACGGCCGCGCGCGCGGTGCCACGCTGGACTTCGGCGGCACGGGTGCGTGAGTCGCCCGCATGGATGGTCGTCTCTGCCATCGCTCTTCCCTATCCGATCCGAACGCACGTTGACCAACCCTCCGTACTGGGGCACAACTGCGCGCCACATGCCGACTGCGTTCCTGTTCGCTGGCCAAGGCATCCAGTTCGTCGGCATGGGCAATGAGCTCGCCGCCTCGTGCTCGCATTGCGCGGCCTTGTTCGGCCGCGCGGACGAGGTGCTCGGCTTTCCGTTGCGACGGACAATGTGGGAAGGCACACCCGACGAGCTTCGCCACACCGCGGTTTTGCAGCCAGCGCTGCTGACGCTCGAAGTAGCCCAGGCGCGGCACCTCTGCGCGTTGGGGCGCCGCCCCGACTGGCTCGCCGGGCACAGCGTGGGTCAGTATTCGGCGCTCGTCGTCGCGGACTCGCTTCCGTTCGAAGATGCTTTGCATCTCGTGCGCGACCGCGGGGTGCTCATGCAGGACGCGGTGCCGGACGGAATCGGCGCGATGGCGGCGGTGCTCGGGCTCGACCGCGGCGAAATCCGCAGGTTGTGCCGCACGGTGACCGGAGTCGTGGGAATCGCATCCCACAACGCTCCGGGGCACACGGTCATCTCCGGCGATCGCGCCGCGGTCGCCGAGGCGTCGGATCTATGCAAGGAGGCCGGCGCGACGGTGGTCGAGCTTCCCGTATCGGCACCATTCCATACCGCGCTGCTCGAGCCGATGGTTCCGCCGTTCACCGCGCTGGTCGAGAAGGCGTCCTTTCGCGACCCGCGCGTGCCCGTCGTCGACAACGTCGGCGCACGGCCCCTCAACGACGCCGGCGCCGTGCGTCGTTCCGTCGTGCTCCAGGTGAGCGCGCCAGTGTTGTTCGAGGAGAGCCTGCGTTACCTGGTGGAGCGCGGCGTGGACGAATTCGTGCAATGCGGGCCGGGCCGCAGCGTTCTCGACTTCACCAAGCGGATCCTTCCCAGCGCGCGCCTCCTCACCTTCGAGGAAGCGGCGCAGGGCACGCCCGCGGCTCATTGACATAGGCTTTCCCGCCTGCTGGTCGGTTCGCACATGCGCGATTCACGCGAGGAAGGATCCGCGCGTCGGATCCGCGCATCCACCCAGCCGCATTACGCTCCGCGGCGGGCGATGCGGACGGTGTTGCTGAATCCGTCCTCGAGCACACGAAGCTGGACCTCGAGCTCGCCTGCCGCGTCGCAGCGCACCGTCTCCTCGACCGTGGGACCGTCGCCGTCGAGCCGCGCCACCGGGATGGACATCAGATCGCGCACGCCGCGCAGGTGCGGATCGAAGGGGAACAGCACCTCGTCCCACAGCGCGAGATTCCCCTCCGGACGCCCATCGTCGATGCGCGCACATTCGACGAACCGGAAATGTCCCAGGTTGTGCGCGGCGCGATAGCGGCGTGTCACCGTCAGCGGCGCCTCGCCAGGACCCGGCAGGCGCGTGTCCTTCGGAAGCAGCACGTCGAAAGACACTTCTGCGCCGGCGCTCTCTTCGCGGAACACGCCGAAGTGCCGCGTCAGGCGCTCCGCGAGCGTGTAGCCGGCGCGCTCGTCGAGCGTGATCGCCAGCCCGATGGCCGTCGATCCGAACGGGTGCGGCGAGCGGCGGACGCGGTGCGCACCGAACTCTTCGCGGAGCAGCCGATAGACGGGCGGGAACACGCTCGCGCCCCCCACCACGTAGATGCCGGCCAGCTCGCTCCAGTCGACGTCAAGCACGTCGCGGCGGGGATCGCGCATCACGGGGCGCATTGCCTCGAGCGTCTGCTGCACCAGCGGAGCGCAAGCGGCGTAGACGGCGTCGATGGCGAGCACCCGCGGCTCGTGACGCCCGACCGCGGTCAAGTCGACGACGAACTTGCGCGTATTCGGGTTCACCGACTCTTTCTGCACGCGGCATTCTTCGAGCAGGAGATCGCGATCGCGCGGCGAGGCGACGGGACCGATCTTCGATTCGACCAGGTTCAGGATGGCCTCGTCGAAGTCGTCCCCGCCGAGGCGCGCGATCCCGGCCGAGGTCACGACCTCGTTCGCACGCCCTTCCATCTTGATGAGCGAGGCGTCGAACGTGCCGCCCCCCAGATCGTAGACGAGCACGTACTCGCGCTTGCTCGTGACCGTCTCGCGGAATCGATGTGCGTACTCGAATCCGGCGGCGCTCGGCTCGTTGAGGAGCGCGACGACGTCGAACCCCGCGCGACGGTACGCGTCGACGGTGAGGATGCGCTGCGCGCTCGACGCGTTCGCCGGGACGCTGGCGGCGATCTGCAGCGGCTCTCCCTTGCGCGGGTGCGCGTTCGAGTGCAGATGCAGCTCGTCGCGCACGTGCCCGAAGAACCCGGTGAGCACGTCGACGAGTCGCATGGTGCGGCGGCCGATAGCCACTTCGGTCGCGGGACCAGCCTCGTTGAGCAGCCGCTTGAACGAGCGCAGGACGGTCCACGCCGGGTCATGCGAAACGGCTGCGGCATTTGCGCCGAACCGCAGCGTCCCGTCGTCGTGCGCAGCCACAAGCGACGGGATGAAGTCGGAATGCTCGAAAGAAACGACGGGGTAGTTACCGCGGTCCACCACCGCCACCACGGTGTGCGTCGTCCCGAAATCGATGCCCAGCCGCATGCCGCCCGAGAATGTACGCCAGACTGCGCGTGTGTGGGTGCTCAGAACCTCCTCGGTTGGTCCACGGCCGCCTCGACGAGGCGCAGGTACTCGGACCGGGGGATCTCCAGGCATCCGAGCGTCGCCAGATGGGGCGACATCACCTGCACGTCGAAGACGGTGAAGCCGTTCTCGAGGAGCCGCTCGACGATCGCGGCGAAGGCAACCTTCGAGGCCCCCGTGCGCAGGTGGAACATCGATTCGCCGGCGAACAGCGCGCCCACCACGAGGCCGTATAGGCCGCCGACCAGGTCGCCCTCCGACCACACTTCCACGCTGTGCGCCCATCCGAGCCCGTGCAGCTCCGAATATGTCGCGAGAACGTCAGGCGTGATCCACGTCCCCTCGCGCCGCGCCTCGCCGCATGCGGTCATCACCTCGCGAAACGAGCGGTCGAAGGTGACCGTGTAGCCGAGCTTTCGCGCGCGGTGCACGTGGCGCGGCCAGCGGACTGGCGCGCGTAGCGGAAAGACGGCGCGCGGATCCGGGCTGGCCCACGGAATGACTCCTTGCATGATCGGCCACGGGAAGATGCCCTTGCGATAAGCGTGCAGCACCAGGCCAGGAGTCATCGTGCGAGAGAGCGCCACGATGCCTTCGCGGTTCGCGCGCTCCGCGTCGGGAAGCTCGACGCGAGGCGGAGGCGGCTCGACGGGTGGGTACGGCGGGGGAACGGTCACGAGAAGATCAGTGCCTCGAGCGCGGCCGGCAGGTGCGCGAAATCCCGGAAGACGAACTCGGCGCCCGCCTCGCGCAGCGCCTCCGCGGGCGTGGTCGTCGTCACGGCGGCCGCGTGCATCGCGGCCGCGCGCGCCGCCCTCACTCCATTCGCCGCGTCCTCGAATGCCACGCAACCCGCCGGGTCCGTGCCCAACGCACGCGCCGCTTCGAGGTACAGGTCGGGCGCCGGCTTGCCGCGGCGGACCGATTCCTCGCCGACGATCGCGTCGAACAGCCCGCGGATGCCTAGCCCGTCGAGGGCAAAATCGCGGTTGGCGATCGGTGCAGCCGTCGCGACTGCCCTCCGCACGCCCGCCGCGCGCAGCCGCTGCAGCAGCTCGCGCGCGCCTGGGACGAGCCGCAGATCCGGTGCGTAGATCTCGCGGTACAGCGCGTCCTTCCGTTCGCCGAGGCGCGTCGCCTCCTCGTCGGGCAGCTTCCGCCCGAGGACCGCCTCGAACGTCTCTCCGTGCTTCATACCCGCGAGATCCCGCTCGAACCGGACCGGCGGAACGTCGACGCCGAGCTCGCGGAACACGGCCGACCAGGCCCGCCCGTGCGCGCGCATGTCGTCGATCAGAGTACCGTTCAGATCGAAGATCGCGCCGGCGATCACGTCAGTCCTCGCGCTCCGCGGCGGATTCGAGGAGCTGGCGCAACCTGCGCGCCCGCTCTTCCGGCGCGCCGAACCTCTCGCGGTAGTCGTCGATGCTGCGGCGGATCACCTCCACGGCTTCGGCGCGGTCGTACACCTCGGCGATCTGCACCTTGCGTGGCCCGGCTCCGGGAATCTGCTTGTAGCTGAGGAAGTAGTGGCGCAAGCGATCGACGAGTCCGCGAGGAACCTGCGACACGTCTTCCATCTGCCCGAAGACGAGGTCGTTCTCGAGCACGGCGAGCACCTTGTCGTCCGCCTCGTCTCCGTCGAGCATGCGCAGGCCGCCGACCGCCCGCGCGCGCAGTAGAAAACCCCCGTGCGCGTTCCCCTTCTCCGTCAGCACGCAGATGTCCATCGGGTCGCGATCGCCGCGGATGCCCGCCGTGCCGGTTCGTTCCGCGGAGCGCGCCGCGACCCTGTCGCCGCAGTAGGTCTGCGGGATGAAGCCGTACAACGACGGCGTCAGGCTGGAGTATCGCTGCGGCCGATCGATGCGCAGGTGACCCGACGGCTTGTCGAGCTCGTACTTGACCACGTCGCTGGGCACGATCTCGATGTACGCATTGACCACGTCGTCCGGATCGCCCGACGGCACGCCGTGCCAGGGATGCGCCTGGAACAGCGTCGCGAGGAGATCCTCGTCCTTCATCGCGGGAAGCTCTCGACGAGACGCCGCAAGGCGGCGCGGCCTCCGGCGAGGATCGGCGCACCGTCGGCGAGGAGGAGCACGTCGAACTCGAGCTCGGTCAAGGCGCGCAACGATGCCATCAGCCGCGCCTTGTCGTCGATCACCGGATCGGGCAGCAGCGCGCATTGTCCAGGCGGCTTTCCCACGCACGCGTCGCCGATCAGCAGCATCCGCCGATCGGGCCAATGCAGCGCGACCTCGCCGGGCGACTTCCCGGATACCGCGACGATGGTGAGGGGGCCGAGCTGATCCCCGGGTTGCAGCTCCTCGTCGACCCGTGTCCCTCTGTCCCGCGCGAAAGCAGCGTCGGAAGGGTGGATCGCGATGGGCGCGCCGGTGCGCTCCTTCACCTTCATGCTGGCCCGGAAATGATTGCGGTTGGTGAGGACGATGCGCTGCACGCCCAGGCGCGCGATCTCGTCGAGCAGGTCGCCGGACATCTCCACCGGATCGACGCACACGTTTCCATCGGGGAGGCGGAACAGATAGCCGTTGAAGTCGTATCCCTGCCGCTCGGCGAACCAGGACCAGCTGAAAACTCCGGGAACGATCTCACGCATGACAGGCGCTCAGGTGGTCGCGGCCTTCTCGGCGCGCGGAGGCATCCAGTAGATCTCGACGTGGATCTGCGCGCGGTCGAAACCGCGCCGCAGCAGGATTCCCTTCCCGTTCTCGATCATCTGCGGGTGGCCGCACAGATACGTCGAGCAATTCCCGGGCGCCAGCTCGTGCAAATCGAGGTACTTGCGCAGAACGTCCTCCGCCCGGCCGACCTCCCCGCGCCATTCGGCGTCTTCCCAGGGGCGGCTCACCGTCGGGACATACTTGAGCCAGCCGCCTGATTCCGCCGCGGCGCGCTCCAGCTCCTCGCGGTATCCCAGCTCGTACGAGCGGCTCGCCGCTTGCACGATGAGCATGCGCAGATCCGGCTTCGTCTCGCGCAGCGCGCGGACCATGCTCACCGCCGGCGCAATACCCGTGACGGTGGTCACCACGAAATGGTTGCGCCGGCCGCTCTTGCGGTCGACCGTGAAGGCGCCCTTCGCACGGTGCCGCATCCACAACTCGTCGCCCGAATTCAGCTGGTAGAGCTTGGGCGTCAGTTGCCCGTGCGGCACGAGCTCGAAGAAGAACTCCAGCTCCTCCTCGGCGGGCGCGGAGCAGACCGAGTACGCCCGCTCGATCATCTTCCCACTGTCGCCGTCCGGCATACCGAGCGTGACGTACTGGCCGGGCTCGAACTCGATTCTCTTCTCCGGCGCGACGCGGATCGACCACAGATCTTTCGAATGGTCCTTGCGAAAGACCACCCGCCCCCGCTGGTATTTCTCGGCGCTGATCGCCACGGACGGTACATTAGATCGCGGCGGCGCCGTGGTACACCCGCGCCATGGCCACGACGTTCGAGACTCAAACGCGGCAGATCGCGCGCCAGGAAGCGCTCGACTACCACTCCGCCTGGCCGCGCGGCAAAATCGAGGTCGTTCCCACCAAGGCGGTCGCTACCGCCCGGCAGCTCGCGCTCGCCTACAGCCCCGGCGTCGCCGAGCCATGTCTCGCGATCGCCGAGGATCGCGACCTCTCGTACAAGTACACGGCGCGCGGCAACCTGGTGGCGGTCATCTCGAACGGGACGGCGGTGCTGGGCCTTGGCGACATCGGCGCGTGGGCCTCCAAGCCGGTGATGGAGGGCAAGGGCGTTCTCTTCAAGAAGTTCGCGGACATCGACGTCTTCGACCTGGAAGTGAACGCCAAGGACGTCGACACGTTTTGCGCCGTCGTCAAGGCGCTCGAGCCGACGTTTGGCGGCATCAACCTGGAGGACATCAAGAGCCCGGAGTGCTTCGTCATCGAGCGCAGGCTGCGCGGGATGATGGGCATTCCCGTGTTGCACGACGACCAACACGGAACCGCGATCATCACCGGCGCGGCGCTCATCAACGCGCTCGAGCTGCAGAAGAAACGCATCGACCACGTCAAAGTGGTGTTCGTCGGCGCGGGCGCCGCTGCCGTCGCGTGCGCGGAGCAGTACGTCGCGCTCGGCGTTCCGCGGCAGAACGTCTTCATGTGCGACAAGTACGGGCTCGTCTACCGCGGGCGTCCCGAGGACATGGACGAGTGGAAGGGCGTGTTCGCGCAAGGCGAGTCGTCGCGCACCCTGGCTCAGGTGATCCGGGACGCTGACGTGGTGGTCGGCCTGTCGACGGCGGGCGTCATCACGCAGGACATGGTGCGCGCGCTCGCCAAGGATCCGATCCTGTTCGCGCTTGCGAACCCCGTCCCGGAGATCCTGCCGGAGCAGGTGCTGGAAGTGCGCGGGGATGCGATCATCGCCACGGGCCGGAGCGACTACCCCAACCAGGTGAACAACGTCCTCGGGTTCCCCGGCATCTTTCGCGGGGCGCTCGACGTGCGCGCCAACGCGATCGACGAGCCGATGAAGCTGGCGGCGTCGCACGCGCTGGCGCAGCTCGCGCGACAGGACGTACCGGAGAACGTGTCGGCGGCGTACGGCGGGCAGAGCTTCCGATTCGGGCGCGACTACATCATCCCCAAGCCGTTCGACCCGCGCGTGCTCACCGCCGTCGCGCCGGCGGTAGCTCAGGCTGCGATGGGCTCCGGCGCCGCGCGCATCCGGCTCGACCGCTCCGACTACGTCGAGCAGCTTCGGAAGCGGCAGGGGCGCTCGTACGAAGTGATGAGCATCGTGATCGGGAAAGCGCGCCGCAAAGAGACGCGCATCGTCTTCCCCGAAGGCAATCACCCGCGCATCCTGCGTGCGGCGCAAATCCTCGTCGAGGAGCGGATCTGCCGGCCCGTCTTGCTGGGGAGACGCGACGAGGTCGACGCCATCGCGCGTGAGGCGGGTCTCGCGGCGATCGCGGATCTCGAGGTCATCGATCCACTCAGCATCCCCGAGGTGCCTGAATACACGCAGAAGCTTTATGCCCTGCGGCAGCGCGCCGGCATGTCGTTCGCGGAGGCGGCCTATCGAATCCGGCAGCGCAACGTCTTCGCCGCGATGCTGTTGCACGATGGACGGGTGGACGGCGTCGTGACGGGTATGACGCGCAGCTACCCGGAGGCAATCCGGCCGGCGCTGCAGATCGTGCGCACCATGCCGGGGCGCCTGGCCGCGGGGACGTACATCCTCGCGTTCAAGCACGACCTGAAGCTGTTCGCGGACTGCACCGTCAACGCGGATCCGACTGCGGAACAGCTTGCCGACATCGCGATCTCGACGGCGGAGATGGCGCACGCGTTCGAGATCACGCCGCGCGTGGCGATGCTGTCGTATTCGAACTTCGGGACGGACCGCGGCGGATCGCCCGCGAAGGTGCGACGCGCTCTCGAGCTCGTGCGGCAGCGGCGGCCCGATCTGGAGATCGACGGCGAGATGCAGGTCGATCCCGCCGTGATGCAGAGCGTCCGCGAGCAGGAGTTCCCGTTCACGCGTCTCACCGGCGATGCGAACGTGCTCATCTTCCCGGACCTGAACAGCGGAAACATCGGATACAAGCTCTTGTGGAGGCTGGGCGGCGCCGAGGTGATCGGTCCTGTGCTGATGGGTATGGCGCGGCCAGTGAACGTGTTGCAGCAGGGCGCGAGCGTGCAGGACGTGGTGAATCTCTCGGCAATGACCGCCGTGCGCGCGCAGAACGAGCTGGTCTACTGAGCGCGCGTCAGGCGAGCGCGCAGCGCTGCTTCGAGAACGCGAGCAATCCGGTGGTGAGCCTCCGGTCCGGGGTGCCCGTCATGCATGATCAGCTCGGAACGCTCCACGTCGATGAGTGCGAACGGAAGGCCTTGGTCGACGAAGAGCGAGCGCACGATGGGCGCTTCCGCGTGGTCGTCCAGCTCGCGCTGTGGACCGATGGAGAACAGGGCGAACAGATGCTCTGCGCCGTGCGCGCGCGCCGTCCGCTCCGTCTCGCGCAGCACGGCCGCGGTGAGTTGCATCGAGTCGCGCAGGCGCGCTTCGCTCATGTACGGCAGCTCATTCACGAACAGGTCGCGCAGGCGCAATCCCGCCAGGAATCCCGCCGCGGCCGGGACGAGCTGCAGCGCGCCGTCGCGCAGTACGAGCCGCGTTCGATAATCCTGCACGTTGCGCGACAGCATCACGGGCACGAACGTGGTGATGACTGCCGTAGGGCGCTGCAGGCGGCCTACAGCATCTTCGAGACGCGCATACGCTTGATCCGATCCGTACCCGCCGCACGCGACGTTCACCACCTGCAGCCCGAGATCCTTTCCCATCCGCGCCGCGAACGTCTGCTCGTACGCGACGCCATGCCCTACGGCGATTGACTCTCCAGAGACGACGAGCGACGGCAGCTCGGGATCCGGTGCTCCGGCGTCGCTCGCAGAGCGGTCGCCCCACGCGTCGATGGCGTACGAGGTGCGCCTTTCCGGTGGGCCGAGGACGGTGGTCCGCGACGGCAGGAGCACCCACCCGTATCGCGGATCGGCGCGACCGAACTGGAACTCGAGCTTGAGCGAGCGCCAGTACGCGGTGCCGTGCTCCTTCAACCGGAGGACCAATTCCGACGTGCCGAGCCCGAGCACGACCGCGAGCGCAACGCGCAACCAACCGGCGAACGTCGACCTTACGACCGCGCGACCGAGCGGCCACGCCCCGACGACGAGCAAGGCACCGCAAACGGCTGCGCCGATCCGCGCGTCGCCGGTCCACGACGGCGCCCATGGGTAGTACCAGGGCAACAGCACGTGCCGCTCGAACCAGCGGCCGTCGACGGCATGCGCCAGGAGGAGCAGCGCGGCGCCGGATGCGCCGCAGACGGTGGTCGCGATCCAACGCACGTTCCCCCGAGCTTACCCTGTGCTAGCGTCGGCGCGATGGACGAGCTGGTCCGTCCTGCAGCTCTGGATCGCGCGCTGCGTCCGCTGCACCGATGGGTGTGGCGCGACCCGCATCGGCGCGCGCGCAAGCTGCTCCGCTTCGCCGAGATCGAGGCGGACGGAGGTCGCGATCTCTCGCGTGCCGCGGAGCTCACGAAGGACGCGCTCCTGCGCCGGCTCTACCTGCGCCACGCAGAGGACGAGATGCGGCACGCGTCCTTGTTTCGCAGCCGCGGCCGGACGTTGCTCGCCGGGTTGCCACTAGCGCGGGAAGCATTCGAGGCGAACTGGCTCGCGCCCGGCGAGCGCGGGCTCGACGACGTGCGGGTCGAAGGCGCGGACGACGACGAGCTGCTCGCTTTCCTGCACCTGTCGGAGAAAGCAGCGGCGGGGCGATTCGCGCTGTACCGCCAGGTCCTGGCGCACGATGCCGAGACGCGCGCGGTGTTCGATGAAGTCCTTCGAGACGAGGCGTTTCACATGAGCTACACCCAGACGCAGCTCGAGCGCGTCGCCCCGCGCAAGTCGCGCGCTCGCTTGTGGCAGGCCCGCATCGGGCGGCTCTGGAAGGCGTACCTGCGGGTCGCGGCGGCGCTCGCGTCCGTCCTCGGAACGCTGTTCCTGCGCCTGCAGTATTTCGTCGTGCTGCCCCCGTTCGCGTTGCTCGCCCGCCGTGCCGCGCGACGTGAGCCACTGGGATTCATTCCCGCTCGTCGTTCCGCAGCGTTTTCGAGCCAGTACTGATGCGCATCCTGGGGATCTCGGCGCACTACCACGACTCGGCGGCCGCGCTCGTCATCGACGGCGTTCCCGTTTGCTCCGTGCAGGAGGAGCGCCTCTCCCGCAGGAAGAACGACGCGGCGTTTCCGCTCGCCGCCATCGAGTGGTGCCTCGAACGGGGCCGAGTCGAGCCGTCCGATCTCGACGCGGTCGTCTTCTACGAAAAGCCGATGCTGAAGTTCGAGCGGATCCTCACGATGGCGCTCCGCGGGTTCCCGCGGACCTGGCGCAGCTTTCCGCGCGCGATGAAGCGCTCCTTGGGCGAGAAGCTGTGGATCAAGGGGATCATCGCGTCGCAGCTCGGGGTGCGCGGGCGCAAGATCCTCTTCACCGAGCACCACCAGGCGCACGCCGCGGCGGCCTTTCTGACCGCGCCGACGCGCGAGGCCGCGATCCTCACCGCGGACGGCGTCGGCGAATGGGCGACGCTCTCCATCGGGCGAGGCGCAGTGCGCGACGACGGCAGCACCGAGCTCGAGATGCTGCGCGAGGTTCGCTTCCCGCACTCGCTCGGCATGCTCTACTCGACCTTCACGGCCTGGCTCGGATTTCCAGTGAACGAGGGCGAGTACAAGGTGATGGGGCTGGCTGCGTACGGCCGCCCGAGATTCGCGGACGAAGTCCGCAAGGTGCTCCGCCGCACCCCGGACGGCGGATTCGCGCTCGATCTCTCGTATTTCGACTACCACCTCTCCGCGCGCCGCTCGTACTCGCGCAGATTCGTCGACACGTTCGGTCCCGCGCGCGATCCGTGGGACCCGATCGATCCGCAGAGCGAATCCGGCGGCCATTACGCGGACGTCGCCGCGTCGGTGCAGCGCGTCCTCGAGGAGACGCTCGTCGATGTGGCGCGGCGGCTGCACGAAGAGATACGGCTTCCCGACCTGTGTCTCGGAGGCGGCGTCGCGTTGAACGGCTGCGCGAACGCGCGCATCCTGCGCGAGAGCGGCTTTTCGCGCGTCTTCGTCCCGCCAGCCCCGGGCGACGCGGGATGCGCTCTCGGCGCCGCGCTGTGCGTGGACCGTCTGCACTTCCGCAGTCCCGCGCGCCCCGTTCCGGATCATCCATTCTGGGGACCCGAAGCGGATCCGATGGAGCTGTCGCGCCTCGCGGTCGAGGACGGGCTGCCGTGCGAGCGGCATTCCGAGACGGAGGTGCTTGCGCGCGTGGCCGAAGAGCTGTGCGCCGGGCGCATCGTCGGGTGGATCGACGGAGCGTGCGAGCTCGGGCCTCGCGCGCTAGGCAACCGCAGCATCCTCGCAGCTCCACAGGATGCCGCGATGCGCGACAAGCTGAACCGAAGCATCAAGTTCCGTGAAGAGTTTCGGCCTTTCGCTCCGGCCGTGCCGATCGAGGCTGCCTCGCGCTATTTCGAGCTACCTCCCGGAGGCGAACGGCTCGGACGCTTCATGTCGGGCGTCTTCCCCGTCCGGCGCGAATGGCGCGAGCGGCTCGCCGCCGTGACGCACGTCGATGGCACGGCGCGCGTGCAGGTCGTCGACACCGCGATGGCGCCGCGGTTCCATGCGCTGCTCGAGGAAGTCGGGCGGCGCTGCGGCATACCCGTCCTGCTGAACACGAGCTTCAATCTCGCTGGCGAGCCGATCGTCGCGCGCGCGGCGGAAGCCTATTCGACGTTCCGCCGCTCCGGGATCGACCTGCTCGCCTGCGGCCCGGTGCTGGTCGCGAAGAGGCGCGCCTCCGAAGGACGCGCGCGGGAGGCAGTCGCATGATCAAGCGCCGTTCCCGGCTGGCGCGGACGCTGATCCTCATCGGCAGCGCGGCCCTCTCGATCGTTGACGGAGCGCGAGGCCTGTGGCGCAGCGAAGCCGGGCGCAAATGGCTCGTGCCGCTCGTCGTCTTCCTTTGCGTGACCGGAATCGTGCTGGTCGCGGCCGCATCCGTCGAGGCACTCGCGCCTTTCATCTACGCGATCTTCTGAACGATGCTGGAGGAAGCGCTCGAGTTGCTCGCCTGCCCGCGCTGCGGCGGTGCGCTGAGCGCGCCGCCACTGTCGTGCCGCCGCTGCGCCGCGGAGTACGAGGTCCGCGACGGAATACCGGACCTGCGGTTGCCGGCCGACGCTCGCACCGAAGCAGTCCGTGCATTCTATTCGGAGGCGCCCTTCCCGGCCTACCCGCCGCGCGACAGTCCTGGGCGCGCGCGCCGAGCGGAGCGATTTCGCGCGGCTTCTCGATCGAGCCATCCCAGGCGACGCGCGGATCGTCGACCTCGGCTGCGGTACCGGACAGATGGCGCTGTTCCTGGCGACGGCCGATCGCATCGTCGTCGGCGCGGACATCACGCGCGCTTCGCTGCAGCTCGCTGAGACCGCGCGAGCGCGGTTTGGCGTGGACCGCGCAACCTTCGTCGAAACGGACCTGCGCGTGCCGGGCGTGCGTCGCGGATCCTTCGACGTCGTCTACTCGAGCGGCGTCTTGCACCACACGCCCGATCCGCGCGCCTCCTTCGCGGCCGCGGCGCGCCTGGCGAGACCCGGGGGCATCGTCGTCGTCGGTCTTTACAATGCGTACGCTCGATTCCCGCACCGGGTCCGCCGCGCTGTCGCGCGCCTCAGCGGTTTCCGCCGCGTCGCATGGGATCCCGTGCTGCGGGAGCGCCGTTCGGAACCGGCGCGACGCGAAGCGTGGCTGCGCGACCAGTACCAGCACGTCGAGGAGCACCGTCACACGTTGCGCCAAGTGCAGGGCTGGTTTCGCGAGAACGACGTCGAGTATTTGCGCAGCTACCCGGGTACCCTGCTCGGCGCGGACGCGCTGCGCGGCGACGAGCTGTTCCAGCGCGCCGAGGACGACTGGGGGTTCGAGAACGTTCTCGCGCAACTCTCCTGGGCGAAGACACTGGCGCACGAGGGAGGTCTGTTCGCGGTGGTGGGCCGCGCCCTGCGGCATTAACCTTCGCGCATGCTGCGCGTCCGCTACTGGGACGATTTCCTCTGACCGTGGTGCTACGTGGCGGCCGGGCGCCGCCGTACGCTCGCGCGCGAGCTCGCCGGCAAGCTGGAATTCGTCCGCCGCGTTTATCTGCTGCTGCCCGGCGAGGGGCAGCGGCCCGCGTACGACGAGTACGTCGTCTCGCATCGGGTCCGCGCCGCGCAGATGAACCCGGACCTCGGGTTCGCCGTCCCGACGGTCGGAGAGAAGTACCCGCGTTCCAGCGTTCCCGCACAGCTCGTCGCGGCGGCGGTGCAGGAAGAGCAGCCGGACCGGCTCGAAGCCCTCGAGGATGCGCTTTTCGGCTCGATGTTCCGCGAGCTGCGCGACATCTCCGATCCCGCCGAGCTGCGCGCCTGCGCCCGCACCGCCGGAGTCGGGGAAGCGCTGGTGGAGCGCGCCCTGGCGGATCCCGGGCTGCGCGATCGCGTGTTCGCCGAGCACCAGGAGGCGCTCGACGCGGGCGTGCAGGGAATCCCCGCGTTGGTGGTCCCGGGCTACGCACCGGTGACGGGCGCCATCCCGCTCGACGTCTTGCGGCGCGCGTTCGGCGAAGTGGTCGACTCCCGCACCGCCAATCCATAGCTTTCTGCGGGGCGGAGGACGGATGAACACCCTCGCAGCGGGACTGCTGCTCGCGGCCCTGGCGCAGACTCCCGAGAAAGCGCCCGCCGCGCCTCCTACCGGTGAACAGCAAACCGGGCCGTCACAGAAGCCGCAGACGCCGCGGGATCGGGCGCTAGCGCAAGCAGCCGACCAGGCGAAAAAAGACGTCGACTTCGCCGCCATCCACCTGCAGGCCGCGAAGCTGTACCTGACCGGTCTGTACGGCCTCGACGGACGCCCGAGCACCTGGGACCGAGAGCACGGCGTCGCTCTGTTCACGCACGCGCAGGACGCGCTCACGGACGTCCAGCGCCAGCTCGCCGAGCTGCAGGGATTCGCTCCGACCACCTGGCCCGACACGCGTGACCCGCTTGCAAAAGTCAGAAAGTCGCTGGACCGCGTGCAGACTCAGCTGCGGTCGCTCTCTGTCCCGCTGCACCCGAGCGCGACGGGACAGGACGCCGGCCAGAGCGCGATCAAAGACATGTACAAGGAGCTCGACTCCGCCCATGGCGATCTCGAAACCGCCGCGCGCGCGATGGGCGTCGACGCAAAGCTGCGCAAGCCTTGACGCACCTGACGCGGAGCTACAGCCCGGACCCCCATTCGGCGATCGCGCCGGCGAGCTCCTCGACGACCTGCTCGTCCGTGCGTCCGCTGCGGCGCAGGACGTGAAACGAGTGATCGGCGCCCTCGATGATGCGCAGCTCGGCACGCGGCAGCCTCTCCACGATCGGTCGAAGCAGCGTAAGGTCGGCGAGCTCGTCTCGCGGTCCTTGCAGGAACAGCAAGGGGATGGCGACTCGCGGCAGGTGCCCCGCGCGTACGACGGACGGCTCGCGCGCCGGATGTAGGGGAAATCCGAGCAGCGCGATCCCGCGAACACCGGGTAGCGGCGCCTCCGCCTGAGCTTGCGTCGTCATGCGGCCGCCCATCGACTTACCGCCGGCGAGAATCGGTAAGCCCGGTGCTGCATCGCTCGCGGCGCGCACCGCGGCACGGACAGCGTCGTGCAGGACGGCGGGCGGATCAGGCCGGCGGCGCCCGGCTTGCGTATACGGAAACTGGAAACGAAACGTCGCGACGTCGCGATCCGCCAGCGCTTCGGCGATGCGCTGCAGGAAGCGGTGGCGCATATCCGACCCGGCTCCGTGCGCCAGGACGTACAGGAGGCGGGCGCCTCGAGGCCGGAGGAGGATCGCATCGAGCCGATCGGCGCCAGCCTCGAACCGCAACTCATCCACGCAGCTTGTTCCCGAGGCGCTCCAGCGCATGCTCGACGTCGGGCTCCTCCTCGAGCACCTGCGCTATCGGATCGCGCTTCAGCTTCTTCATCCGTGACGGCGCCGTCTTGATGGTGAAAGCGCGGGGATCCAGGCCCGGCTTCACCTCACTCCAGCGCAGCGGCATCGAGACGGTTGCGCCCGGGACAGGACGCGCCGAGAACGGCGCCGCGATCGTCTTGCCGTACCCGTTCTGATAGCAGTCCAGGTAGACGCGCCCGCGACGCGCCTCGATGGGCGCACGCACCAGAGTGGCGATGTCCGGATGCTGGCGCTCGATGACGCTCGCGAGGACCACGGCGAGGTCGCGGCCCTGCTCGTGCGTGCACCGCGACACGAGAGGAATCAAGACGTGCAGCCCCGCCTGGCCGCTCGTCTTGCAAAACGAAGGCAAACCGATCTCATCGCACAAATCATGCAGTGATCGAGCGAGGCGGACGACCCACTCGAACGGTGCGCCCTTCGGATCGAGATCGATGACGGTCCAGTCGGCGCGATCGGGCGCGTCAGCTCTGCCCGCGTAGATGTGCAGCGGGATGGTGCCCAGGTTTGCCACGTACAGGAGCGTGTCGACGTCGTCGCAGACGAAATGGTCGATCTCGCGGCCTTCGTCGTTGCGCATCCGCGCGGTCCGGATCCAAGCCGGCACATAGTCGGGCGCATCCTTCTGGAAGAACGACTTGCCTGCGATGCCATCGGGGAAGCGCGTCAGGACGACGGGCCTGTCGCGCAGGTAGCGCAAGAGCCACGGCGCGATCGCGCGGTAGTACGCGAGCAGATCGCCTTTGGTGTAACCGTCCTCGGGCCAGAACACCTTGTCCGTGTTCGAAGCAGCGACTTGGCGCGGCGGCGCCCGGTCGGCGCGAATCGGCGGCGGAGAACCCGGCCGGACGCAGTCCGCGGGTGGCTTGTCGTCGCGGAAGCGGAGGAAGACGGGGGCGCGCAGCAAGCCGTCTTCGGTGATTTCCTTGTACCGAACCTCGACGACGCGGCGGGGCGACACCCAGACGTGACCGCGACCGGCGGGCAACGAACCCGAGCAGGGCGGCCGCGCCACGCGGTCACGCTCCAGCTCTTCGCGCAGTCCACGCAATTCCGATTCGCTGAATCCGCTCCCCGCGCGTCCGACATACACGAACGCGTTTCCGTCGGCGTACGCCAGATGCAAGGACCCGAAGCCGGAACGCGATCCCTCGGGTGGCGAGAATCCGACTACCGCGAAATCCGCCGAGTGATCGGAGCGCACCTTGATCCAATCCGCGCAGCGCCCGGCGCGGTACGAGGAGGCCGCGCGCTTCGCCATCATTCCCTCGAGCCCCAGCTCGCGGACTCCGCGGAACAGCTCTTCGCCACGCCCGACGAAGTGATCGACGTACCGGAGCGGCCCTGCATCAGGGAGCAGCAGGCGCAAGAGTCTCTTCCGCACGACCAGCGGCAGCGGGCGCAGGTCGCAATCGTCGAACGCGAGCAGGTCGAAGCAGAACAACGTGGCGGGCAGCTCGCGCGCGGCGAGCTCCAGCTCGCGCGGCGCCGTGAGCAGCGCCCGCTTCTGCAGCCGCTGGAAGCTCGGACGGCCCTGGTCGTCCAGCACGACAATCTCGGCGTCGATGAGCGCGTGCTCGACAGGCAGGGCGCTCAATGCCGCGGCGAGGTCGGGGTGGACGCGCGTCGCGTCGGAGCCGCGCCGGTAACGGATGATCGGCTGGCCGTCATCGCGGCCGGCGATCGCGCGAAATCCGTCGTACTTCAACTCGAAAACCCATTCGGGATCGGTAAACGGACGTTGTCGAACTTCCGCGAGCATCGGCTGTACTTCAGCCGCGTGGAGTCGCCGGCGGACTGTCGAAAGCGCGCGCAACTCCTGGCGAACGCGATCGACCGCGCTGGACGGACGTGCAGCGCTGGCGTGTCGATCTTCAGAGGGGCGCCTGGCCGCCCGCTCGTCCAGGAAGTTTTTCATGAGCACCGGTACGTTATCATCGCGCGCATGAGCGCTCGCTCCATTGGTTCGGGGACGATCTCGTTCGGGCTCGTGTCGATACCCGTCAAGCTGTTTTCCGCGACGCAGAGCCAGGCGGCGATCTCGTTCAACCTGCTTCACGCCAAGTGCAAAAGCCGGCTGAAGCAGCAGTACATCTGCCCGGTCGACGAGAACCAGATCGTCGAGCGCAACGACATGGTGAAGGGGTACGAGTTCGCCAAGGACCAGTACGTCACCTTCACGCCGGAGGAGCTGAAGGCGCTGGAAGAGAAGGCGTCCCAGCAGATCGAGATCAGCGAGTTCGTCCCGACCGAGAAGATCGACCCCGTCTACTTCGACAAGGCGTACTACCTCGGTCCGGAGAAGGGAGCGGACCGCGCTTATCGACTGTTGGCGGAGGCGATGCGGTCCACCGGCCGGACGGCACTCGCGCGCTACGCCGCGCGCGGCAAGCAGTACCTCGTCCAGCTGCGGCCCATCGATGGCGGCGGCCTCGTGATGCAGCAGCTCATGTATTCCGACGAAGTGCGGCCGTTCTCCGAGGTGGAGATCCCGCAGGGCGAGGTGAAGCCCGCGGAGCTCGAGCTCGCCAAGCAGATCATCGGGCAGATCGCCGAGGACGAGTTCCACCCCGAGAAGTACGAAGACGACGTGAAGAAGCGCATCCAGGAGCAGATCCAGCGCAAGGTGGAGGGGCAGCAGATCGACCTGACGCCGGCCGAGGCGCCGCGCACGCAGGTGATCGACCTCATGGAGGCGCTGAAGGCGTCGCTCGCCGCGCGCGGCGAGACGGGCGCCGCGGAGCCCGTCGCCGAGGACCGCAAGCCGGCGAAGCGCGCTCCTCGCAGTGAAAAGGAGAAGGCCGCAAAGGCTTCCCGCAAGTAGCCCGTTGTGCGAACCTGCGCGCGATGACCGGCTACGGCTCGCGTGAGGTGTCCCGGATGCTGGGCGTCTCCGTGGGGCAGCTCCGCTCGTACGTGCGCGCCGGTTTCCTGCACCCGGCGCGCGGCCCGCGCGGCGAGCTACGCTTCTCCTTCCAGGACCTGGTGCTGTTGCGCACCGCGCAGGGGCTCATCGGAGCGCGCATCGCTCCGCGACGAGTCCGGTCCGCGCTGCGCAAGCTGCGCTCCCAACTCCCAGAAGGCCGGACGTTGCGCGAGGTCCACATCCGGGCCGAGGGAGATCGCATCGTCGTCGGCGACGGCGCGCGCAGGTGGAGCGCGGAAGACGGACAGGTCCTGTTCGACTTCGACACCGCGGAGCTCGCGCGCCGCATCGCTCCGCTCGCGCGCAAGGCGCCGGACTCGATCGACGCGGACGGTCTCTACGAGCGCGGATGCGACCTGGAGGAAGCCGATCCTGCCGCGGCCCGCGCTGCGTACGGGCGCGCCCTGGAGCTGGATCCGCGACACACCGGCGCGCTGGTGAACCTGGGGCGCCTGCTGCACGAAGCGGGGGAGACGGCGCGCGCGGCCGAGCACTACCGGCGTGCGCTCGAGGCTCGGCCGGATCACAGCACGGCCGCGTTCAATCTCGGCGTTGCGCTGGAGGATCTCGGCCGCCGCTCCGAGGCGATCGAAGCGTATTGCCACGCGATAGCGACGGATCCGGGCTGCGCGGACGCGCACTACAACCTGTCCCGGCTCTACGAACATCTCGGGCAAGGAGCGCCGGCGCTGCGGCATCTGCGCACGTATCGGGCACTGACCGGCCACGTCTGATGCGCGTTCTGTGCGGGACGAGCGGGTACAACTACGACCCGTGGCGAGGTCCGTTCTACCCGCCCGATCTGCCCAAATCGAAGATGCTCGCGTACTACGCCTCGCGGTTCGACACCGTCGAGATCAACTACAGCTTCTATCGCAGGCCGACCACGAAGCTGCTCTCCGGCTGGGCGGTGCAGGTCCCGGAGCGATTCCGCTTCGCGCTCAAGGCGTGGCAGGCGATCACGCATCGCGCCCGATTGCGCCAGCCGGAGCTGGTCGCGCCCTTCGCGGACGCTGCCCGTTCGCTCGGCGCGAAGCTCGCTCCCATCCTGTACCAGCTACCTCCCAACCTGAAAGCGGACTCCGCATTGTTGCGCGACTTCCTCCACCATCTGCCGCCTGACCTGCCAGCCGCGTTCGAGTTCCGCCACGAGAGCTGGTTCTCGGACGAGACGTTCGCGGCGCTGCGCGAATTCGGCGCGGCCCTGTGCGTCGCCGAGAGCGATGACCTGGCGACGCCACGCGTCCGCACCGCGCCGTTCGGATACTTGCGCCTGCGCAAAGCCGAGTACGACGATGCGCAGCTCGAAAGCTGGGCGGCCTGGGTGCGCGGCGCCGGGTTCACGCAGGACGTCTTCTGCTACTTCAAGCACGAGGACGAGGCGCGCGGGCCGCGATTCGCGGAGCAGTTCCGGCGTACCGTCGAGGGACTTTCTGCATCGGGCGATGGCGCCGCGGCGCAGTCCACGCCGGCGACGTAGTGGCGTCGACGACTACTTCTCCGCGCCGGAACCGATCTTCGCGCGCGCGTTCAGCTCGGCGATTGCCTTGCGGATGTCGCGAGCGTCCGGAGCCCCGGGCGCGAGCTGGAGGTATTTCGCATATGCGTTGCGCGCGGACTCCTCGTTGTGGCGCATCAGGTGCGCGATCCCCAGGCCGCGCCACGCGACCGCGAGCGCCGGATCGTTCGCGAGCGCGAGCTGGAACTCTTCCGCCGCCGCGTCGTAGCGGCCCCGCTCCAGCTCCTGATCGCCGCGGCGCACCTGCGCTTCGGCGATTGCGCGCGCCGACTCCGCCTTGGACGGCTTGGGCGCGGGGGCGGTCTCGGCCGCCGGCGCCGCGCGCGATTCGTCCGGTGGAGCAGCAGCCGTGGTCGCGGCCGCAGCGGGAGCGGTCGTCGCAGGAGTGGGCGCCGCGGACGGCGGTGGTGCACTCGAGATCGCGGCAGGCTGGGGCGGTGGCACGATGCTCGTCGTCGCGACCGCAGGCGTTGCCGCGGGCGCGACACTGGCCGGTGCGACCGGGCTTCCTGCCACACTGGCCGGAGGAGTCGCGGTCGACGCGGGGGCCGCAGCGACGACCCAGAGGCGCGCCATCGAGTGCAACCGTGGCACCTTCAGCGCGATCGCGGCGATCAACATCACCGCGAAGGCGGCGCTGCCCATTCCCGTGAGCACTGACAAGAGAACGCCGGAACGCGGCCGAGCGAGCGAAGGAGCCGCGGCTTCGCCGCGTGACTCGAGCACAGCCACGCGCGCGAGGAGATCGCGCTGATCACGCTGCAGGTCCGCCATGCCGCTGCGCACGGCTTCCATCTGACGTCCGAGCTGTCCGACGTGTTCGATCAGTTTCGTGAGAGCGGCGCGTCCCACGTCCGGCGCCATGCCGGCCTTGTCGCCGCGCCCGGCCAGCGCCGCGAACATATGCCGCTCGAGGTCTTCGTTGGCCGGCTGCAGCGCATCGACCGCCTCGCGGAGCTGACCCAGGTCGCCGAAGCGTTCCCGCCGATCGCGAGAGAGCGCGATGCGCACCACGTCCGCGGCCGGGCCTGTCAGCTCCGGACCGGGACCCGTGCGCGGATCGGGAGGGTGTCCGGTGAGCAACTCGTATCCGAGCGCACCCGCGGCATACACCTGGACGCGCGGCTCGTCCTTGCGCGGACCGCCCTTCTCCAACAGCTCCGGAGCGAGATAGCCGGGCTCGTCCTCGGGCCGCTTTTCGTCGAATCGCGAGACCTGCAGGGCGCCGTTTTGATCGATCTGCACGAGCCGCGAACGAAGCGTCGCCTTCTTTTCGGCGGCGAGGCGCGTCACGGCAGCGAACAGACACAGCGCTTCCCCGGGCGAGAGCTTCTGGCCGGACGCACGCGCCCGTTCGAGGATGTCGTGCAGCGTGACCACCCGTGATCGCCCCTCCGAGACTCCCGAGTATGGCAGCGATCCAGTGGGGTACGAATTTCCCGGGGCGCCTTGCGGAATGCGCGGATCTGCTCCGCGGTACGGGCGAGTACGGCCGTGACGCAGCTCGACGTTGATCCGCGCCGCAGACGCGTTAGGTTCAAGGGCGCGTGAGGCATGGTGCCCACGCTTCAAGTACCCGTCGGGAGCGCAAGAGCCTCGGCGAGGAGGAACCCATGTATCCAGGAATGCTGCATTGGCTGCGGAGCGGCC
>Ga0209474_10001498_pt1 | contig 22638 bp, 19 predicted proteins | sample GraSoiAngelo_145_FD_185902 | JGI IMG/M metagenome (GOLD analysis project Ga0209474, IMG submission 185902) | Grasslands soil microbial communities from the Angelo Coastal Reserve, California, USA - 14_1009_05_20cm (SPAdes) (version 2) | ecosystem: Environmental > Terrestrial > Soil > Grasslands...
GTCGTCGAGGGGCTGCCGAACCTGCGCGCGATCGGTTTCGAAAAGCGCGCCGGCCCGTTGCGGTACTTCCGGTTCCTGCGCGCGCTGCGCGCGCGGTACGACGTCGTCATCGACGCCGGGCACTGGCACGCATTCTCGCTCACCTCGGCACTGCTCTCGCGGTGGGCGGCGCGGCGATGGGTGGTGGGCGCCGACCGCGGACCGTCGCGGCTGGTCTATGCCGGGATCGCGCCGCTTCCGGATCCGGGAACGCCGGACGTGCTGGCGAAGCTGCGGCTGGGAGCGCCGCTCGGTTTGCGGCTTTCTCCGGCGCCGATGGAGACCGCGCTCGGGCGCGAACCGTCTCCGGTGGCGGGACGGTACGCCGCGCTCAATCCAGGCGCGCGCAAGCAGGACCACCGCTGGCCTCCGGCCGGATTCGCCTCGTTCGCGAGGAAGCTGGAGGAGACGCATGGCCTCGCATCGGTCGCGGCGGCGCGTGGCTCTGCGAGACTCGCGCCACCGACGAACCTCGATCAGCTCGCGGCCGCCTTCCGCGCCGCCGCCCTCGTCGTGACCAACGATACCGGGCCGATGCACCTCGCCGTCGCTTGCGGTGCCGCGGTCATCGGAGTGTTTCTCGACGATGCCGGATTGCGCTGGGCGCACCCGGGCCCGCGATTCGAAGCGGTGGTCGCGCCTGCCGATGAGACGCCGCTGCTGGCCGCTGCGGGGCGACTTCTTGACACGGCGCGTCCTCCGGAACAACCTGCCCGGTCTCGGGAGGACACTCCTTGATCCGCTCCATGACCGGCTTCGGCGCGGGACGCGGCGAGGCCGGCGGAGAGACGGTCTCCGTGGAGTTGCGCGCGGTCAACGCCAAGTTCTGCGAGGTGAAGGCGCGGCTGCCGCGGGAGCTCATGCCGCTCGAGCCCGAGCTGGTGAAGAGCATCAAGGCGCGCATCAGCCGCGGCGTCATCGATGCGTTCGTCCGCCGCGAGACCGCCGCTGGCCGCGTTTCGGCGCCGCGCGCCGATCTGGTCCTCGCGGCCGCCTATGCCAAGGCGCTGCGGGAGCTGAAGGACTCGCTCGGTCTCGCCGGCGAGCCGACGGTGCAGGACCTGGCGGCGATGGAAGGCGTGATCTCGCTCGGCGAGGCCGTCCCTGACGCCGAGGCGGCCGCGTCCGCGCTGCGCCGGGCGGTCGACGCCGCCATCGAGGCGTTGGACGTCATGCGCCGCCGTGAAGGCGAAGCCCTGGCGCGCGATCTCTCCGCCCGGCTCGATACCGTGGAGAAGGGCGCACGCGAGGTGTCCCGTCTCGCTCCCTTGCAGGTCGATGCAGTGCGCGAGCGGCTCTCCGCGCGCATCGCCGAGCTGACGCGCGGGGTGCCGCTCGATCCGGCGCGCCTGACGCAGGAAGTGGCGCTGTTCGCGGATCGAACCGATGTCTCCGAAGAGCTCACGCGCCTCGCCAGCCATCTGGAGCAGGCGCGGGGACTCATCCGGTCGGAAGCGCCGGCGGGACGCAAGCTCGAATTCCTCGTCCAGGAGCTGAATCGCGAGATCAACACCATCGGTTCCAAGTCGCAGCACGCGGCCATCGCCGCGACGGTGGTGGAGCTCAAGGCGGAGCTCGAGCGCATCCGGGAGCAGGTGCAGAACGTCGAATGACGCCGCTGCTGCTCATCCTCAGCGCACCATCGGGAACGGGGAAGACCACCCTCGCGCGCCGCCTGGTCGCGGCGCATCCGGGGGCCCTCTTCTCCGTCAGCTACACCACGCGCACGCCGCGCGGCGACGAAAAGGACGGGGTCGATTACCACTTCGTCAGCCGCGAGCGCTTCCAACAGATGATCGCCCAAGGCGCGTTCCTCGAGTGGGCCCAGGTGCACGGCCATCACTACGGAACGCCGCGGACCTCGATCGCCACTGGCGCGAGCCTGGTAGTGTTCGACATCGACGTGCAGGGCGGTCAGGCGATCAAGAAGCAGCACCCGGAAGCGGTGCGGGCGCTGATCCTGCCGCCCTCGCTGGCGGAGTTGGAGCGCCGCCTGCGCACGCGCTCGACCGACGACGACGCCACCGTGAGGCGCCGGCTGCATGCTGCCCGGATCGAGATCGGCCTCGCCATCAAGGCAGGTTACGAATACTGGGTCGTGAACGAGGACCTCGACCACGCGTACGCCGACCTGGAAGCGGTCGTCCGGGCGGAGGGATGCAAGGCCGGAAGACGCCCCCTCGGCCCCGACCTCGGAATGCCCTGACAATCAAACGCCGTGCCCTGCTACTGTGTGCCGGTGGCGCGGATCCACCTGCTCGATGCGACGCTCGCGAACCAGATCGCCGCCGGGGAGGTGATCGAGCGCCCCGCTGCGGTGGTGAAGGAGCTGGTCGAGAACGCCCTCGATGCCGGCGCGAAGCGGATCGAGATCGACCTCCAGGACGGCGGCCGACGCCTGGTGCGCGTCCGCGACGACGGCAGCGGCATGGGACGCGAGGATGCCGGGCTGAGCCTGCAGCGTCACGCCACGAGCAAGCTGCGCCGCAAGGACGATCTCTTCGCCATCTCCAGCTACGGGTTTCGCGGCGAGGCGCTCCCCAGCATGGCAGCGGTCAGCCGTTTCACGCTGCTCACCTGCGAGCCGGGAGCGCTGGAGGGCACGCGAATCGAGGTCGAGGGTGGCTCGACGGCGAGCATCTCCGGCGCCGGCTTGCCGCATGGCACCACGGTCGAAGTGCGCGACTTGTTCTGGAACGTTCCCGCCCGGCGCAAGTTCCTCAAGAAAGCGCAGACGGAGCAAGCGCAATGCCTCGAGGCCGTGCTCCGGCTCGCCCTGCCTCGCCCGGACGTCACGTTCGTGGTTCGCGAAGGCGATCGGACGCTCGCGCAGCTCCACGCCGGGGCCGACCTTCTGGCCGGGCGAGCCGAGGAAGCGCTCGGGCGCGAAGTGCGCAATCGGCTGGTGCCGTTCTCCGGCGCATCGCGCTCCGTCCGTGCCCACGGGCTCGCGGTATCGCCCGCCGTCGAGTACGGCAGCGCTCGCAATGTCTGGCTGTTCGTGAATGGCCGCGCCATCCGCGACCGCTCGCTCACACACGCCGTCCTGCGCGCCTACGGCGAGCTGATGCCGCACGGGCGCTACCCCGGCGCGATCGTCTTCCTCGAGGTGCCGCCGGCGGAGCTGGACGTGAACGTCCATCCGGCGAAGGCCGAGGTGCGCTTCGCCGATGCGAAAGCCGCCTGGGACGCGATCCATTCCGGCCTCACGCACGTGCTGGCGCGAGGCGAATGGATGCCGCGCCGCCAAGGCGCCACGGAAGCCGTCCAGCCCGGGCGCGTGTACGCCCTGGGCGATCCGGTCGAGCGCGTCGCCGAAGCGATCGAGCGGTACGGCAGCCGGATGCCCTCCACCTGGTGGATGCCGCCGGCGCACGTGGCCGCCTCGAGCGAGACACAGCCGGACCTGGTCGTGCGCCCGGCGTATTTCCGCGGGCTGCGATATCTCGGCCAGCTGCATCGCACCTACCTCGTCTGCGAAGGCCCGCAAGGGCTGGTGCTCGTCGACCAGCACGCTGCGCACGAGCGGGTGAACTACCAGCGCCTGCGCGGCGCCGCCAAAGCCCCCGCGCAGCCCCTGCTGGTGCCGCAGGTCGTGCAGCTTGCCGCCGCCGCGACGGCCCGCGTCCTGGGAGCGATCGACATGCTCGCCTCGATCGGCGTCGAGCTGGATTTCTTCGGCGCGAACAGCGCGGTGGTCAAGGCGGTTCCTCCCGCGCTCGCCAGGGTGGACGAGGCTGGTCTCGGCGCCCTGCTCGCGGATCTCGCCGAGGAGCTGGCAGCGCACGGCCGCGGAGAATCCCTGGACCGCCTGCGGGACGCGCTGCTCGCGCGCGCGGCCTGCCACGGGAGCGTCCGCGCCCACGACGCTCTCGCGCCGGCCGAGGTGCAGGCGCTGCTCGATGCGCTGGACGAGACCGACTACGGCGCCCGCTGTGCGCACGGCAGGCCCGTCGTCGCGGAATGGACGGAGGCGGAGCTCGAGCGCCGGTTCGGGCGCGACTACGCCTCCCACGCACACGCGGCGCCTCCCGAGGCCGTCTGAAATACGACCTCCCGCGCGCCGCTGCGCGCATTATGATGGGGCCCGAAGGGAGGAACGGATGCAGGTCGCGGTGGAGGGTATCGTCGAGACGCTGCGCGGAGTGCCGCCCGCCCGGTTCCAGCCTGGAGAGGTATGCGCGCGGCTCCGCGGTCTTCTGCTGGATCCCCGCACCTTGCAGCCCTACCTTCATTTTGCGCCGCGCCGGTACACCAGGAACCTGATCTATCGCGACGAGATCTTCGAGCTCATCGCGCTGTGCTGGGAGCCTCACAGCCAGAGCCCGATCCACAACCATTCCGGCCAGCTCTGCTGGCTGTCCATCCAGCGCGGGGCGCTGCGCCTGGAGAACTTCAAGAGCCTCGACGGTCCCGGGCCCGGCGACGGAATCCGGCTGGTCCCGAACGGTGGTCTCACGCGCGCCATGGAAGGCGCGCTCGACCTGCAGCAGGGCGAGAACGCGATCCACCGCGTCTCCAACCCGTTCGACGACCGCGCGGTGAGCCTGCACGTCTACTCGCGTCCCTACGACACCTGCATCGCCTACGATCCGCCCTCGCGGACCGCGCGGGTGATGAGGCTGTGCTACCACTCGATCGGGGGCAAGCTCGTGGACGATCCGCCGGAGCAGCTGCAGTGAAGCACGCCGCGTTGCTCGCGCTGGCGCTGCTCGCCTGCGCGCACGCGCCGGCCGCGAAGGAACCGCGCGCGGCCAACCTCGAGGTGCAGGACGCGGTGCACGGTGTGCGGTATGCGCTCCCAGCCGCAACGGAGACGTGGCAGGTGACCCGCGAGGGCACTGCCCGATCGCCCACGGGCGTCGAGACGGAGGTGAGCTCGTTCCCCTTGGCCGCGCCGGGCACGCCGCAGCAGTGCCGCGAATATGCGCGCGCGCGCCTGTCGGGAAAGAATGCCGCGTCCGCGGACGCCGGCGGCGCGAACGCGGATGCTCCCCGCGAGCAGGCGTCCTCCGACGCGCCGGTGGTGGGTTGGAGCTTCACCAGCGGCGCCGCGTCCGCGCCGGTGCGGAACCGGTGGGCGTTCTTCACCCGCGAGGCGGACTGCCTGGTCCTCTACGTGACCGGACCCAAGGGGGACCCCTTCGCCGACCAGACCTTCGACACCGCGGCGCGCAGCTTCCAGGTGCTGCCGCTCCCGCCGGAGCGGCAGCGCGACGTCGATCTGCTCGCCGGGATGGGTTTCCTCGAGCGCCGCGACCCCGCCTCCGCACTGGAGCGATTCGAGGCGCTCACCCGGCGCGAGCCGGACAACGCGAAAGCGCATTTCGGCGCCTTGATGGCCGGCTTCGAGTTAGGCCAGGAAGCGTACGCTCGCGCGCTTCCTCACGGAAGGCTGGCGCTGAGGTCAGAGCGCGATCTGACTCCGGAGCAGCGTCACCTCGCCTTGCGCGCGGTCGGCGTGATGGAGCTGGCGGACAACCAGGTGCGGGAGGCGGCGGACACGCTGGCGGAGCTGGTGGTGCGCGCTCCCGACCTGGCGGAAGCGCAGTACAATTACGCCTGCGCGTTGGCGCGGCTGGGCGACGCACAGGCCGCGATCGATCACCTCCGCACCGCGCTCCGGCTCGACGGAGAGCTCGCCGCGCATGCGCGGCAGGACGAGGACCTCAAGTCGCTGCGCGGGAGCGCCGCCTTCGAGCAGCTCACGACTCCCGCGAAATAGTCCGCGCGAAATCCGGCTCGAGCTCGATCTGGAGGGCCTCCGGATCGACTCCCGGCCAGCGCGTCGCCACTTCCAGACGCGCCAGCTCCGGGGACATATCCACCGGATCACCTACATGCGCCCACTCGCCGTCCGAGGGAAACGGCGCGCCCTCCAATACCAGCGCCAGCCGCTCGGCGACGGGCTCGAAGTAGAAGGCCGTCTCGGGTGCGCGGGCCATCGGGGATCCGACCAGGAAAACGAAAATGGATGAGCGGCGGAACTCCTGTATCTTACCGCAAATGCGCCTCGCGCTCGCAGTGCTCCTCGCCGCCTCGTCCGCCGCCGCAGCGGTGCCGGAGAAAGGCGAAGGCACGATCACCCTCTTCGGAGGGGTCCGCACCCTGATTCCCGGCAACGGCGATTACCTGACCGAGCAATTCGCGACGCACCGGCCGCTGCAGCCCGGCGGCCTCGCTTCCTTTGGCTACCAGTACGACGAGGAGCTGCACTTCAAGATCGAGGTCGGATACCTCTGGGACCGTTACCGGATCGCGGGCGGCGACCTCGAGGTCAAGAGCATCCCCGTGTTCCTCGCGCTCGACACCGCGCTGGTTCACGGGCGCTCCTTCACGTTCTATGGAGGCGGGGGGATCGGGTATTCACTGAACACCGGCAAGCGCAACGGCGTCAGCAACGAGGCCAACTCCACCGCCGGTTACGTCGCGCTCGGACTGCGCTACCAGCTCGCGGGGCCGCTCTCGCTGGTGATCGAGGACCGGTATACCCTCGCCAGCGCGCAGGTGGATCCGCAGAGCACGCAAAAGTTGAACGTAGGCGGCAACCTCTTCTCCCTGGGATTCATGTTCCACTTCCTCGAACCGGACGAGCCCGGCAAGCCGAACCACCCTTAGGCACCGCCAACAAACAGGTGCACGGAAGTCCATGCCATGGGATGCTCTGCGTACCCCAGTTTCCAGGGAGCAAGATGCCGATGACCGACGAGACCTCATCTCCTCGCAGTCTTCCCCCGCATGGCGATGGAGGCCGCGACGGCGACTTCTCCACGCTGCGCAAGGAGCTGATCGAGGCGCGCAACCTCGTCATCAAGACCGACAACCTGCTCAAGAACCTGCATGCCGAGCTCAAGCAGATGGGCCGCAAGCACGAGGAGCAGGAGAAGCGGCACTGGATGACCAGCGTGACCGCCTATATCGGCTTCGCGGTGATCGCCGGGGTCGGAGCGATCGCGTACGCCAACGCGGAGGTCCGGACCGCGCGCAGCGACGCGCAAGCGAACGAGGCCCGGGCAGGGGCGCTGCAGAAGGACGCCGAGAAGATCAAGGCCGCCGAGCAGACCCGGCGCGATTCCTCGGACAAGGCGCTGCGTGTCTACGAGCTGCTCGGCAGCGAGAAAGAAGGACCTGCGCTGAACCAGGCCATGACGCAGGCCATGCACCTCGATCGCGGCCAGCTCTCGGCGCTCGAGGGCAAGGCCATCGACGACCGGGCCGCCGGCATGAAGCGCCAGCTCGCCGAAGCGGCGCGCAGCGCCGGCGAGTCCGCATTCCGGCGCCAGGACTGGAAGGCGGCTTCGCAAGATCTCGGCCGGTACGTGGAGCTGGAGCAGAAGGTGGGCGACAGCATGATCTGGTTCCACCTGGGCAGCTCGCGCATCCAGACCAAGGAATTCCAGGGCGCGGTCCACCCGCTGGAGACGTTCCTCAAGAGCGCGGGTGGCACCAAGACCGCCCAGTACGCGGGGCTGCTTCTCGGTCAGGCGTACGAAGAGGTCGGCAACGCGACCCGTGCGCGCGAGGTGTACGAGCGCGCGGTTTCGCTCTATCCGGGGAGCGAGTTCGCGCCCCAGCTCCGCAACCGCCTCAAGCGGCTCGCGGCGGCCGCCGCGCCCCTCGGCACGCCGCCGGCCACGGCAGCGGCTCCGAAGCCGCAGTAGCGGCGGACGCCGTCGTTGACGTGGTCGTGGGCGTGAACGGCGAGGGCGAGGGCGACGTGGCCCTTGACGAGTCAGTGCACTTTGAGTTCCCTTCGCGCCCGCGCCAGCGCGTCCTTGACCCGGCGCGCCTCTTCGGACGCTTCCGATCCTGACTGGGATAGCCGCCGCCGCAGCTCCTCGATGCCGTCCAGCGCGTCCGCGATCGCGCGCGAGGCTGCTTCGCTGTCGGAGGCGAGGCGGCAGCGCTGACTCACCTGATCGAGATCGTCGTCCCACCGCCGCGACCAGGCATCCCATTCCCGCGCAAGCGCTCCACCCTCGAGTCCGCCGGGCGCCGGCTGCACTGCGCGCGCGGAGATCTGTGCGTAGAGCCGTTCGACGTCGTCCAGGCAGGCGGTGGGGGTCTGTTCGGCAGCAGTCTGCGGTTTGCGCCCGTACAGATCGGCGACGACGCTGCGGACGAGCTGGGCGAAGAGCACCGCGCAGAAGGCCCCGTACATGCAGTACACGGCGATGCGGAATGGCTTCAGCGCAGGGTCGCGCGGCACGCGCAGGGTCTAGCTTGGGAGAGGCGGACGTTCAAGGGCCGGGCTGCGCGACGTCCGGCAGGTACGCGTCGTAATGTCCCTGCGCATCCGTCCGGCTGCCGCCGAGGAAGACGCTGTGGCCGTTCAGATCGACGGAGAAGAAGTTTACCATCGCGTTCGCCACCAGCGCGTCCGCCCCGCCTGGCGAGAGCCGTCCACGGACGGTGCCGCCGACGTGCAGGGCATCCGAGATTTGCAGCGGCCCCATCTGCGACTCGCCCAGGTCCGCTCCGTCGAGAAGGACGCCCACGATGGCGCGGGGAAGGGGGGTGCCCGCGGGCGGCACGATCTCGAATCGCCAGCTCCCGGCATCGGCGACGAGGTGGAAGATGCCGCTTCCGTCGGTCGGGGTGGTGAACGCCGTCCGCGTAGGTACGAGCCCGTCGGCGAGGCGCGTGGCGAGGATCTGGAAGTTGGCGCCGACCGGCCTGCCGTCGGGTCCGAGCACCTGGCCGAACCGCTTCACCTTGGGAGGGCAGGTGAGCACGAGCGGCGTGGCCTGGGGCAAGGTGATGATTTTCGCATCCGACAGAGCCGGAGCGTTCGCGTCCGCTGGCGGCGCAGCCTGGACCTGGTATCCACCCTCGCGCAGCGACAGCGAGGAGACGCCGCCGTCCGCGACCACGGAGCGCGCGAGCGTCCAGGACGGCCCGGTGCTGCGGACGTAGACGAGAGCGGACGGCACGGGCACACCTGCCGAGTCGAGGACGTTGACGCCGAGCGCCGCGACTGGAGGCAACGGCAGCATGAGAGGGTTCGCGTAAGGCTGCGGTGGATAGGTCGGAAGCGGGTCGAGCGGGAGACCTCCATCCGCATCTGCCGGCGGACCGACTTGCAACGAGAACTGGCCCGCATCCGGCGGAATCAGGAGGGAGTAGCCGCCGTTGGCGTCCGAGATCTGTGGCGCTGAGAGCGCCGCGCCTTGCGCGTCGACGGCAATGACGCTGGCGCCGGCGACGGGCCCACCGTCCGGAATCAGCAGTCCACCGGCGATGACCGTCAACGTCGCCGCGCCGGGAAGCGCGAAATCGAGGACCGGAGAGGATGAAGACGAGTCTATCGGGCCGGCGCGCAGCGGCGGGTTCGGCGCGGCCGGCTGGACCAGCACGTCCCATGTCCCCTGCGGGAGCTGCGCCCGGTACGTGCCGGTCGTATCCGTGACTGCCACCACCTGATCGATGCGGTCCGGAATCACCGGAGCATGATCGGTGAACGTGACCGTCACGCCGCCGTCTACCGCGGCGCCGTCCTGGGTCACGCTGCCCATTGCGGCCAGCGGAGCGGCCAGGGAGAAGTCGTTCAGGACGCTGCGGCGCAGATCGACCTGCACCTCCTTCAGCGCGAACGGCGAGCCGCTCGGAGGACGCACCTCGATGCTCACCACGGACAGGTTCGCGGCGGGGGCGCGGCACTGTCCGAGGAAACAGACGTTCGCGCTCGAGCACTGGCTGCTGGCGGAGCAGGCGGAGTAGCTCACCCGCGGCTCTCGCAGCGAGCACCCGGCGAGGACGGCGACCAGCGGAATCGCGCGCTTCACTGGCACACCCGATGCGCAGGCGGGCTGGGAGAAAAGGTGGGGCCATCACATTGGCCGGAGAACTGCTCGAGGTGGACGTCCACGACGAATTTGTACGTGCTGGCAGTGTAGCCCTGCTTCATCGCCCGATTGGGCAGCGTAGTGGAAGCGGGGTCGAATCCGGTGGTCTCTCCGATGACGACTTCCACCACGTGCAGCCCGCTGCTCACGATTCCGGCGGCCGCGGCGTCGAACGCGAAGGTGCGCAGCGGCCTGACGGTCTGCGTGACGTTGTCGAAATTGGCCGCGATCTGCTCGGAGAACGCGATCCGCGTCGAGGGAACGTTGGCGGTGTCGTAGTCGATGAACCAGCGCGCCTCCAGCGTGACCGTGGAGTCCTGCTCCTGCACGCTGAGGCCGTCGAACTCGAGCCGGCAATGACACCGGGGCGACGCGGTGAGATCGGTGGAGCCCTGCTGATAGAGGGTGAGGACGCGGGCGAGAAGGTAGGAGGGTATGGTCTCGAGGAGGATATGCGGCGCCGGATGCGGCGATTCGACGCCGATTGCGTCGATCGTCTGCGGCACCATGCAGGAGACCTGTGGGCACACGATCACGCCCAGGATCGACGCAAAGGCCGCGCCACGGACAAAGCGGCGGAAAAACCGCCTCCTGAAAATCATGCAAAGGTGCGCGAACGTCCGCCTGCGCGACATTCCTGTCACTGCTCGTCCAACGCTTCGTCGGGAGGAAGCGTCTCTCCGCGCTTCTCCGCCTCCATCCGCTCCAGATGGCGGAAGATGGTCCGGGGGTCCACCCCCAGGTCCTTCGCCGTCTTGGTGCGGTTCCCGGCGTTGCGTTCCAGAACCTCGTTGATGTAGCGCTTCTGCCACTCGTCGCGCGCCTCGGCGAGCGGCAGGATGGGCTCGAGCTGCTCCGGCCGCAGCTCCAGATCGTCCGGGCCGATCAAGGGTCTCTCGGCGAGCACCACCGCCTTCTTGATCCGGTTCTCCAGCTGCCGGATGTTCCCCGGCCAGCGGAACCGCTTGATCGCGACCAGCGCCTGCGGAGAGAAGCCCTTCACCTTGCTGACGAGCTCGCGCGCCGCGCGGCCGAGAAACCACTTCGCCAGCGTCACGGCGTCCTCGCCCCGCTCGTGCAGGGGAGGCAGATGCAGGTGCACGACGTTGATCCGGTAGTAGAGATCCTCGCGGAACCGGCCGGCCTTCATCTCCTCGTCGAGGTCCTTGTTGGTGGCGGCGACCACCCGGATGTCGACGGGCTCGGCCTTGTTCTCCCCGACACGCGTGACGGTGCGCTCCTGCAGGGCGCGCAGCAGCTTCACTTGCAGCGCGGCCGGCATCTCACCGATCTCGTCGAGGAGCAAGGTGCCGCCGTGCGCCGCCTGGAACCGTCCCGGCCGCGATGCGACCGCGCCGGTGAACGCCCCCTTGGCGTGGCCGAACAGCTCGCTCTCGAGCAGGTTCTCGGGGATCGCGCCGCAGTTGATCGCCACGAAGGGGCCGTTCTTGCGCGGGCTGCGCCGGTGGATCTCGCGGGCGATCAGCTCCTTGCCGGTTCCGGTCTCGCCGGTGACCAGGACGCTGATGTCCGTGCCCGCCACCTTGTCGATCTTGCGGAAGATGTCTCGCATCGCGTCGCAGGCGCCGATGATGTCGCCATACGCGTGCTCGTCGAGCCGCTCCAGCAGCGCCTTCTTGTCCGCGCGCAGCTCGTTCAGCTGGCGACCCAGCTCGACGAGGAGGACCGCGGTGCTGCAGAAGCTCGTGGCCACCTCCAGCTCGCTGTCCGTGAACAGATTCGCGAGCTTGTCGTTGCCCAGGTAGATGGCCCCGACCAGCTCGCTTCGGATCACCAGCGGCAGGCACATGACCGACGCCAGTTTCAGATTGACGACGCTCTCGCTCGCGTTGAACTGCGAGTCGTGGACGGCATCCTCGATTCGCAACGGCTGCCGCGTCTCGAGAACGCGCTGCACGATCGTATCCGAGAGCCGCTCGACCGCGTCCGCCACGTTCTCGCGCTGAAAATTGCGCGCCTTGAGGACTTGCGGAGTGCCTTCGTTCAGGACGAGGACGAATCCCTTGTCCGCCCGGACCACCTCGATCAGCGCGTCCAGCAGCCGTGTCAGCGCCGTGTCGACCCCCGGCTCGCTCGCGAGCTGCCCCGCGAATTCCGCCAGCCGCGACATCGCCAGCGATTGCGAGTCCCGCTGGCCGTTGCGCTGGATCGGCGCGGGCGTGGGGACGCGTTCGCTCTTCTGGAACACCAGCTGGGTGCTGCCAAGCTCCATCGTGTCGCCGTCCGCCAGCCTGTGCCGCCCGCGCCTCTTGCCGTTCACCACCAATTGGGCGCCCTCCAGCGCCGTAGCGGTGAAAGACTCGCCATCGAACTCGATGGCCACTACGCCGCGCAGCTCGGGCACGCGCACGTCGCTATCCGGCGCCGCCGCCAGGGTCGTCAGCGGCTTGACCAGCGGCACGAAGGAGGGTGCCGCTCCCGCGGCGTGCAGGACGAGCGTCGCCATCAGCGCCCCTGTCCCTGCTGCAGCAGACGGTCGGGGAGCTGCTCTTCGCCCTTGAAGTTGATCGCGGCGTGGATCGCGCCGCCCGCCCAGAGCGCGTAGAAGAGCGCCGCGCCCACCCATTTCACCACGTTGAGCCGCGTCGCGGTCTTGTACGGCGTGCTCCCCGGCCCGTGGTCGTCGAAGCGGCCGGTGGCATTGTCGCGGAGCTGCTCGATGAGCAGCGCGCTCCCAGCGCTGGCGGCCCCGGCGATGAGCTGGGAGGTGGCGAGAAAGATGCCGAGCTTGCGGTCACCGTTCTGCAGCTGCCCGAGCCCGAACGGCATCATCGTCACCCAGAACTCGTGCTGGACCACCCGCCGCTCGATGGACGGCGAGATCTGCTGCAGTCGCTTTCGCTCCTCTTCCAGCTCGCGCTGGCGCCGCCGCTCCGCCTCCTCCGCCGCCGCCTTTTTCTGCACATCTTGCTCCGCCCGCTTCTGCGCCCGCAGCGGCGCGAGCCGTGGCTCGGCCTCCTTCTTCACCTGGTTGAAAAAGGAGACGGCCCCCGGCGGGACGTAGAACGGATCCAGCTCCGCATCCGGATTGATGTACAGGTACTCGAGGAAGGCGCTGTACGCCTCGCCCTTGCGCCCCTGGTAGAAGAGCGAAAGCCCGAGCAGGCGGTACGCCTCGGCCCGCATCTGCAGCGAGTCGAAGCGGCCCGCCTCGAGCAGGGCGGCGAGCAACTTGGAAGCCTGGGCGTAGTCGCCGTACTCGAACGTCACCCGCGCCCGGTTCATCGCTTCGATGGCCGCGCGCGACTCTTCGTCGGCCGGTTGCGCAGGCTGGGCTTGCGAGAGGAGGATGATGGCGAGCAGCGCGATCATCAGGGCGTGCCCTGGGCGTAGTCGAGCTTGTTGACCCAACCGGCCTTCAACTCGATGGACAGCGTGCGATCGCCGATGGTCACCGTGGCGAGCTGCGTGGGCTGTGTCATTGCGTAGGGGAGCGGATTCGACGCCGTCCCCACCAGCACCGGGCCCCGTCCGACGACGTCGACCACGACGCGGGCATCGCGGGGCGCATTCAGCACCTCGAACTGCGCTGGCTTCGCGGGGCCGTAATCGAGCTTGTACATCTGGCCAGGCTGGTTCTTCGTCACGGTCAGGAGCTGGCTATTGTCGTCGCAGCAGGGGTGGCGCACGAGCACGCGGTGCGGACCGGGGGTGAGCTTGAGAGAGAAGAGGGTGCTGTCGCCGAGGTCGCGGTCATCGACGGTGACCTGCGCGTGCTGGCGGACGTGCAGCTTCACATCCAGCACCTCCGCCGGCTTGGCCGGCGGAGGCGCAGTGCGTTGTCGGTTGTTCTCAGACGTCGGGAGGACGGCACTCACGGTTGGCGGCGCAGCCGGCGGAACGGTCCTCGACCTCGCGTCCGATGTCTCCCGCGCGCTGCGTTCCGCTGCGAGCTTCTCCTCGGCGACCCTCTCTGCGGCCGCTTTCGCGCGAGCTCGCTGGATGGCCGCGCGCAGCTCCCAACCCCCGGCTCCGGCGACCGCCAGCGCCATCATCGCCACGATCGCGCGCCGGGCCAACCTGAACAGCCGCTCGCGGCGCCGGATGCGATCGACGCGGCCGCGCGCCCGCGCATTCCCTGGATCGAGCGACAGCGCGCGCCCGAAAGCAGCCAGTGCCGCGCTGGTGCGCTTCTGCGAGAGGTGCTCCTCCCCCACTTCCAGGCTCCGCGCCACCAGCCGGGCCCGGACGTCGGCCGCGTGCGCCTGCGGCGCCCGCACGAACGCAGCCAGCTCCCGGACGGGATCGTCGATGCCCGCCTCCCGCAGCAGCTGCGTCAGCTCCAGCTTCACCTCGGCGGCGCTCTGGTAGCGCTTCGCCGGATCGTTCTCCAGGAGGCGGGCGATGATCTTCGCTTGCGCGTCGCTGACCGAGGGCCGGACGGCGCGCGGGTCACGGCGTGTGCCGTCGAGGATGTTGCGCAGCAGCGCCGCCGGGGAAGCCCCCTGGTAGGGGAGCTTGCCGCAGGACAGCCAGTAGAAGATGGTCCCGAAGGAGAAGAGGTCTGCCCGGGGATCGGCGGGCTTGCCCTCGATGGTCTCCGGCGCAAGATGGGACGGCGACCCGAGGATGCTGCCGGTGACGGTGAACTTCTCGTCGGGATCGGGGAGCGCGGCGATCCCGAAGTCGGTCAGCTTCACGACGCCGTCGTCGCGGACCATGACGTTCTCTGGCTTCAGGTCGCGATGAACGACGCCCGCCGAGTGCGCGTGCTGCAGCGCTTCCGCGATGGGCAGCAGGCAGGCCGCAGCGAGCTCGGGTGGATCGAAGGGATGCTCGTCGGCGAACACCCGCAAGGTCTGCCCGCGGATGAACTCGGTGACGAGATAGCTCGGCTGTGCCTGCGGGCCGGAGAAGTCATAGACGTCGAGGATGTAGGGGTGATGCAAGCGCGCCACCGCGTGCGCCTCGCGATCGAAGCGCTTGCGGATCTCCTCGCGGGAATGGAGATGCGCGTGCAGGACCTTCACGGCGACGGTGCGCCTGAGCTGGGTATCCCAACCCCGCCACACCACGGCCATTCCGCCCTGCCCGACCTGCTCTTCGAGCCGGTACCGGCCCAGCTCCACCAAACCTCCGCGGGAACCCTGACGCGCGTGTCGCGTTTCTACAGCGAAACCGCTGGCGATGCCATTGGCTTGAACCCGGACATTCCCGTCAGCCGCGCCGCCCTGTCCGGACGCGCTCGAGAAGCTCCTCGAGGAGCTTTTTGGCCTCCCGGGGGAGGGAACGGGCGCGCGGCAAGGGCGCGAATGAGGCGGCGTGCGCCTTTGCGGAGCGCCCGCCCGCTCGGGGTGGTCCGCCTGCCGGTGCCGTCGTGGTCGTATCGAGCTTCTCCGCCCCATCGAGGTCGGCCTTCTTGGGCTGATCGACGAGCGCGCGCAGCTCGGTGAGGCGCTCGCGCAAGAGATTGTTTCCCGGGTCCGCTCCCAGTGCGTGCTCGTATGCCTCGGCGGCCTGCGCGAACCGCCCGGCGCTGGCGTGCATCTCGCCGACCTCGGCGCTGCTCACCGGCGCCACGCGCGGCTCCGCCTCTTCCGGCTCCTGGCGCCTGCGACTCACGAGCTCGCTCGGCTGCAGCAGCGCCCGCACGGCTTCCATGCGCGTGCGAATGCGCTCGTCGTCCGGTTCCTGGGCGAGATACGCCTCGAAGAGCTCGATGGCCGCAAGCAGCTCGCCGCGCCGGACCGCCCTCTCGGCCTTCTGCTCGAGCTCCGCGGGCGTCATCGGGCGGATTGTACCGGATGCTCGATCAGGGCGCGAGCGCAGGCTGCGCCGCGGGCAAGAGCCCATGCGTCCGGCTCTGCAGCGCCAGCTGCTGCAGGCCCTCGACGGCGCTGGGAAAGAGGGGCGCGAATCCCAGCGCCCGCAGCCGCTGCGTGTCGTACCATCGGTCGGCCGAAAGTTGCTCGAGCAGATCCGGTTCGAGGCGCGGTGGGGCGACGGGCGGCTGACCTCCGAACGCCATCCGCCAGGCTCGCGCGATGCGCCGGTTCAACGGTCCCCAGAGGACCCAGTCCGGGAGGTGCTTGGCGAGCCAGAGGGCGAAACGCGCCGGGCGCGGCGAGTAAGGCAGCCTGCCCGCTTCGCGGGCGCCGGCGGCTTGTAGCACGGCACGGGCCAGCTCCTCGAGCGGCAGCGGCACGTCGTCGGCGACGTTGAAGGCGCGTCCGTCGAGAGCACCGGCCTCGGACCCGATCAGCACCGCTGCCTGGGCCACGTCCTGGGCGTGCACGGTATGCACCACCGGTCCGCGCCTCGGGAGCCAGAGGGCGCGGCCGGACCGCGCCGCCAGCGCGGCGATGGCGAGGATCACCGCTAGACCGCGGCGTTGCCTCGGGCCGTAGGTGAGCGCGGGTCGCAGGATCGCCAGCTTGAGCCCGCGCGTCCGGCGCCAGAGGAACGCCTCCCGCTCCACCGCCCAGCGGGTCGCGCCGTGTCTGTCCACGGGCAGCTTCACTTCGCCTTCCTCGCAGGGCAGGTTGCGCGGGCGGCCGTAGACGGAGGTGCTGGAAAGCAGGAGGAACGATGCGCCCGATTGGAGCGCGGCCGCCATCGCCGCCCGGGCGGACGCCAGCGCTTCGGAGATTTCGTTCGGCCCGGGGTAGGCGGCGTGGGCGATCAGCCGCACCCCGCTCGCCAGCTCCGCGGTAGCGAGGGCGCCCTCTGGCTGGGCGAGCTCGACGGCAGAAACCGCCGCGCCCGCCAACCGTGCAGCGGCGCAGTCGCTTCCCGGCTTGTCCAGCGCGCGCACCTTCCACCCTGCCTGTGCGAATGCCTCGCACAGGTGCGAACCGATCAGCCCGGCTGCGCCGGTGACGAGGACTGCGCGCACGAGCTGGGATCTGTCACGGCCGCAGCGCGCCCGCAACCCGCTGAGTCATCGGTGGAATCCGCGCGTACAGTGTAGGTGGCCAGACTGCAATTCGTACACTTCGCGGGGCGCTCGGGCCCCGATATGCTGTCCAATCAACGCCCGGGGGAGCCGCCGCACGTGCAAGGTCTCGACGCACTCCTGATCGAGCGTTCGCCAGATTTCCTCGTGATTCTGGACGCGGAGATGCGCGTCGTGAGGGCGAGCGCGGGGTTGCGCTCCGCCGTTCCGGTGGTGGCGCCGGGAGAGGATTTCCTCCGCTCGCTGGACGAGCCCTCGCAGGATCGGCTGCGTCAGTCCCTGTCCCTCCACCACGATCCCGCGTTCTCGCTCGCCCTCGAGCTGGTTCATCGCGGCCGCGAGCGCCTGATCAGCACAGCGTATCGCTTCTTCGGGGTCGAGCGGCCCTATCTCGCGGGAGTGGGGCGCGAGTCGGCCACTTCGACCGACCTCGTCGATCAGGTCGACGTGCTGCGGCGTCGCTACCACGAATCGGTCTCGCAGCTGGCTTCGCTCACGGGCAGGCTGCGCGAGCTCGCCCGGATCGACTCCCTCACCGGGGTCCTCAACCGCCGTGCGTTCCTCGACCATGCCGACAGCGAGTGGGTCCGCCACCGCCGGCACAATCATTCGCTCGCTTGCGCGATGATCGACGTCGACGGCTTCAAGAACATCAACGACACCTTCGGCCACGCGGCCGGCGACGCCGTGCTGCAGCACATCGGCGCCCTGATCCGCGCCACACTGCGCGCTAGCGACCTGCCGGCGCGGCTGGGCGGCGACGAGTTCATCGCCTTGATGCCGGAGACCAGCCTGGAGGGAGGGATGGCGACCGCGCAGCGCCTGCTGGCGCGGGTGGCCGCTCGGCCGCTCACGGTGCTCGATCAGAACTTTGCCACGACGCTCTCGATCGGCGTTTCGAGCGCGGAGCAGTGCGGCAGCCTCGAAGAGCTGATGGCGAATGCCGACCGCGCGCTCTACCGCGCGAAGAAGGAGGGCCGCGCGCGGGTGTGCAAGGCATAGAAATCACGGCAGCGCCACCTTGCGGATCAGGCCGTCGCCGAGCTCATACCGGACCCAGCCCACGTCCCAGGGATCGGGCCGCTCGGGACCGCGGCCGGTGACGATCTCGTGGTCGATGACGGTATTCGTCCCCTCGATCTTGCGTTCGGCGATCCGGACGCGGTTCGCGGGGAAGCGGGCAAACATGCTTCCATACCGCTCGCGCATGGATTGCTTGCCGGACATGAGCGTCTCCCCGGTTCCTGCGCGCACGACCACGGCGTCATCGGCGTAGGTGGAGAGGAACGCCTCGAGGTCCTGCGCGTTGAACGCGTTCACCTGCGCCTGGACGATGTCCTCGGCGGTGCGCGGGAGGATCTCGTCCGGCCGGCGGGGTACGCCGTCCTTCACCACCCATTCGATGCGGCGCGCATTGCGGATGTCGTCGAGAGGGCTCGCACCGAGGACGATCAGGTCCGCGAGCTTGCCTGGCTCGATCCCGCCCAGATCCGTCCGTCCCATCACGCGCGCCGCATTCGCCGTCGCCGCGGTCAGGGCCTCGGCCGGCGTCAGGCCCGCCCCGACGAGCTCTTCGAGCTCCCGGTGCAGCCCCGCCGCGTGGAAGGTCCCGATGTTCCCGGCGTCGCTGCCGGCGGCGAGCAGGCCGCCGCCGTCCCATACGCGCCGGACGTTGCGGCGCGCCGCCGGACCAGGCGGTCCGCGATAGCGATTTTCCGGGACCGCGAATGGTTCCAGCACCGTGGCGACCACTTTCGGGTCGGCGAGCTCCATCTCTGCCCCAATCAACTGCACCTTGTGCGAGAGCACCCTGGGGTAGCCGCCGAACACCGCCAGGGTCGTGACGTAGCCAACGTTGCCCTCGCGAAGGAGACGGATGAAGTCGTCGTCGACCTCCGCGTCGACGACGCTGTGGACGAGCACGTCCGCGCCCATCTTCAACGCCAGACGGGCCACCTCGAGCTCGGTGGCATGGACCGCCACGCGAAGCCCGAGCGCGTGCGCTTCGTCGACGGCCGCCGCCGCCACCGGCTGCCACGTCTGCGGCGTGTGGCCCGGTCCGAGCGGCCACCAGAGCTTGATGAAGTCCGGCTTGCGCGGCGCTTCGGCGCGGACCATGGCGCGCGCTGCTTCGGGTTCGGTCACCTGCCGGATGGGCGGGTCGCCCAGGTCGAGCTGAGGCCGAGCCAAGGACGACAGGAGCGGGCCGGCCACCGCGACTCGCGGGGCCAGAGGGGTCCGTGTGGCGAGCTCCCGCATATCGAAGTTCCACTCCGGACCGCCGAAGTCGATCACCGAAGTCACGCCGGCCCGCAGGTAGCGGCGAAACGTCTCCGGCAGCGCGGCCCGCACCTGCCGCGTCTCTTCCGCGTAGGAGACGCGGGTGGTCAAGTCGATGACATCGGGCCGGGTATAGAGCCCGCCGGATTGGAAGAAGTGCACGTGCGCATCGATCAACCCGGGGATGATCCACTTCCCGGATCCGCCGATCACCGCTGCGCCTTGCGGAATCGGCATCTCACGCGCCGTCGCGACGCGCGCGATACGGGTTCCTTCGATGGCGACCACCGCGTCCTCGACGACGCTCCCATCACTCCGGACGAGCGTTCCTCGAACGAAGGTGGTCCCGCCCTGGCTCGTCCCGGGCGCCGGCGCATTCGGGTGCGCGCTCCGGCACCCGCAAGCGAGGAGGATCGCGGAGCACGCCATGGTCAGATTACGCGACATGAGCTCTCCGGCGCCGCGCAGCATAGCTCTTTGCGCCGGCTCAAGCCGGCGGCGTCATGCCACGTACCAACCCGCTAGCGGCAAAGACCAGACGTTCCGCCCGCCTTTCGGCGGGCGGGCGTCAGGCATGCGCCTGGGGCTCGGGCTGCTTCTGTTCGCCGCCCGGCTCCGGCGGAGGCGGATTCTTCTCGGCCTTGAGGAACGGATCCTCTTCCAGCGCCGAGCGGAGAACGTCGTCCATCGAGTGGGCGAAGATGAACTCCATCTCCTTCTTCGCCTGGTCGGGCACGTCCACCAGATCCTTCTTGTTGCGCTCGGGCAGGATGATGCGCTTGATGCCCGCCCGGTGGGCGGCGAGGACCTTCTCCTTGATGCCGCCGACCGGCAACACCAGCCCGCGCAGGGTGGCTTCGCCAGTCATCGCCACGTCGCCGCGGACCCGGATCCCCGTCAGCAGGGAGGTGAGCGCGGTGAAGATGGTCACGCCCGCCGACGGACCGTCCTTGGGGATCGCCCCTGCCGGGAAGTGGATGTGGATGTCGTTCTTCTCCAGGAAGCGCGGATCGATGCCCAGCTTCTGCGCCTTGTTGCGCGTGTAGCTGAGCGCCGCCTGGCATGACTCCTTCATCACGTCGCCGAGCTGGCCGGTGAGGGTGATGCCGCCCTTGCCCTGCATGCGGGTGGCCTCGATGAAGAGCAGGTCGCCTCCCGCCGCCGTCCAGGCGAGACCGGTGGCCACCCCGGGCAGCTCGGTCCGCTCGGCGGTCTCCGAGTAGTGCTTCTCCGGTCCGAGGATGATGTCGAGGTCCTCGGGGATGATGGTGCGCTTCGCCGAAGAGCCCTTGGCCACGTCCACGGCCACCGCGCGGCAGACGTCCGCGATGGTGCGCTCGAGGGTGCGCACGCCCGCCTCGCGGGTGTACCCGCCGATCAGCGTGGCCAGCGCGCCGTCCGTGATTTCGATGTTCTCGATCGACAACCCGTGCTCGCGCACCTGTTTCGGGATCAGGTGGTTACGTGCGATGTGCACCTTCTCGTCGAAGGTGTAGCCGGGCAGCTCGATCACCTCCATGCGGTCGCGCAGCGGCGGGGGAATCGGATCGAGCTGGTTCGCCGTGGCGATGAACATGATCTTCGAGAGATCGTAGGGCACGTCGAGGTAGTGGTCCGAGAAGCTGTTGTTCTGCTCGGGATCCAGCACTTCGAGCAGCGCCGCGGAGGGGTCGCCGCGGAAATCGGCGCCCAGCTTGTCGATCTCGTCGAGCATCATCACGGGATTGATGGTGCTTGCCTTCTTCATTGACTGGATGATGCGGCCCGGGAGCGCGCCGACGTAGGTGCGGCGGTGGCCGCGGATCTCCGCCTCGTCGCGCACCCCGCCGAGCGAGAGTCGCACGAACCTGCGGTTCGTGGCCCGCGCGATCGACTGGCCGAGCGACGTCTTGCCGACGCCCGGAGGCCCGACCAGGCAGAGGATGGGCCCCTTCATGTCGTTCTTCAGCTTGCGGACCGCCAGGTACTCGAGGATGCGCTTCTTCACCTTGTCCAGGCTGTAGTGGTCCTTCTGCAACACACCCCGGGCGTTCTCGACGTCGAGGTTGTCCTCCGTCTTCTTGGACCAGGGCAGATCCGCGATCCATTCCAGATACGTGCGCGCGACCGTGTACTCGGAGCTGGCGGTGGGGATGCTCTTGAGCCGGTTCAGCTCCTTGTTCGCGACCTTCTCGACCTCCGGCGGCAGGCCGATCTTCTTCAGCCGCTCTCCCAGCTCGTCGAGCTCCTCCTCCTCCTCTCCGAGCTCGCCCAGCTCCTCCTTGATCGCCTTGAGCTGCTGGCGCAGGTAGTACTCGCGCTGGGTCTTGGACATCTCGCCCTTGACCTGCGAGTCGATCTTCGAGCTCAGCTTGAGGATCTCGCGCTTGCGGTTGAGCAGCTCGAGCACGAGCTTCATCCGCTCCTTCAGGTCCACCGTCTCGAGGACCTGCTGCTTCTCCTCGATCGGCACGTCCACGTTCGCCGCGATCAGGTCGGCGAGGTGGCCGGGCTGGGTGATCGATTCCACCAGCTCGGTGGCGGCTGCCGGCAGCTCCGGCATCATCTCGATCACTTCGCGGGCGAGCTTCTTGAGGTTGATCCCGAGCGCCTCGATCTCCACCTCGTCCACCGGGGACTTGTCGTCCACCGGCTCGATCCGCGCCTTGAGGTATGGATGCTCCTGGACCAGCTCGACGACCCGGAAGCGCGCGAGGCCCTGCACGACCAGCGAGTAGTTGTCCTCGCCCATCTTGAGTAGTTTCACGATCCGGGCCACGGTCCCCATCTTGTGGAGGTCTTCGGCGCCCGGATCCTCCTCCTCGGCCTTGCGCTGGGTGACGACGCCGATCACCTGGTCGTCGCGGACCGCATCCTTGATCAGGGCTATGGTCTTCTGCCGTCCGACCGCCAGCGGCAAGACGCCGCCAGGGAAGAACACGCTGTTGCGCAGCGGAAGGATGGGCAGGACCGCCGGGATGTCTTCCTTGTTGATCAGACCCGGGGCAGCCGGGGTGACGACTTTGCCTTTCTCGGACATGTCTCTTCTTCTCCCCATCCTTTGAGAAACTTGATTCCGCGTGTCTAACGGCGAGTTCGCAATGTAGCCACAGCAGAGACCCTGACAATAGCTCAGAGTCGGGGGGGTGGCATGCAAGTTGCCGCAACCTTGACGGCACGGCGCGCCGTCCAAACCTTGCCGGGCATCCGGGATCCGACCTGCATGCGCTTCATCGGCTCGCTCACGCTGCTCGCCTCGCTCTGGGCCTGCCAGAGTTACGTCGCAGTCCCTGTGCAGCCGGTGACACTCGTCGCCGTCTCGCAGCGCAACCGGGTGCGTGTATTCACCAAGGCGGACGTGCTGCTGGTCATCGATGACAGCTTCTCGATGTCGGGCAAGCAGCAACGGCTCGCGGCCGCCCTGCAGAACTTCACGAACGACCTCGACGCCCTCAAACCGCCAGTGGACTACCAGGTGGCGGTTACGACCACCACTGTTTCCGAGCGGCTCGGCGCATGCGGCCCCGCCGGCGACCCGAACGCAGCCGCGCGCTGCGACAGCGAGTGGGAGGCCCCGGG
>Ga0209474_10001500_pt1 | contig 22608 bp, 14 predicted proteins | sample GraSoiAngelo_145_FD_185902 | JGI IMG/M metagenome (GOLD analysis project Ga0209474, IMG submission 185902) | Grasslands soil microbial communities from the Angelo Coastal Reserve, California, USA - 14_1009_05_20cm (SPAdes) (version 2) | ecosystem: Environmental > Terrestrial > Soil > Grasslands...
CCAGCAACCTCAGCACCAGTCGTAATTTCCGGTTCTTCAGGGGCTGCGATCTCGGCCCGTTCCTCAGCGGTCACCACCGTTTGATAAGGAACAGGTTGGCCCTGCTCGATCGGCTCAGGCTCCGGCGACCATTCCTGAGTTGAAATTTGTTCCTCGACTTCGGAAGGCGCGACCGCCTCGGCCACCGTCGGCTCGCAGACTTCCGTCTGCAAGTTCGCCTGTGCTTCCAGAGGTTTGGACAACTCCCATTCGCTCGCTGGTTCGCTCGGGAAGGTTTCTTCGGCGACGGCGGCCACCAACTCCGGCTTTGCTTGCTCAATCGCAGGCTCGGCGGAGGGCTCAATCACCGACTCAATGGCTGGCGCAACCGGCGACTCAACGGCTGGCCCCATATACGTGGGCGAAGAAAATACTGGCGGCTCTGGCGCGACTTCAGCCTCGCCATTGGCCGGCACCTGCTCAATTAACGGTCCGACGCATGATTCCTCGAAATCAACGTACGCTGGCTCGCTAATGCGGCCATTAACGGTTGGTGTTTCGGAGGGCGGAGCAGTTATTGTCTCCACCACACGTTTCGCCACGGGAATCACGGCACGCCGGAGCGAAGCCTCGGAAGCTTTTAGCTGAACCGAAACCTGAGGCGGTCCACCCACGAAACGTTTTTGTGTCTGCAAAGCCGGAGTTTCCTCAACCGTTTCGTCATCATGCAAGGGCGGGCCCGTGACCGTTGCCGGCCGATGACCGAGCTGCGTTGTTCCTATTCGCCGCCGAATCTCCATCACCACCACCGATACCAGCAGAGCGAAGCCACTCAGCCCCAAAATCCAAACCAGCAGCGGCCGCTGTCCAGTGAAGGAACTAATCCGTTCGCCGAACGTCGGCACAGGCGTGAAACCGTTGACTTTCGCCGGGGCGAGGACCGCGGCCGGCGTCGGACTCATCGCCGTGGCTACGATAGGCGCCGCAGATGCAGTCGGCTCAATCACGGGCTGCTGAGCAGGAGTTCCGGCAGCGAGCTCAGGCGCAGCCGCAGGCGCAGCGACCTCAGGCGCAGCGACCTCAGGCGCGGCCGCAGGCGCAGCAATGGATGCCGCCGGTGCAGGGGTTGGACTCGAAGCTTCAGGTGTTGAAGCGACGATAGGGGCGGTCAATACAGAGACGTCGGGTGTCGCCGCAATCGCGGGAACAGGAACCGGGGAAGCGGTCGCCAAAGCAATTACGGGCGCCGGTGTTGCGCTGGTTGATGGCGACTCGACCGATATCCCGGTCGCCGATGGCGCAGCTGGAAGATCTTCTGGGCGCGCCGGAGTTCCGGTTGCTTTCGCATTGGAGACGATGACTTCTGCCAGAGTTGGATTTACAATCGCTTCGCTGGCTTTCGATCCTGCCGGCGAAGGTGCCGGCGTTTGCGCCAGCGCCAATTGCGTTCCCTCGTCCGTCTTCACCTCCACGCCAGGGATGGGGCTGGGCTCGATCGCCGGGACGGACGATTCGGGTTGAGTGGTCGCGACCGCCGCGGCACCAGCCGTAGCAGTAGGCGTCGGCGAAGAAACGGTCATGGCACTCTTCAACCAACCAAGGTCGTAAAACCCGCCCGCATACAATGCGTTCGAGGCTGACGGATAAATTTTTCGTGCCGATGTGATCCAGTCGTTCGCCTTGTCGGTGTTATCGTGTTTGAACTCCCAGGCCGCTTCCGCGTAATAGAGCGCCGGCGTATCGCCGCTAAACTGGAACTGTTCCATTAGTTTCTGCGCTCGGCTATCCTTCCCTTCCAGCAGGTAAGTGAGGAATACCTTGAAGTTGATCAGTTGCGCTGCCTGGTTCTTGTCTCCGCCCGGCGTCTGCTTCAACAACGCCTGAAATCGATCGCGGGCGTTGGCGTAATCCTTATTTCGGAATGGAACGTCGGCAAGATTGAATTGGGCTTCACGAAATTTCGGATCGACCTTGAGCGCCTCTTTAAAGAACCCTTCCGCGTCATCGTACTTTTGCTGTTCCAGCAATATCGCGCCCCGCAGATTAAGGATTTGCGGCTGGTTTGGTTCGGCCGTATCGGCTTGTTCCGCTAACCTCGCAGCGGAATCGAAATCACGTTGCTCATAGGCTTGTAGCGCCTGTTCGAATTGCGTTTTCGCCACTGCCTTCGTCTTGCTCGCTCGCTCTTCGGGCGAGAGCAGCTGCACCGCAGGCCGCTGCTGCCCCGGCTGCTTTTGCAGCCAGCCGATTTCATAAAGCGATTCAGCAAAGAGCTTGTTTAATTGGGGGGAGAAATTCTTTTCTGCTGCCGTCATCCATTTCTTGGCATCGGGAATATTCTGCCCTTGGAGCGAAATGGCCGCGTTCGCGTAATGGACAGCAGGCGTATCGGGCGACAACTCAAATTTCGCCAGAATCGAATCGACCATGGTGTCGTTCCCTTCTAGCAAATAGGTCAGCAAAATCTTGTACTGGATCAGCTGCGTTGCTTCTCCCTGCAGCTCAGCGGCATTGCTCGTGATCAATTCCTGGAAACGCTTCCGCGCTTCCGTCCAGTCCTTTTTCAAAAACGGAATCTCAGCCAGATTGAAACGGGCATTCCAAAATTTCGGATCAAGCTCCCTGGCTTCGGATAACGCGGCTTCGGCCTTGTCGTAAAGTCCCTGGCGCATGTAGACAACGCCGCGCAAATTTTGCGACGCCGCCAGATCGGGTTTACGCGCGTCAATCGCATCCAGTTCCTTCAGCGCCTGCACATAATTGGCAGCGTCAAACGCGCGATACGCTTTGTCGTACATCGCTTCGAGCTCTGAATTCGATGGCGCGACATCGTTGGCGGCAATGGTCCCAAAAACCAGCAATGGAATCGCAGCAAATTTTAGAATCTTCATGCTGGGTCAGAATAGAACTATCGCTGGGTGAACCTGACAAGTTATTTCTACGGTTAGGGAAACAAATTTTCGAGTCGAGAGCCCGCGCTGGTTATTATTTTGGAATGAAGAAGACCGTTCCAACGCAACGTTTCGAAAGCGCCAGAGGGCTAGCGCACTCCAAAAGCTGGGGCTCATATCGCAGGCATTCCGAAATTTGCGAAGCTCTTGAAGTGAGGCAGTCTTCTGCCGCTTTTCCACCGGCTCTGCCGCTAGCTTCAAATAGTCATCAGAGTCCCGCGACTTGAATTCATGCAGCCCACCAACCGCAGCCCTTCCAGAGTGAGATTCTCGTGCACCCTCTCCACCTCCGGCAGTTTGCGCGCGATCAACTTCGCGTAGCCGCCTGTCGCCACTATTCGCACCCGACCCTTCCACGATTTCTCCGCCATGATCCGTTGCAAAATTTCGTGGACAAGTCCGCGATAACCAAAAATCGCGCCGGCCAGCATTGCCTGATTAGTCGATTTGCCGATCGCACTTCGTGGTTCCCGCAGAGAAATCCGTGGCAATAACGCCGTCCGATCGTAGAGAAAATTCGTCATCGCTTCCAGTCCCGGCGCAATAACACCGCCGATGTAGGCGTTGTCCGCCGCCAAGATATCGAATGTCACCGCGGTCCCGAAATCGATCACGATTGCGGGTGTTCCATAAAGCTTCGCCACCGCCACCGCATTGGCCAATCGATCAGCGCCGATCGATTTCGGATTCGGGTAATCGATGCGCACGTTTAATCGACTCTGCGATGTCAGCCAAATTAGCTTGCGCTTGCCAGCGGCACGTTTGATCTGGCGGTTCTTTTTAGGCACGACCGATGAGACAACGACGGTAGCGGAATTGCGTCCGTGTAAAATTCTTGCGATCCGTTCCGCCGTTAAGATGGGGGTGGCAATCTTTGAGGCGCGTCCAATTCGAGCGCGCGAGGCAAAAGCCAGTTTGGTGAATGAATTGCTGACATCAATGAGCAAAAACTCGGCGGCCCGCTTTTTCACCCCCTTGCGACCGTGAAATGCCGCGCGTAGCCTCGCGCTGTGCTTGTTCATCGTCCCCGCCGTTTACGCCGCACCGCCGCGATTCGCAATCTCATTCGCGAAACAAACCTTAGTCGGCACGATTTTGTCCTGCCGCTTTTCATCAGTGAAAAAATCGAGGGTGCCAAAGCGATCCCGAGCATGCCCGGCGTCCACCAATACAGCGGCAAGGAAATCGCCGCCATCGCGCAGCGCGCCCACGAAGCGGGAGTGCAAGCGGTGCTGCTTTTTGGAATTCCGAAGTCGAAGGACGAAGAGGCCAGCGGTGCGTATGCCGAGAAGGGCGTGGTCCAAAATGCGGTCCGCCAAATCAAAGAGCGCGCACCGGATTTGACGGTAATTACCGATGTTTGTTTGTGCGAGTATACCAGCCACGGTCATTGCGGCGTCACTCGCCTCGATGGCGAGCATTTTCATGTCTTGAATGACGAAAGCGTGCAGTTGATCGCGAAGCGACATGATGGATGGCCGGATCGGCGCAGTCCGGGCGGCGCTCGACCAGGCCGGTTTCGATCAGACCGGGATCATGAGTTATGCGGCGAAGTTCGCATCCGTTTTTTACGCACCGTTCCGCGATGCGGCGGAAAGTCCTCCGCAGTTTGGTGATCGGCGTTCCTATCAAATGGATCCGGCCAATGCCGACGAAGCGCTGCGTGAAGTGGAACTCGACCTTGCCGAGGGCGCCGACATTGTGTTGGTCAAACCCGCTTTGCCCTACCTCGATATTTTGTGGCGGGTCCGTGAGCGCTTTGGCCGGCCAACCGCCGTTTATCATGTCAGCGGAGAATTTGCGATGGTGAAAGCGGCCGCGGAAAAGGGCCTGATTGACGAACGCGCAGCCGTGCTTGAAATCATGACTTCGCTTAAACGCGCAGGCGCAGATTTCATCGTTAGCTATTGGGCGTTGGATTTGATGGAATGGCTAAAGAGCTGAAGTCGCGAGGCAGCGAAACCGCCGCTCATGCCGGTTTGAAACGTTCAGCTCTGATCTGGGCGCAAGCGCGCGGTTATTCCGCCTGCGCCTTCGAGGTGCAATTGCCGCGTTGTCGATTTCGCGCGGACCTGGCGGCCTACCGGCCTAACGGAAAAGAGATTGGGACAACCGCAATCTTTGAATGCAAACAGGCTTTCCCAGACTTGCGCCGGGATAATGGATGCAGCGCCGTGACGACAAAGCGACTGGAAAAAGTTTTTCAACGCCGCCAAGTCCTGGAAAAAAATTTGCGCATTCATTACCCCGCCTTGCGCATCCCCGATTCGCTTTTCTCCGACTTCGATTCACATAACTTTGCCGCTATTGAACATCGCGGCTATGCGCGCGTCCTGCGGGAATTGAGCGCGTTGCAAAATCGTCTTTTCGATTGCACCAAATTCGAGCGCCTGATTCGCTACCGCTGCGCTAATCTTTTTTTTCTGGTCGTTCCAAACGGATTGTTCCGCGAACCGGAGATTCCTTTTGGTTGGGGTGCGCTAATCGAGTCGGAGGGTGAGCTGGTTCTGATGCGCAAGCCGCTCTGGCACGACGTTACGTCAGCCAACCGCCTTAAGTTACTGGAGCGGATCGCGGCCGCGGCCACCCGTATTCTGAATAAACAATTAGAGATCACATTTGACCGAATATGCGCGGCGCGAGAGCGATCTTATCCGTAGGAACGGCGCGACTGGCGCACGATCTCGGTCATCCCGAATCGCGCAGACGATGAGGGACCTCACATCAAGGCAAATTGATCACACAACCATCGCTGCGTGATGCTTTCACTTTAGGTGAGGTCCCTGGCTTCGCTCGGGATGACGATCAGTGCAAGGAAGGGCGGAGCTCCGACGACGCCTGGGCCGCAAGATTCGCCTCTTTATGCGCCGAGTTAACATTTGAATGTCGCAGGTGCAACACGTAAATGTTAGGTGACGAATGTTATTCTTTCGACTTGGAGACGAGTAAATTGTGTCCGGTCATTTCCTTTGGCTGGGGCAGGCCGAGCAGGAATAACAAGGTCGGCGCGACATCGGCCAGGATCCCATCGTGGCAGGTAAAATTCGCCGCGTCTTTGGCAGCGTAAATAACATGGACGAGATTGGTGGTGTGCGCGGTGTTGGGCGAGCCGTCGGGATTTCGCATTAATTCACAATTACCGTGATCTGCCGTAATCAGACATTTTCCGTCGAGAGCGAGCAGCTCTGGAACAATTCGGGCAACGCAGGCATCTACTGTTTCAACAGCCTTTATCCCGGCCTCAACCACGCCCGTGTGCCCGACCATGTCCGGATTAGCGAGGTTTAGAATGATGAGATCGTAGTTCGCCATTCGCGCGCAAACTTCGTCGGTAACTTGCAGGGCGCTCATTTCCGGTTGCAAATCGTAGGTCGCGACTTTGGGCGAGGGCACTATTTTGCGCTCTTCACCCGGGAATGCGCGCTCAACTCCTCCATTAAAAAAATAGGTGACATGCGGATACTTTTCTGTCTCCGCGATGCGTAACTGCGTCTTGCCGGCAGCACTGGCGACTTCCCCGAGAATGTGCACCAAATTCTCCGGCGCAAAAATATAGGGCGACGGATAGGTCACATCATACTGCGTCAACGTAACGAAATGGACGCGGGGCCAAACCCCACGATCGAAACCATCAAAGTTTTCGAAGAGAAAGGCCTGCGAAAGTTGACGAGCGCGATCAGCCCGGAAATTGAAAAACAAGACGACATCGTCATCGCGCACGCGCTGTTCACCGGCATGCGAGAAAATCAGCGGGGGCATGAACTCGTCGGTCTTGCCTTCCTTGTATTTTGCCGCCACCGCCTCGGCCGGTGACGTCTTTGCCTGCTCACCGTGGCCACGGACGATCGCGTCCCACGCTTTTTTGGTGCGATCCCAGCGGCGATCGCGGTCCATGGCGAAATAACGACCAACGACGGTTACAATTTGCGCGCCGCTCTTAGACAAAGCCTTTTCGCACTCGCGCAAAATTTCCGCACCACCGGTAGGCGACGCATCTCTCCCATCGGTGAAGGCATGAACATAAATTTCCTTTACGCCTGCCTGATGCGCTGCCTGCGCCAGTGCGAGAAGATGGAGATAATGACTGTGCACGCCTCCGTCAGAAACCAGACCGAGCAAATGTAAACGATGCTTGCGCGCTTTTTGGAAGCTCTCCTGGAGAACGGCATTGTGGGCCAGCTCGCCGGCGGCGAGCGCTTTGTTGATCCGCGTCAAATCCTGATAAACAATCCGGCCCGCGCCAAGATTCAGGTGCCCAACTTCGGAGTTCCCCATTTGCCCTTTGGGCAATCCGACATCTTCGCCGCTCGCGCTTAGTTTCCCCATCGGATACTTAGCGTAGAGCTGATCGTGAAAGGGCGTACGCGCCAGCAAAGTAGCATCGCCATTTTCCCTCGCCCGATCGCGGCCGCCGGGATTGATTCCCCAACCGTCACGAATGATCAGCATCACTGGCCCGCTCATCGCGCGCAATCTGCCGGCGGTGCAAGGTCAGACAAGCGATTTCCCGTGGCGGGGAGATTGATAACGCGCTATCGGCTTATTCACATCGCATCATGAAGTGGAGGAACCAGATACTCGCTCTGATCTGCCTTCTCGCCTTTGCCGCTCTCGGCGTTCTCTATTTCCAAAATTGGGTCGTGCAAAAACCCTTCGGGATTATTCTGTTTATTGGCGAAGGATTGACCACGCAACGAATAGCGGCGACGCGGGTCTATATTGGGGGCGCAGATAGTCCGCTGGCGATGGACGGATTGGAGTTTTCGGCGCGACTGCGCAATCACTCGGCCGATTTCGCGGTACCGGATTCAGGCGCAGTCGCCTCTGCTCTGGCAACGGGAACGAGAGTAAAGAACGGAACGATTTCCGTGGCAGAATCAGGCGCTGCGCTGAAGACGATTCTCGAGATCGCCCAGGAGGAAGGGCGTGCTACTGGAATTGTGACTGACGGGGCGCTGACCAACCCGACCGCAGCGGCGTTCTATGCCCACGCCAGCAACGCGAAGCAGCGCCAGGAATTTGCCAGCGCGCTGATCGACCGGGGCGTTGTCGACATTGCGCTCGGTGGCGGGGCCGCTGAGTTTAACAAGGAAAAGCTGGATCAAACACAGATTCGCATCGTTCACAATTTGCGCGAGCTCGAACAAATCACAGGATGGCAACAGCCACGCCTTCTCGGACTTTTCGCAGCTAATGATCTGCCGTTTACCGACGAAGTTGCAGCACGGACCGAACAACCGTCCCTGGCGGATATGGTGCGACGGGCAATCGAGCTTCTTCAGGTTAACCGTCACGGATATGTTTTGATTGTGGACGCTCATTTGATGGCTTCAGCCGCCTGGCAAAATTTGGGCGAACGGACGCTGCGCGAAACGGCCGAGCTCGACCGCGCTGTTCAGGTGGGACGGAAGTATGCGGGTAAAGATGCCGCAATCATCGTGTGCGGTGATGTGGCAATTGGCGGAATGAGCATTAACGGGTATCCGTTTCGATACGACAGCGGCATTGCCATACTTGGTTTAAACTCAGCTGGGCAACCATGGGTGAGCTGGGCGACCGGACCGAATGGTGGGAAGAGTGGCGGAAACATGGAGTCGCCCAGCGCTCGCGACCTGTCTGCGCTTGAACCAGCGGCCATTCAATCTCCATCTGCGCTCAATTCAATCGAAGATCCGATTGCCAGCGCCACCGGCCTGCGAATGGAAAAACTTCATGGAACGATCAATAATACCGATGTGTTCGCGATCATTCGCGATGCGCTTTAATTAGATGCCGGTAACCAGGCTGAAGGAAGGTTCCCCACTTTGATGGAGGGCGGAGTTCTGCGAAGCCGCAGCCGTTGTTCGCAGAGCACGCCCCTCCACGTCCGTCTGTCGTTCGCGCTCGTTAGGGGCTTGTCGGCACAACTCTTGGGATGAAGACGAAGGGCGGAGGTCGAGGCAATTCAGGCGCCGGACCTTCGCCAAGAGCTTGCTCTTCCGCTGGGCCTTCCCCGGGAATGTCCTTGCCGAAATCTTTGGTGTCCTTGGTGAAATCTTTGGTATCCTTCGAATCGCGGACGGTCTTGTCGTCCGATCTGTTACCACCAGTATTTGCCGCCAGTAGCCTTGTGTTGCTGGCCGGGCCGAAGACAGCAACTTCAGCGACAGAGAGATTTGCATTCTGCGCGGAGGGCGTCCATACCAGCATGACATAGCGACCGGTGGTTTCCTCGAAATTGACCGCAACACGACCACTTCCATCATCACTGGAGGTGCCGACTGCCTTAAATGCGGCGAGCCTCGCGGAATCGATCCGCAAGGCCGACGCAGGATTTCCCGTGTTATCGGCCGGTAGGGCACCAAACACATAAAATGTCACAACAGCCGACCCAGGGGTCGAGAAAGTTGAAATACGGTTAACCGACACGGAACGGCCCAGATCAATTATAGCGGCCGGAGCTGCATCGTTGGCGGCAAACGCGTAGGCAGTGCCAGGCTGACCGTCGATCATGTTGTGGGCGAGCTTAAGATCATCTCCTGAGCTAACAAAAATGGTGCGGGCTTTGGCGTGCAGATCAGCAAGATTGTAATTAGCCTTCGCCACGGCCTCAGCGGAAGTGCCCGCTACAATCTTTCGCGCACGCGGCATGGTAAAATCGGAAACCGCCGCTGCGGAATAAACTCCAAGGTTACCGATACGGCCTGGGTTACTTACATTAAAGGTCAGCCGAACATACTTTGCTTCGGCCGGGCCGAGCCTGGAGGAAATCAATCCGCTGGAAAGGTCCTCTTGCCCGGCGTCGTGCCATTGTGGGCTGTCAGGCGAAAGTTTTGCGCTAGACAGAGCGATTGTAACCGTCCCTTTGGCCTCGCTGTTAAGGAATGCAACGCTGTCGATATTCTCGATTTTGGCGAGCGAGATCAGAAGTCTGGTTGTGCCAGTTCTGAGCGCGTAAACCGATGCCGGATCACCGGAAAGAAATGGAACCGAAAAGGAGGCATCGGTCGGCAGGTCGCTCTCGATTTGAGCACCAAGATCGATCCGGGCAAGATTTTGCGGGTAGATAGGAGCTTGCGCCACCGTCAGGGGCGGAACTTTTTGCAACACTAAGTCGGCGCCGCTTGCTGAGATCCCAATTCCCAGGCCAAGCAAAAGAGAAGCGCGTAAGAAATTGTGCCGCTTCGACGCCATTCGCCCCATTCAATAGCAACGTTATCCAATGCTATTCCGATATGACAAGAGAAAACCGAGCATGCCGCTTCCCAGGCTAGTGAGGCGCGCTCGCCGATCGCTGGCACAGAAGATATTGTGAGAGCAGATTGGTTACGCGGAAAGCTGGCAGCGTTGCGAACGCGATTATAAACGCGCGTACAACGAAGTTGCTGCCGCAGCTCGATATCTTCGACTGCCAGTGTAAGCGTAATACGGCACATATGAGTTATCCGCGATTTCGTTCACTCTCTGGGCAGCCCAATTGATTGTTGGATCGAGAACGTAGGTGGCAGATGCGGTTGTCCATTCAACCCAGGCGTGCGTGGAACGGCTGGTTGGGGCGCGTTTCCCTATAATGAGGCGCAAGTCGCGCGCACCGTTTTCTCGCATTCTTTGATAAAGCGCGACCGACTTGCCCTTGCAATCTCCGGTTGGCTCGTGCGCCAGTTCACTCGGAGTTTTCCATTCCATGGAAAAGCGATAGGGAATTGCACGCAGCTCGCCGATCCAGTGGTTAACGAGAAGCAGCGATAACTCTCGGTGCCGCGGCGGTGAGGGCGTGCTCAGGACCGCCTGAATTCGCGCCATCTGGTGATCGTAAGGGGTAGTTTTGGCGGAGAAGAGGATTGAGCTGGCAAAGCAATTGGCAATGGAAAGAGCGAAAACGGCAGCAGCGAGAAGGAGAAAACGCCTGGGGGCAAACGGGCCAATACTTACTAAAACCATGGTACTTATGGTTCATATCAGCACTGTCCATGCCATGGTACTTCGGCCCGATGCGGCCTGTCCTCGCGGCTCTCTCGACGACCGGAACCTGCTACTGATTGGTGTTTTCGCGGTACGGCAAACCAGCTTGGTACCCAGCAATGTCTTTTTGCAACGCATTGCCAAGCGCGCTTTGCCAGTCTGTTAGCGAGAGGGCGAGTTGCCCCACTTCAACGGCCTTGCTGAATTGCCCAGCGTTCGCATGGGCCGCTGCCAGCGTTCGAAGAATGACCGGGTTGCTGCGACCCGAAGACTCATTTGCTTCTTGGGCGAGCTCGAGCGCCTTTGTGCCATCTCGAAATGCCGGATCCGAATAGGTTGCAAATATCCAGGCCAGGTTGTTCAGAGCGGGAACAGATCGCGGCGCTATCTGCAGCGCTTTTTCGTACTGTTCAATCGCGTTCGCGATTTCACCCTTTTGAACCAAGGCAGCGGCGAGGTTAGTGTGAGCGTCTGCGTGCTCTGGCTGTACGGATAACGCAGCCTGGCAATGAAAGATTGCTTCGTCGATTTCACCTTTCTTGAGAAAGGCGCTGCTAACATTGTAGTGGGCGGTAACGTAATACGGTCGTATCGCCAACGCTTTTTGGTAATGAAGAATCGATTCGTCGATTAATCCCTTTTGAAAAAGAGCGTTGCCGAGACCAACCTGGGCCTCTGGGTCATTGGGTTGGATCGTTACTGCTCTCTGGCAATGGAGGATTGCGGCATCGATTTCTCCTTTTTGGAGAAGAGCGCTGCCAAGATTATAATCGGCGTCTGCAAAATCCGGGCTCATTTCCAGAGTTTTCCGGTAATGAGCAATCGCTTCGTCAATCTCGTTCTTCTGTGCCAGGACGATACCCAAATTGTTATGAGCCATCCAGCAATCAGGGTTTCTGGCAATTGTGGTCCGCCAGAGCGCTTCAATATCAGCGTACATCGTGCTTTGGCGCCAGGTAAGCATGGCAAGCGCCACAAGAATACAAACCCCTGCGCCCAAGATGAAATGACGACTCTCTTTGAACGCGGCGGCCAGAGTTGCAACACCTGCGGAAGCCAGCGCGATTGGACCGATGCTAGCCAGGTATTGGTAATGGTCCGCTACAAAGGTGTAGCGAAATGTATAGAGCATGATGAAGCCAATTACCGGGCTGAGCGTCGCTACAAAATATAACGCGGCGACCTCGAGGCTCCGTCCCACATGCTTTCTTGCGAGGGCTATGGCAGCGCATGCTCCGCCTCCAGCCGCCAACCATGCATAATCCAACAGGTGCGTCGGTGAGACCATCCAGCGCGGATAAATGAATGTCAGATTCGATGGCCAGAATAGTTTGCCGAGGTAAAACCAAACGGCGCGACTGGCGATGAGGATCCGTTCAATCGGACCAAGGGCAAAGAGCGGGCCGCGCGTACCCTGATGGTATCGCTCCCACCACACCGTCAACAAACCCATGGCAATGCCGAGGATGAGGAAAGGAACGACTTGCACTAGCCGTTCCTTGTTGATTGGTCTTTTCTGCAACCACAGAATTAGGAGCAATGCCGCTGGTAGCGTGCATGCCGTTGTCTTACTCAAAAGCGCCAGCGCATAAAGGACCAGGGCCAACAAGTAAAGACGCCAGCGCCGCGTCATTTGTTGCTCGAGAAATTCGATCCAGGTCAGAAGCGTGAGCAAAAAGAAAAATCCCATCAATACATTCTTGCGTTCGGTGATCCATGCGACGGATTCGACTTGTACCGGATGAAGTGCGAAAATCGCGCCAGCCAGCCACGCGCCAGGCACCCTCAAGCGCGCCATTAACCGCCAGACCAGCAGCGCGTTCGCAACATGAAGAAGAACGTTGACTACGTGATAGCCGGCTGGATTCAGACCCCACAATGCCCGTTCAATCCGGAATGTAGTATAAACCAGGGGAAAATATTGTGAAGGCGACTCGAATGAAAACCAAATCCGCCGCAAGCCATCCGGCGCGGTTAGCAGCTCGTTATTGGTGACGTAGGCATCATCGTCCCAAAGAAAGCCACCATGCCACGCGGGCCGGTAAGCCAAAATCGTCACGGCGGTGAGGAGGAAAAGGTAAACAGGCCACCGTGAAAGAAACGGCCGTTGCGCAATTCCGTATCGCATTGGGTGTTAGAGAATCGCGATATCCATAAGAGACAATCGTTCACATTTTCCGAGGCGAATAGTCCTACCCTGAAACTCGTTACAAACCCACGACACGGAATTTGCTCGACAGACCGCTAGGAGTACGAATCCCTTTTCGCTGCGGCGCGCGAGCTGATTTCCATAATTCTGCCTGTCTATAACGAGGCAGAGAATTTAACTGTGCTGCTCTCAGCCAAACTCTCGACATGCCGCGGTTATGAATTGAGTTCAACGATTCCGGCAAGACCGCGATCGGAGTAAATCTTGTAGTCTCTTACGATTTTGATTTTTGGCGGCACCACGCCAAACTTGAGCATCTGTTCGTAGCAAACCATGCTTAAGCGGCCTCTGAAGGTCGATTCACCGACCGAAAGCAGAAACTTATTCGGAAAATAAGATTTATGCTCAAAATTTGCCATGAGCAGGAAGTGATGAAACTCGCGGATGTCGTACTTTAAGGGCAGGGCTGGAGCGAGGAAAAATCGTTTCAGGAATGCCGGTGTGGTGAATTGCGGCATGTAAAATCCATTCTTTGGATTCCCGAGCTGTCGAAAGAAAGGCTGATCGGCCAGGCGAAACGCGGGTTCTCTGGCCACCCCTTCTTCGCGCTGCCGCCACGTCTTATCGTTTTCCGCTCGCTGAGCATCGGGGCGAAGAGAAAGTTGCCGCCGCCAGTTTCGTGTTAGCCATCGCGGAAGCGAAATTGGTCGTCGATTTGCCATTCCTTGCCTCCTATCCAATTTTCCCATGATTCCCTCCACCGTGAGGTCAGTCAGCTTGATCGAATCAATGTCGCTGCCTGCGTGAGAAGCAAAGTCTCGAACTGCGCGAAGAACCGTCGGCTCGAAGATCTCGATCGGATAGCGATCGTCGATGCACCAGAATACAAACTCGTGTTCGGGCAGATCGCACAACAGACTTTCCACCGTGCTGCGGATATCGGGCGACGTCGATATGAACTCAACGTTTTGGGCGCGGAAAATTGATCTTGGATCGCGATCGGTGAATGGAATTCGAAATTGAAAACGGCAATCAGGCCACAATCGATTATACGTCTCGACCAGTAGGTTTGCGATCTCCAAATGGGGATCGAATGAGAGAACGACGCCCTTCACTAACGCGTAAATTCCTAGCTAGATCTGATAGCCCAAACGGCGCAACGTTTGCTCGTTTTGCCGGAGAAACTGTTGGTACAACTGCGGACCAAAGTGATCTTGCCATTGATTGCGCGCGCCGGTTCGAAAGAAAGTGAACTTCTTGCCAAGTGTTTCGCCTCCTGCTTCTTTCTCCACCTTCTGCAAATATTCGAAGGAGCTTTTCGTTGCTGCGTCATCAATCGCTCGAGAGTCACATGCCAGACCAAGAAACGTGGAAATGCTGGTGAGAGCAGGGAGCGTACTTATTAGCATTTCTTCGTAGCGAAGGATCAAAATGCGGTCTGGATATTTGGAGGCAAACTCCCAAGCGCGTGCGATGTGGTCTTTCCAAGATGTGAACTGTTCAACGAAAGGCGAGAAAATGAAGTCTTCGAATGTTCCAGAGAACACGTTCTTTCCGGTAACGTAGTAGTAGTAGGAAACCAGGGCGTCGCGCCCGTCGCGATAAATGTAGATGAGCTTTGGGTATAGCTCATAGCAAGGGTTATGAGATTTGATGTATCGGCGGCCTTCACGCGCATCTAGAACGTCGGCGGACTTGTAAACGCTGGGAACGTAGTTCTCGATGTTGCGGAAAGTGATCTTCTCATCGGGAGCTAACAAGTTCGCCATGAGAAAACGGACCCACGTATTGCCCGATCTCGGATAGGAGACAATAAACACATCGTCAGGACGAATGCGGATCGCAGGCAGAGGTCTCTTCTGCAAACGTTCCGGCGGACAAACTTTGGCGGGCGGCATCGTTTGAGTTGCTACTCCTTAAGGGCGATCGTCTTTTCTATTTCCCGAAGTTATAACCGAACCGTTCGATGTCGATTCTAAACCTATTCGCGATCACTTCACGCGTTCGTGCGTCATAATATTCGGTGTAATGTCGCTCCCGAGGATTGGCTCGCCAGTGGGGCAACGCTGCATTGATCCCGAGTTTCTTCGCCAGAAAAGCCCAATCCTCGTCGAGTCGCTCAAACTTACCGATGAAATCGGCGAGCACATTTCCGTTATGATCGACAAACCAATCGAGCTGGTAGCGATGTGGTGCCGAATGGATGCACGTGGCGCTGCTATATTGGATCCAATCGACAAACTGCTCGAACGTCATTTTGTCTCTGAGCTGCCCCACTTCCTTGCGCTCATAAAGCGAAACGATGCGGTCCCAGGGGTTGCGAACGAAACCGAACTTGAAGTAGGTCTCGAATTGCTTACGCCCGGCGTTGTTTCTGTGCTGCTTTGGCAGCGTAAGATAAAGAACTTCCAGCATCCGGTTCGTTCGCCCGCCCACATGCGTCCAATAATTCTCCATATGATTTTTAATCTGCCAAAGATCCAAGTGAGGCTTCCATGGTTTCCCCAAAATTGCCCGGACGCTGGTCGAGCCAGTCTTGGGGACCTCAACGAAAATGCATTTGTATTTGTGGGAGATCACAGTCAGCCGCGTCTCATTGGATATTGAAAAATTCCACAGGCGTTAGAAAGTCAAGCTCTGCGCGAGTCGGCAGCGCCGCGCGAGAGACAAGGGTTCTCGTCTTCGCCGGAAAACTGTCAGTAAAGGTCGATCCCTGAGAGGCCTTCGAAGCAGGGTCAACGGTGCAGCAGTTGGCGCGCTCTCAGTGCGCAAAGGCAAATACCACTGAGAACCGAGATGGAGACGGTGGGCGGCTCGGGAACCGCTCCGACTCCGGCATCGCGGACAGCGCTCAGCTGTGTAGGTCTCATGGCCACGGCTCCCCGGTTTTCGGTGCCTGCGCATCCCGACTAGTCTCGGAGTGATTATGCTCATTGCCGACCTGCTTACGGTCGATCCACGCCCCGTGGCGAAGAAAATGTCCAAACCAACGCTCGTTGTTTCCTCGGTGGAATCCGGAGAACTCGCCGCTCAAAGAGAAATGCTCAGGCGAGCCCAAACGTATGCTTCGAGGTCGTGGCCGACGCTGGCCACGCGGTATTTATCGATCAGCCGGAGCAGTTCAACCGTTTGCTAGAAGACTTCGTGCGCAAAGTAGAGCAGCGACTTTCGCATCAGTCCTAGCGAAGGCGAGCAGTTCAGGTCATATGGCCAAAAAGATACCGCTTCCCGTAAAGCTCCAATGCCTCGGGAAAAAACCGCGATGTCGAAGATCTCACTGCTAGTCAGCCGATGCTGGACGCGCTTTTGGTGGCGCTGCGAAAGGCAACATCGCGTGGTGCACAGAGATAATTTCTTGCGGGCGCGAGGGTTTTACCGGGGCGATCATTTCGAATTTTTCAGCGCAGGCGTACCAGAGCTCTTCCTCGGGCGAGGTAAGGATTTTATCGGCCAACCAGCCAGTTTCGGGCTCCAAAAGTTAAACCAATATTTCGGCAGAGACTATCATTCGACCCTCTGATGAGGTGGATCCGGATTGAGACCTTGCCGGCGCAGTGGAAGACGCTCAGTTACTTTTCGAGATCGGGTTTAACATCGCGAACAGGACAAACAATCACCAGTGATACGCAAGGGTAACCTACTTACGGCTATTATGTGGGGCGGTTTAATTGCCGGAGCGTTAGACCTGACCTACGTCCTAACCTTCTACGGCATCCATGGCGTCGCACTAATCCGCATTCGGCAATCGATCGCGACCGGCTTCTCCGTTTTTGGCCGTGTTCAAGGGCCGTATTGGGTCTGTTAGTCATGGGAACCGATCCCACTCCCAACCGCATACCGAATGAAAGATTTCGATGTTCAAACTTGCAGAGTTGACCGCGGCGATTGTGACAAACCAGTGAACGATCTTGAAAACGTGATACTCCTGGTTATGGGCGGATGGCACGAATGAAATCCGCGATAGTTTCTCGCCGAAAACCACAATCTTGTATCACAGATAAGATCGATACCTACGACAAAGCTTTGCGCGTCACATGGTGGGCGTTGGCGGTAGCCGTCTTGGGCCTGATCGTCGCAATCAGAATTCGACTTCTTGGAATTCCGCTCGAGCGCGACGAAGGAGAATACGCTTATGCCGGTCAACTTCTCTTGCAGGGCATTCCACCTTACAAACTGGCTTACAGCATGAAGTTTCCGGGAACTTACGTCGCCTACGCGATTACGATGTTTCTCTTCGGACAAACCATCACCGCAATCCACCTGGGGCTTTTGTTCGTGAACAGCGCAACCAGCGCGCTTCTCTTCTTCATTGGGAAGCGATTGCTGAATTCTACCGTTGGGATTGCCGCGGCGGCCAGTTATGTGCTTCTGTCCCTCAGTCCATCGGTGCTTGGGCTCGCTGCGCATGCAACTCATTTTGTCGTATTACCCGTGCTCGGTGGCGCATTCCTATTACTGAACCAGCAGAATCGATTAGGCGTGGGGCGGCCATTCGTCAGCGGTTTACTCATGGGGCTGGGACTTCTAATGAAGCAACCCGCATTGTTTTTCGTCCTCTTTGGCGCGAGTTATCTTTTTCTTGGTGATTTTCGTGCTGGATTAGTCTTACGAAAAGCCATTCAGCGAAGCCTGGTATTCGCCGGGGGTGCGGTAACTCCGCTGGTAATCACCTTTCTTACCCTCTGGTACGCCGGTGTGTTCGCCAAGTTTTGGTTTTGGACAATCCACTACGCGCACGAGTACGGGACTCTTGTTTCGATTTCAGAGGCGCCCCACATCTTCATTCAGAGTGTCCGCGAAGCCATCGGGCCGAACTGGTCACTCTGGATAGTGGCTGGAGTTGGGTTACTCACCTGCCCATTGAACAGGTTAACCGGGACGAGCACCGGTTTCCTCCTTGGATTGTTCATTTCCTCAATATTGGCGCTCTGCTCGGGCTTCTATTTTCGATCACATTACTTTATTCTACTTCTGCCTGCCGTCGCTTTATTCGCCGGCGTAGCAATCAACAACATTTCAAGCGTGTTGCCCCGGCAGATCCCTGCAGTTCGATTCCTCCCCCTCCTCTTACTTGCATCGTGCGCAGCCTTTCTTGTCTTTGCTCAGCGCGATCTTTTCTTTCTCCTTTCCCCGATTGAAGCCTCACACAAGATCTACGCTGGAAATCCCTTTCCTGAGACGATCAAAGTTGCAGAATACGTCCGCGAGCATACGGACTCTGCTGACACCATCGCGGTGGGAGGATCTGAACCTCAGATTTACTTTTACTCCCATCGTCATTCCGCGACTGGGTACATTTACACTTATCCGCTAATGGAGCCGCAGAAATATGCACGCCCGATGCAAAGCGAGATGATTCATGAGATCGAATCGGCACAGCCGAAATATTTGATTTCCATAACCATCGATACCTCCTGGTTACATTCGCCACGATCTGAAAACCTAATCTTTGAATGGGCTCAGCGCTATATCGCCGACAATTATATTCCGGTCGGTTTTGTCAACATCATTGCCCCGGATCGAATTGAATATTACTTTGATAACATTCCGGAAAAGGTGCCGGAGCTGGGACAGTTTATCTTGATTTACCAACGAAAACCCTGAGCACTGAGTTTCAGAATCGCATCGCAATCTGCATGCAGGAAGTCCGCTGCGCGATCTCGACCTGAGAAATGGCCACCCGTCGTCCTAAAAGCGCGGGCCAGCCGCGCAAATCCAGTCGCGTTCCCCCGCGACGGGATCGTTCTCTAACGAGTCGCAGACAAGCATCGTTGCCTCGTCAAACAACTTTAATTTATCTTGGGCTGGTAGGAATCACCTGGTTGGTCTTTGGTCAGACGCTAGGGCATGATTTTGTTAACTTCGACGACCATGTCTATGTTTACGATAATCCGTTGATCGCAAGAGGCCTGACGTTTGATGGAGTAGTCAGTGCCTTTACCCACCCGCACGCGCGGAACTGGCATCCCCTGACCACAATTTCACACATGCTGGATTGCCAGCTGTACGGACTAAACGCCGGAGGTCATCATTTCACCAATCTGGCATTGCATACCATCGCAGTGTTGTTGTTATTTCGCGTGCTGCGCGTGACAACCGGAGCGCTCTGGCCAAGCGGCTTTGTGGCAGCATTGTTTGCAATTCATCCCTTACATGTTGAATCGGTGGCATGGGTGAGTGAGCGAAAAGATGTGCTCAGCGGCGTCCTTTTCCTGCTCACGCTAGCGGCGTATGTTCGTTATGCACGAGCACCTTCGCCCGGGCGCTATTTTATTGTCGCACTGATTTTCACGCTTGGCCTGATGTCCAAGCCGATGCTGGTAACAGTTCCGTTTGTTCTTCTACTTCTCGATTATTGGCCGCTGCGCCGGTTTGACAAAGCGCCGCTGCTGAAGTCTAGAGGCGGCATTGTTGGCTGGCTGAATAGAAGACCGAACTACCTGTTTCTGGAGAAGACGCCGCTGCTGATTCTTTCCGGGCTGTCTTGCCTGGTTACAATACGGGCGCAGGATCAGACTACCGGATTACTCGAGCAGTTGCCTTTCACCTGGCGACTCAACAACGCACTAGTTAGTTATATCGAGTACCTGGCGCAGACATTCTGGCCGGCGCGGTTGGCCGTTTTCTATCCTCATCCGAATAACGCACTGTCGATCTGGCAGGTTACCCTGGCGACCACGCTGCTGCTCGCTATTTCTGCCATGGCAATTCTCTTGCGAAAGAAGCGTCCTTACCTCCTCACTGGATGGTTCTGGTATCTCGGCATGCTGGTGCCAGTCATCGGCATTGTTCAGATTGGCGAACAAGGGCATGCTGACCGTTATACCTACCTGCCTCACATTGGTCTGTTTCTACTGATCGTCTGGACTGCAGCAGACCTTGTAACGGCTTGGCATCTTCGGCGGGAGTATCTCTGGCTTGGGGCAACGACAACCATTGCAGTTTTAAGTTATGGCGCAGCTGTTCAGACCTCGTTCTGGAAGAATGGCGAAAGCCTTTGGGATCACACTCTTTCCGTCACTTCGAATAACGACTTTGCCCATAATAATCTTGGATTTCTTTATCTACAGCGGGGTGAACTGCACAAAGCCATTTCACATTTCGAGACGGCACTAAAAATTAGATCGAGCAACAGTCAGACCCGTTACAATCTGGGGACGGCTCTCGTTCATGTGAATCTGGCTAACGCTCTCGCTCGAGACGGAAGACCAGAGGAAGCGATCGTGCACTACGAGGAGGCAGTAAGGCTACGGCCTGATTATGGAAACACCTATTACAACTTCGGTAGCGTTCTCTTCCAGCACGGCCGGATCGACGATGCGATTGCGCAATGGCAAAAAGCTCTGGCAATTCAGCCCAATGATGCCGCGGCCCATACCAGTCTCGGGAATGCCTTTCTGCAAAAGGGCTGGCCGGAAAAGGCGATTGTCCATTATCAGAAGGCCGTGCAAATTGATCCGCGTGAAGCCAACGCTCGTAACAACATGGCGTGGGTGCTGGCCACGTCTTCCGATGCTTCAATTCGGAACGGAGCGATGGCAGTCAGTCTTGCCGGACAGGCGGTAGAGATTTCCGATGGAAAAGACGCGATTTTTTTTCGGACGCTAGCTGCGTCTTACGGCGAGTGCGGCAAATTTGCTGACGCAATCACTGCAGCCGAAAAGGGCCGGAAGATAGCGATCTCGCGTGGTGATTCCCATCTGGCGAGAACGCTTGAGCGAGACATTGCCCTTTATCGAACAGATATTCCGCTTCACCAGGCGGCGTCCCATTAGAGCAGCCACCGCCTCATCGCGGACGAGTTTCCTCGGTCCTGCGTAATTGGAACTGCACCCTAAAGGCTCTCTCTCGGCAAACGGGGGAGAAACAAAACGGCCGGACCCCGCGAGAGGTCCGGCCGCTGTTTGAGTGTTTTGGCCTGCCTTAGAAGCGTTTCTTTAGTCCGACGTACCAGAACCGGCCTCTAACATCAGCCAGCGATTCGTCGTAATTGTTCTCGAACGCTCCGGCAACAAACGGCGGATCGGCATCGAACACGTTCTGCATTCCGAGCGTGACGGTTGTGCCATTCAACCACGCGCGCCATCCGCACTCGCTATAGGTAGCGGTGCTGACCGGCATCACGTTCTTTTCCTTTCCGTCCTTCATCTTCACGTTCTTGCCGCCGTCCTTGGATAAACCAGGCACTTCCTGCTGAGCGACTGGCGTCGGCATGTTAAACGTGTAGGAGGCGAGCAGATCAAGAGTCGTCCACTCCCGCACCTTGCGGTCAAAGCCCTCGAGTTGGTCGTCATTATATTGACCAGTCCAGTGAACGGTGGCACCGACATCCAGGCCATTCATCCAACTATCATGGGGGCCGTGATAGAACAGACTGGCGAAGGCTCGGTTACGCGGAAGCGAACTGGTCAGGGCAAACCCGGTCGGCACAAACTCACCGGCAATGCCAAACCGTTTCTGGTCCGGATTAACTTGCAACTCAAATCGGGACAACCAGGTCCCGTTCACAGTGTAGGTGAACTGACCAAAATCGCCATGACCGAAGATAGTCGTATCCAGGATATAGATTAACTCGTAGTCCAGACCTTCCAAGACCGCGCCAGCGAGGTTTGCGTTTGGATCGATGACGAGAGTAACCGCGCCAAGATCCGGTCCACCATTGGGGGCGGGTCCGGCTCCCGCCGGGGGCGCGGCACGCTGGACCAGGCCCGGGATATTATGCTCGATAATGAATTGCGCTCCGAGGATCGACGAAATTGATCGCATATCGATATGCCACCAATCGGCGCTTACCGTCAGGCCCTTGAGCCATTTCGGGCTGTAAACGAGGCCGTAGGACCATTCATAGGCGACTTCCGGTTGCAGGTTCGGATTTCCGATTTGGCGCTCCTCGACCTGCACGTCGGTGAAGTTCGAAAATGGATCGGTAACCGCCGGGAAGCTCTGCGTTGACGCAGGCGAAATCTCGAACAGCTGTGGCGCATGAAACCCTTCGCTGTAGCTCGCACGCAGCGTGAGTTGCTGATCAATCGGTTGCCAGCGAACCGAGAACTTCGGTCGCTGGGTGTCGAACTGCGAGTGCCCCGCGCCTATGACTGAGGTCGCAGCTGTGTTTTGGGAGTACCATTCCTCGCGCTCGGCAAGATCGAATTCGAGGCTGTACGCGCCGGGGAAATTCCAAGTCGGGCTGGTAACGGGAATACGCACTTCCTGGAAGAAGCCCCAAACATCTCGATTTACTTTTGAAGCCTCCAGGTCGGTGGAACCAATTGTGTTAAAGGTGGTATTTAACGAGTCGGGATCATCCCTGAAGCGCTCCCCTCGGTATTCACTACCGACGGCAAACGAGATCGGACCGGCCGGAAGTTGGAACAGATCTCCGTTCAAATTGAAATACGCTGAAGGCGTTTCAAACTCGGCGGTGTCATGCAGAGTAACATAGACTCTGGAGCGCGCCGCCTGGGTCTGTCGTTGCACTCCACTGAAGTTTAGGAAGGGATCAAAGGCCGTAGCCGGATCCGTATCCAAGAGCGCTTCCCGCAAGCCGGGCGCACTCACAACACCTTCCGAGAGATTTATCGCCTCGTC
>Ga0209474_10001501_pt1 | contig 22607 bp, 25 predicted proteins | sample GraSoiAngelo_145_FD_185902 | JGI IMG/M metagenome (GOLD analysis project Ga0209474, IMG submission 185902) | Grasslands soil microbial communities from the Angelo Coastal Reserve, California, USA - 14_1009_05_20cm (SPAdes) (version 2) | ecosystem: Environmental > Terrestrial > Soil > Grasslands...
AATCAGCAGCGCTACCCGTCAACCGATCGCGCACCTGCGCCACGATCGTCTCCGCCAACTCGGTCTGGACTGCGAACACGTCTTTCAAGTCGCGAGTAAAATTCTCCGACCATAGTTCCTCGCCCGTTTCAGCGCGGGTGAGCCGGGCGGCGATGCGTACGGTGTCGCCGGCCTTGCGCACGCTTCCTTCCACCAAATGGGCCACGCCAAGTTTTTGTCCGATCTCCTGGGCTGGCGCATTCTTGCCTTTGAACGAAAACGCCGACGTCCGCGCGGCCACATGCATCCCCGGAATTTTTTGCAGTACGGTCAGCAGTTCTTCGCTGACGCCATCGGAAAAATATTCGCTTCCTTTGTCGTCGCTCAGGTTAACGAAGGGCAGGACAGCGACGGATTTTTGATCGGGCGTATTCGTTGGAGCGGCTGGCACCGCGTGAGCCCCCACCGACGGCTGATTTTTGCGCTGCATCCACCACCACCCCGCGAGCAGGGCGAGTATGACGAGAATAGCGGCCGGAACCAGGAGAGGCGATTTCTTTGAGGTTCGTTTCGCTGGAGATTCAGCACCTTTCTCCCACGGTAGAATGATCCGGAAGAGATCCATCCGCAGCTTGATGTTCTTCAAATCCGCCGAACCGAACTTTTCAAATCGCGCCTCGAGCGCGTTACGAATCTGCCGCTCGACATCCATCGAGACGCAAATGCCGCCCGCGCCGGCCAATTGTTCGATGCGGGAAGCGATGTTCACCCCGTCACCGTATACGTCGCCGTCGCGATGAACCACATCGCCGATGTGAATACCAATCTTGAGTTCCATGCGCCGGTTGGAAGTGACGTCGTGATTCCGTTTAGCCAGGGTGCGCTGGATCTCGATCGCGCATTGCGCCGCTTCTAACGCGCTCCCGAATTCGACCAGGAAAGCGTCGCCGATGGTTTTGATTTCGGTGCCATGAAACTGCGGAAAGATTGCGCGCAACAACCGGCGATGTTCCTCCAATAGCTCGAGAGCGACTTTGTCATCGCGTTGGGCGAGCGCGCTGTAGCCGACCATGTCGGTAAACATAATGGCGGCGAGCTTGCGCTCTTCGGTCGGCATCACCCTTCTTAATGACTATCTCAGTAAATGACAATGCCCGACGTGAGCAACCAGCGCGTCAGGAAAGCTGCGACGTGACCAGACATGAAAGTCAAAGCAGTTGAGAGTTGAGTGTTAGTAGTTGAGAGATTGGAGCGGAAATATGTCGCGCACTTACGAATTCGTGCAGCTTGATGTTTTCACGCGGACACGCCTGACGGGCAATCCGCTGGCCATTTTTACCGATGCGCGTGGTTTGACCGATCAGCAAATGCAAGCCCTCGCTCGGGAGATGAATCTATCTGAAACAACCTTCATACTGCCGCGCGAGACACAAGTTGAAACACAGGAGGGGAAGCGGGTCCGCATATTTACAATGACGGAAGAGTTGCCGTTTGCCGGACATCCGACGCTGGGCACAGCGTTGTATCTACACAGTACCGCGGCTTCCGGTGAGATCGTTCTTGACCTGAATGTGGGGAAAATTGGTGTCCGATTCAGGACGGACTCAAATCACAGGAGCAATCGTGTCGCCGGCGATGTCTTTGGCGAGATGCGTCAGCGCGATCCAGGATTTGGCCCCACGTTGCCGCCAGACAAAGTCGCCAGTGTCCTCGGGAGTGAGGAAATCGCAGCAGAATCGCCAAGCCAAATCGTGTCGACAGGATTGCCTTTTGCCATTGTGCCGATTCGCGATTCGAAGAGTCTGGCAAACTTGAAGCCTGACCTTGCCAGAGTCGGCGCTCTGCTGGAAGGAACTGGCGCCCGCTTTTGCTACTTTATTTCTCCGAAACGCCAGGGCCGGCTTGAAGTGCGGGCCCGCATGTTTTTTTATGGTGGAGAAGATCCGGCCACGGGATCAGCTGCTGGTTGTGCCATTAGTTGGATGGTGAGGCATGGCTTGGCGAAATCTGATGAGCAGGTTCTCATCCACCAAGGCGTCGAAGCCGGACGACCCAGTGAAATCTTTGTGCGCGCAACACGCGACGGTGAGAGGGTCACCAACGTTCGAGTCGGCGGGTACGCGGTGGAAGTTCTACGCGGAACCGTGACTCTTTAGTTGATGGTTGATAGTTGGACTGATTGACACTCAATAGGCCAGCGATATGATCGGCGCCGTGCCGGAAAAGACGGAGACGCGTCGCGCCAGCCGATATGACGCAGTGATTGCGACCTTTGTTGGATTCCTGGCTCTGTGTGTTTCTGGTTACACCGCTTACATGCAGCGCCAGCAAGTGCGCGCAGCGGTCTGGCCCATCCTCGAATTCGACAGCGGCAATGGGCCTATTCATTTTACCCTCGCCAACAAAGGCGTCGGACCAGCGATCATCAAGCATGTGATCCTGAAGGTGGATGATCAACCCGTGAAGAATTGGGCTGAGGTGCTCGAAAAAATTCTTGGGCCCGGATATCATCCGGGTGAGGAGAGCGACATGAGCGGTCGTGTGTTCTCGGCGGGTGAATCGACGAACGTTTTTACTCCGCACGATGAGGCGAACAATCCGATCCCTTTCGACAAATCCAATCCACTTTGGGCAAAATTGAATACAGATCGCAGCCGCGTCACCGTCGAGATCTGTTATTGCTCGACGCTCGGCGAATGCTGGATCTTGCGCGGAGGCGGTATGACATTGAGCACCACAACCTCGACACGTCGCTGTCCGACTCGGTCGGCGATAACGTTCCAGCAGTAGTCACGAAGTTATCAGAAGTCACACAGTTGCGACTTGACCGACTATTTCATCGGGTCTCAAGCTGTCTGCGCGTCAAGTTTGTTAGGCGACTCAGCCCGAGTTACCTCACCCGCTTTCCGCCGGGAAACCGCAAGCGTTGGGTCCGCTCGCACAACTCGAGGTTCGAGGAGCAATAATCATGGACATGAAACTAGAAATCTTGGTCATACCTGTTTCTGACGTCGACCGCGCGAAGCAGTTCTACGCGAAACTTGGGTGGCGGCTCGACGCCGACTTCGCAGCGGGTAACGACTTTCGCGTGATCCAGTTTACGCCACGTGGCTCATCGTGCTCGGTCATCTTCGGCAAGAACGTCACTGCGGCGGCATCCGGCTCCGCTCAAGGCTTGTACCTGATCGTTTCCGATATCGTGGCCGCCCGCGAGGAGTTGCGCCGACGCGGCGTCGAAATCAGCGAAGTGTTCCATGACGCAGGCGATGTGCACGCTGGAACGGACGAGCCCTACCTGTTTGGGTTGCGGCGGGTTAGCGGTCCGGACCCCGAACATCGCAGCTACCGCTCGTTCGCCTCATTCAGCGATCCGGACGGCAACGGCTGGTTGCTCCAGGAGATCACATCGCGGCTTCCCGGTCGGATCGACGCCGCAGCAACGACGTTCGGTTCGGCGAGCGATCTCGCGAGCGCGCTTCGGCGGGCGGAGGCCGCTCACGGCGAGCACGAGAAACGCACCGGCCAGCGAGACGCCAACTGGCCGGATTGGTATGCCAAGTACATGGTCGCAGAGCAGGCCGGCACGGAGCTGCCGCAATGAGCGCAGAAGTTGAGAGTTGATCGTCGAGGGTTGAGAGAAGGGGATGGAAATAAAACGAAGTGGTTCTCAAGCGTCCACAAAAGGACCAGCTGATTGGTTCACCGGCACAGTTCGCATTGATCCGCTATTCCAAGCACCCGATCCGGCACGCATGGCCTGTGCAAACGTAACGTTCGAGCCGGGCGCTCGCACTGCCTGGCATACACATCCACTCGGGCAGACGTTGATCGTCACCTCCGGTCTTGGTTGGGCGCAGTGCTGGGACGGACCAACCGAGGAAATCCGGCCGGGTGACGTTGTCTGGTTTGCGCCTAACGAGAAACATTGGCACGGTGCCACGCTGACGACCGCAATGACGCATATCGCCATTCAGGAGGCGCTGAACGGCAAGCCAGTGGAGTGGATGGAAAAGGTCAGCGACGAACAATATCGCGCCTAACGAGTCAGGAATGCGACTTCAGTTATCCGGAAGGTTGGTTAACCGCGCTGTGCGTCACGGCACTGCGCGTATGCGGTCTCGCCCCAAGCTAGGCAACGGGGTCCATAGGCCGTCGCTGCAGATGCTTCTTTCCTGATTCGGTTTTCAACAGGAAGGCTTTGGCCTCCAGACCGCCGGCGAATCCGGTTAGCTTGCCGTTGGCACCGATCACCCGATGGCATGGGACGATGATGGAGATAGGATTTCTTCCGTTGGCCGCTCCGACTGCTCGCACCGCTTTTGGACGCCCGATTTGTCTTGCGATGTCCCCATAGCTGCGAGTCTCGCCGAAAGGGATGGCCGCGAGCGCTCGCCACACTTGCTTTTGAAATTCGGTTCCAGCGAAATCGAAATTCAGGGAAAATCTCTTGAGTTTACCCGCGAAGTAATGGTTCAGCTGGCGTTCCGCCTCGAGCAGCACCGGATGATTTTTGTTTTCCATCAACGGTGCGAGCCGGACTCGTTTCGGATCGTCGTTCTCCCAAAGGATCGCGGCCAATCCGCGCTCGCTCGCTACCAATTTCAGGCGGCCGACGGGAGACTTCATGGTTTTGTATGAATAAGTCTTGTGCTTGTCTTTTGTCGTTTTCATTTCTTTAAGATGAGGCGCTTTTTGGACCGCGCTGGCCGTTTTCGGACATCAAACTTAAAATAATCTCATGTCCGAAAATGGCCGGTATCCGCGCCGATCATGGTTTATGGTAAGGGATGATCAACAGTCACGCTGCCTATAGCGCTCTGACCTCTCGCGATCCTCGCTTCGACGGGATTTTTTTCGTCGGCGTCACCTCCACCGGAGTTTACTGCCGGCCGATCTGTCCAGTGAAAACACCGCTGCAGAAAAATTGCCGTTTCTTCGAAAGCGCGTTCGCCGCGGAGAAAGCATTGTTCCGTCCGTGCCTGCGGTGCCGGCCGGAACTGGCACCGGGCCAGGCGCCGATCGATAACTCGAATCGCGTCGCCCATCTCATTACGCGTCGCATCGATGAAGGACTAATCGATGAGGGCGCCGGGCTGGAGGAAATCGCGGCGGAGTTTGGGATCAGCTCGCGTCAGTTGCGGCGCATTGTGCAGAAGGAACTTGGCGTGTCGCCAATCGAGCTGATGCAGACGCGGCGTTTGCTTCTGGCGAAACAATTACTCACCGAAACAAAATTGCCCGTCACTGAGATCGCGTTCGCGAGTGGCTTCTCCAGCCTGCGCCGTTTCAACGACGCTTTCGGCACGCATTATCGCATGCCGCCGAGTCATCTGCGCAAGCGCGCCGCAGAGCACCACGAAGCGATCGACGCAGGCCGCACCTCGACTTTGCAATTGAGTTACCGGCCGCCGTACGATTGGCAGGAAATCCTGAAATTCCTCGGTGCTCGCATGATTCGAGATGTGGAATTCGTCACCGCGGACAGCTATGCGCGCACGGTTCAGTTAGGCAAACGCACCGGCTGGATCAACGTCACGCACGTGCCGGAAAAACGCGGCCTCGTGGTCGAGTTCACGCACACGCTTACGCCGGTCCTGCCAGCGTTGTTAGGGAGGCTGCGCAACTTGTTCGACCTCGCGGCGCGGCCTGATCTGATCGCGGCGCATTTGATGAAAGATAAGCTCTTGAAAAAAAGCGTGACGAAGAATCCCGGTCTGCGCGTGCCCGGCGCGTTTGACGGTTTCGAAATGGCAATCCGCGCGATTCTTGGACAGCAGATCGCAGTAAAAGCCGCGACGACGATCGCGGGCCGTTTCGCCGAAGCTTTCGGCGAGAAGATCCGGACGCCGTTTCCTGAGCTCACACGGCTCTCGCCGCTCGCAGCGCGCATTGCCAAAGCCAGCGTAGGCGACATCGCGAGGCTCGGAATCGTGAGGACGCGCGCGGCGAGCATCCTTGCTTTGGCGCGGGCATTCCAAGCCGGCTCGTTAAAACTCGATGCCGGAGCCAATCCCGAAGGCGACATCGCGCAGCTAATCGCGCTGCCGGGAATCGGCCAATGGACGGCGCATTACATCGCCATGCGCGCTTCGCGTTGGCCGGATGCTTTTCCGAAAGAAGACATTGCGGTGCGCAACAGCCTTGGCCGAGTCAGTACGAAACAAGCGGAACAAATTTCCCAAGCCTGGCGTCCATGGCGTAGCTACGCCGTGATGCACCTGTGGAAGAACCTGCGAAATCGTAGCCGAATCATCAATAGCGCCTGTCTGCTGAGCTATGCGGCACTCCTGCTGGGAAATTAAAAGAAGTGGATCTTCAGAGCCGGCGCGCGCCACCGAAACAATAGCACTAGCCGATCGGGCGAGATTCGTACTTCCCTGCCACGTTGTCGTTGAAGTATTGCGTCTTGGATGGTGCGGAGATCAACGCCTCATACACTGACAGAGGTACGTCAAAATAGCGGGAGACCGGCCCGCTTTGAAGCTCTACCTCAAGCACATGAGCGATGGTGTCGTATCCCACCGATTTCAGACCAGATGACAGAATGATTTTTCGAGTCATGGCACAAAGGAATAACATGGATGAACGAACAGTTTCAAGCCTAAACGCAGCTGACAGTCGTTATGCCTACGTTATACGCGGTTTGCCAGGTCTAGAGCGCAGAATGAAATTAAGCGGAGTGGCTCACAGCCGTTGAGCAGTTGTTAGTTGAAGGCATTGGCACGGCGCTACGCCGACGACCGCGACGTCCAACGTCCAACGTCGAAGTTAGTATGCATCGTAAGCAGCTTATGATGCCAGCGATGTTCTCGATTACTGAGGCGACCGGTAGAGAGTCCGACTGAGGCGACGACCGAAGAGCACTACAAGAAGACCGCCGCAGACCGCGATGGCCGAGTGCATTGCCCAAAACTGCGCAGGCGTCATTTTCTCGTAGAAGCCGCCGATCCAACCAATCAAGTTGTTCGAAATGAACAGACTCATGAAGGCGAGTCCCATCAAGGTTGCATTCACCTTGGCCGGCGCGGCCCGCGAAACCAAGGCGAGAAGCGTTGGCCAGTAGTACAGGAAAGAGATTCCAAGTCCGGTACTATAGAGGAATGGCCAGATCGGATGAACAGGCGCGCCGCCCGAAGCAATAATTGCGGCCACCAGGATGAAGTTGCTCGCAGCCGTGATCCAGGCGCCGATGCCGATCTTTGCCAGGTCGTCAGGCTCTCGACGCCGCATCGCCTGGCAACGCCAGATCCAGAACACCAGCGGCACGCACAAGACGCTTGAAACCGAGTTGATCGATTGGAACCAGGGTACCGGGATTCGGAAGCCGCCAATATCGAGCACGATATGCTGTTGAATCCAGATCGGATTTACGTTGAAGACCTGATAGAACGCCGTCGACTGGAAGATGGTGATGATCATCACGGCGACGAGCGCATATACGATGCGGCGCTCGCCGGCCGTGAGCCGAGTGCCCTCGAACTTGCGCCGCTCCACTCGCGCTGGCAGGTAGCGGTATCCGTAGAGATAAGTGGCAAGGCCAAGGAGCATAAAGATCGCGGCGATGCCGAAGCCGTAGTGCCAGCCATAAACCTGTGCGAGCACACCGCAGAGCAAAGGTCCGGCGACCGCTCCGATATTGATTGCCGTACTGAAAATGACGAAACCCCGGGTCCGCCGTAATTCGTCTTCCGGCGGATAAAGAGCACCCACCTGCGCCGAAATATTGCCCTTCAAAAAGCCCGAGCCGATGACGAGCAGGAGTAGGGCGAGGAGAAATGACTGATCAAAAGTCATGGCGATATGACCGGCAGTCATCGAGAGCGCACCGATCACTACCGCATTGCGCTGTCCGATCCAGCGATCGGCGATCATGCCGCCGAGTAGGGGCGTGAAGTAAACGAAACCGGAGTAGAGCCCGAAAATTTGCGAGGCGAGCGCCTGGATTGAGAGCGGGCCGACGACCGATTCCAGAGCGGCACGGAATCCGGAAAATCCAGCGATGTGCTCGACATGTCCCGGCAGCAACAACTGATTCACCATGAAGAGGGCGAGCAGCGCCGTCATTCCATAATAGGAGAATCGTTCCCACGCTTCGGTGAAGGCGAGATAGAAAAGACCTTTGGGGTGACCCATGAAGGTCGATGCACCGGCGCGCGTCATATGAGATTCATCTGGGTGCAGCTCAAGGAAGTAGAAAGTAGAAGATACAAAATGGGAAGCAGAATGGACGTCGAAGTCAGGTGCGTCGTAAGCGGCTTATGATGCCGAATGATTGAAGAAGCGTGGAGTGGCAATTATTCTTCGGCAATCGCGATGAATGAGCGCCGAATCGCTGATGACGTGATGCTTTTGTCGTTTCCGTGGCGGACGCTTGGGATCGACTTCAGGCGAAATGTAACTTTGCTGCGACTCGCGGACGGCAAAGTCGTGGTTCATTCCACAGCGTCATTCACTGAGCAGGACGTTCCTGCGATCAGACGCTTCGGTGAACCAGGCTGGTTAGTGGAAGCAACGTTGATGCACGACACCTTTGCTAAACAAGCTCGGGCAGCGCTGCCGGATATTCCTTATCTGGCTCCGGAGGGTTTCGCGAAAGCAGCCGGAGTGCAGACGAAATCTTTGCTGCCTCCACCTCAAGAGTGGGACGGCGAGATTGATGTTTTTAAAATCGACGGCGTTCGGATGAATGAACACGCTTTGTTTCATCGGCGGTCGCGCACGCTCGTGCTGGCGGACCTATTCTTTTCCTTTCCAGAAGAGACTTCCGGGTGGCCGCGTTTTTTTGTGCGGCATGTCATGCGTCTGCCGCGATTGTTTGGAATCAGTTCCTTCTATCGTTCATTCATAATCCGCGACAAGGAAGCGTTTGCTCGTTCCATGAGCGCACTGCTCGCATTAGATTTCGAACGACTCGTGGTGGCTCATTATGAGCCGATCGAGACCGAGGCGAAGCGAGTGGTCGAGAAGGCGGTGGCGAACGCCGGACTATCAAAAATGACGACTGGCGAGTGATAAGCGAAGAGCTGATCCCCTGTTTATTCGTTAATCGATCAGTCCGGTAAGCGCGTTAAGAAGTCGTTGACGATTTTCCAAGTTCGCTCTGGCTGCTCCAGCCATGGCATGTGGCCACATTTGTCAATGAACGCGAGCTTCGAATTCGCGATTAGCGAGTGCGCTTCACAAATATTCGCTTCTCCTGCAAGATCTTGACGCCCTTGCAGGAGAAGAACGGAAGCCGTAATCGTCCTCAGTTTCGGCCGGATATCATACTTGCCCTCGGCCTTAATAAAAGCAGGTGGAACGCGGAAATTGTAATCCTTCGGATCAAGTTCCATCGCCATCGCCAACGCTTTCTTTCGGTCGAAGAAATAGGCCGAGGTTGCGGCCCGTAGACGTTCAAAGTTAGCCCGGTCGAAGTTGGCTGCTTCTCGTACAGGGTCTCTCCAGAAGTCGCGTATGTCGATTTCACTCGGCCATAATCGCGTGCTTTGATTGTCGGCGAACGCACCGAGATATTCGTAGGTGATCGGACCAGAACCAAGCGTGATTACGGCACGAACTGCTTCCGGGTAGGTGCCCGCGTAAGCAAGACCCAGGATCATTCCCCACGAGTTACCGGCCACAATGAACTTCTCGATCTGCAAGTGCTTTCGCAGCGCCTCGATGTCTTCAATATATGCGTTTAGATTGATCGTCGACGAGTCATACCTTGACAGCTTCGACCTACCTGTACCGCGTTGCTCCCACATGATGCATCGGTATTTCTTGCCAAGCTCGTCAGCGATACCTTGCATCGACCGGATGTCTTCACCCGGCCCACCGCTTAACACGAGCACGTAATCACCGCTTGTGCCGACGATGGTATAGAACAGATCAATGCCATCTCGTGTGAGCTTGCTGTCAGCCAAATTCTGCTGCGCTGAGGCTGCTGCCAGCAGCGGATCGGTAGCGACCATTAAGGCCATCCCGGCTAACGGCCCAAAGAACAACGCTAGCTTCGTGCGCATCCCTAATTTAGTTAAGGTTTACCGCGAAGCGCTTGCCGAGCTCGGCGTCCGTTAGCACCGCGTCTCGCCGATCGTCTGGATATTGGCCGCGTACTAAGGTTAGCAATTCCGGGTTTCTTGAAGACAGTCTCAAACACGATTGTTTTGAACCGCTCAAGAGCTGCGGGCCGCCGTTCCACCTTCATTCTTAAAATCGCGCCTTCCCAGGACGCCAATAGGAACTCGGCCAGCTCTGTGGCATCAAACTGTGAATCGACTTCGCCTGCAGACTGAGCCTCCGCAATGCACGATGCAAACGGCTTGCGCCAATTTTGAAAAATTGAATCGAGCCGCTTGCGCAATCGATTGCTGTGAGAACTGGCTTCAAGACTCAAGTCACCAATGAGGCATCCGATCCTCCAGCTGTCGCGCTGCAGCTTGCCGGTAATGATGTCGAGATACCTTTTCAGCCGCTGGCGTGGCGTGAGAGTCACGTCCTTTAACGCCTGTGCCGTCAGTCCCTTCAAGTAATCGAAGTAGCGATCGAGCACTTCCGTAGCGAAGGCCTCTTTGGAACGAAAATGATTAGTGAACGAACCTTGTGGAGCACCAGCGGTCGCACAGATATCACGCACGCTCGCCCCTCGATAACCGGATCGAAACATGACGCGCAGCCCGGCCTGCAAGATGTCGTCACGTAGCGAGCGTCTGCCCATCAGCGAATAATACGTTCGTGCGTATTGAATGGTCAACAACAAAATGCCAACAAGTTGAGCGTTTATACGTCAAAGACTCTTCTGGCATCGTAACTCCCTTCTATTGGATTGGCTCGGGATGGTCTGTCTGGCGTACCTTGCGGAAACACCTTCTTAGCTCCTCGACAAAGAGATCTGGCTTCTCGAGCGAGGCGAAGTGGCCTCCCTGGTCGAGCTCATGCCAGTAAAAGAGATTTGGATAGACGTCTTTCGCCCAACTGCGAGGAGCGGGAAGGTCATGAGGAAAAAGACTTACCCCAACTGGCAGGTCCACGCCGCCCGGGTTCTTGCTTTTTCCGAGCAGTGCACGCTGCTCATAGTAGAATCGAGCCGAGGAAGCGGCGGTCCCCGTCAACCAATAAAGGGTGATCTCGTCGAGTATCTTATCTCGACTGATTGCTTTTTCCGGATCCCCGCTATTTCCAGTGGCGGCGTTATAGATATCGTAGATCCAGGCAGCCTGGCCTGCCGGTGAGTCCATTAACGCATAGCCGATAGTTTGTGGGCGCGTTGCCTGCATCGTGAGATAGCCGGACCCTTCGCTGCGAAAGTGGTTAAGAACTTCCATCGCGCGTTGTTGATCAGGAGAGAGTTTGTCAGGGAGATGGTCAGGAATGACCTGCGGGAAGTTGAGGTGGATGGCAACCAGACCCGGCGTCCGCTGTTGTGCCATGGCAGTCGTGATAAACGCTCCCCAGTCTCCGCCTTGTGCGACATATCTCTTGTAGCCGAGACGCGACATGAGGGTCGCCCAAGCCTGCGCCGTCCGGTTCGCGTTCCAGCCACGTTCCATGGGTTTGTCAGAAAAGGCGAAACCGGGGAGCGATGGGATAACAACGTCGAATGCATCCTCGGCCTTCCCGCCATGGGCGGTGGGATCGGTCAGCGGTTCGATCACATCGCGAAAGAGGAGGGCTGTGCTGGGCCAGCCATGCGTCAGGATAATGGGTAACGCATTCGGGTTCTTCGAACGGACATGGATAAAATGAATGCCCAAGCCATCAATCTGCGTGCGAAACTGAGGGAAACGATTTAACTCCGCCTCGCATCGCCGCCAGTCATGACCCGTTTGCCAATAGTCAACGAGCGCGTGCATTTTCTCGAGGGGGACACCTTCAGACCAGTCATTTGCGGTCTCGCGTTCGGGCCAGCGTGTCTGAGCCAGACGTTGTTTCAGATCATCAATCACGCTTTGCGGCGCGTGATAGGAGAACGGTATGATCTCTTCGCTCTTCTGCATCTTTGATACGCGAATTTCGACACTGCTTGGAGCACCGGCGCTACGGAGTCCTTCTTCCTCCGTTTTGCGACGAATGCCCAATCGCTTTTTAGACACTCATCTTTCCTTGCACCAAAATTTCGAATCAAAGCCGTTTTGTGGCCGCATCGCTCTGCTAATCCTTCTTTCATTCACAGCGCAATCGCTAGAACGTCGACTGGATGGAAGAGGTGAGTGAGGAATATCGCAAGTGAACAGTGATCGGTGATCAGTACGCAAGAATTGAGAGTTTAGAGACAGCGAGAGGGAAATTGTAGCGGTGCTTGTGACAAACACCGAGTTCAATTGGTTAGGCGCTTGGCACAAGCGCCTCTACAACACGCAATACTTGACGCCGAAGTCAGCACGCGTCGTAACCGGCTTATCATGCGGTGGCACGGTGCCAGACTTGCGGTGCATCGAAATATTCCGTACTTGTTCGGTGCCTGAACTGGGCCGCACTCGTTCATTTTTCGAGGAAGTCACCATGCAAAAGAAGCCTCTGTGTAGGACGCTGATGTTGCTGCTGATAGTTGTGAGCGCGGCGGTCGTTTTATCCGCGCCGAAGGAAGACCCGAAGTCCGGGTCAGCCGACCAAGCGGAACCGGGCGTAATTACGAATTCCATTGGCATGGGGCTCGTGCGGATCCCTGCGGGTGAGTTCATGAAGGGCGTTTATGAAATTCGTTAGTCTCACCAAGCCAATAGCCGAGCCTCACCAAGTCCACACCTACATCGAGCTTCGGCAACAGATTCACGACGATCTGCAGATCCAACATCCTGAATGGGTCCAGCCAAATGGCGAATCCCCCATATGTGATTCTTACGAGGCGCGTCTCATGGAACTGCTCGGCACTTGACGCGAAGGGGATCCAACGAGTCTATCGCTGCTCCTCATCGCGCGCTCGAACAGGGACTAACTTTCCTGACAAGATGCAGTGTCTTGGTTTGCGATTTGCTTCGGAAGCGCTTGACTCGATAAACACCCGCTTCCTTTATGAACAAGAAGCATACGATGAAAGCAATAACGATCCTGTGGATCGGTGCGCTGGCAGCGATCAGCGCGGGCTGTTTAAACACTGAGCACAGTGCCTCAGCCACAGGAGAGCGTTATCCGTGGAAGAAAAATATTGTGACAACTATCTTTTGGATCGGTGAGCGGCCGAGCGGAAACAATCCGGTGCCGAACCGCAGAAGCTCATGGGACAAAGATTGGAGCAGAAGTTACGGCGGATTTGACGATCCAAATCCCGCGCATCGCAGCAATTACATTCCGGTAAAGTTCACGCCTCTACAGAACCCGTTTTACTGCGCCCTCCCGTACAACGATAAGTCAGCCAATGGTCACCGGCCGGAAGCGCCCCGCGTTGTTCCGTGGTTCAAGGAAGCGTACCAAGGCCCCGGCGTTTCCACCTGCAAGGATCGATGGGTCGCGATTCGCAAAGGGACTCGAACGGTTTATGCGCAATGGGAAGACGCCGGACCTTTCCGCACCGATTATTGGCAATATGTCTTTGGCAACGAACGTCCGAAACTCAATCTGAACAAAGGCGCGGGTCTCGATGTCTCTCCCGCTGTGCGTGACTATCTCGGATTAAACGAAACAGACCTGACCGATTGGAGGTTTGTGGAGTTTAGCGAAGTACCGCGCGGGCCGTGGTCGACGCTCGGAGAAAACAACACTTTTGTGATTAGCGATCGCAAAACAGGCACGGAATTGGCCGAGGCGTCAAAGCGCGCTGAAGGCGGTGCAGTTGTGCGATAAGCTTTTTCTGTCACACGATTTTGATCGCGATATGTTCGGCATTCTCCGCTAACGCGCCTGCGATGTGAACGAACGTCCGCGTAATCGCTGATCGCCTGTAACCTTGCAGCCGGTGATTCAGTGCATTTGGGATGCGAGGCGAGGATGCAACCCCTTTACCATCAGTTCAGCAACCCGCGCAGGTTCACGGCTGCTTTCCCTCGCAAAGTTTTTGGAAAGCGGGATCGGCGCGCAATGGGTCACAGATCGCTGACCAGCTGTTACTTGTTAGGTCCGATCTGCTCCGGACCTGAGAGCAGCTGCTGGAAATCGAGACGATTACGGAGCGGATCCCAGACGGGGTCAATCTTCAAACGTGCTATGGAAACTACCTGGCCCGCCGGGATGGAAAGCAATCGTCGAAGCCCAACCTGAGGACAGAAGCCGAATCGATGTCGATAAATTGGAAGGATGCGCAGCAGAAAGCTGCGCTCCACCTCACCGCCGCACGCGCCCCGGACAGCTAGCCGTCTAGCAACTCGTCAACCTCATCTCGCTGGTAAGCCCGCCGTTGCGCCTCGCGCCAATCAGCGCGCTCGACGACGGTCGTTGGCGGCTTCTCGCGCAAGCGCTCAGGCTCAGAAACGGGCGGCGCCGGTAGCTGTAGGGCGCGCTCCGCCTCTAGCGCGACGTCTCGTGCGTCACTACTAGCTCCGCCCTTATCCGTTAGCTGTAGCGGAACAACCGGCTTATCGGCTAGCGCTCTAGCTCGCGTTTCCTCGAGCACTTTGTTACGCTTCAGAATTAAGTCTGCGCGGTCCGGGTCGTAAACCTCCATGTTCTGTTGAATGGCTACATTTACTTGCTGCGAGTTACTAAATCGGTATTCAGCGAACGCGAGGCGTAAGAACTCGACGTGCGCGCGCCAGTCTTTTGCACCGGCGGCTTTGATCTTGGCGAGCACCTTGCTGCGCATAATCTCGCGCGCTGCTTCGATCTTGTCGGCGAAGCCAGGATGAGACTTACGCCAGACTAGCAAGCTGGTTTCGCTGATCCCTGCTGCTTGGCAGGCTTGCTTGTTATTCAAGCCGCTTTCGATGTAGCGGCAGATTCTGTCTACGACTGCCTTCGAGTATTTTGTTTTCTTTCCCATTAGTTTTGTTTCCTGTAACTGGTCCATCGGAACGCTCGCGGCCAGCGCCCTTCGAGTAGCTCGCCGACAAGATCGCTGCGTAGAAAATCGAGGTCGGCGGTCGTTAGGTCGGGGTCGTCTGGAAGCAGGATGAGCCGTAATGCGGCTTCGTGCGCGTCGGCGAGGGTGTGAGGTTTGGGTTTCATAAATGTTTAGAATATCGATTCCTCGTCGTCGTCGCTTTCGAGCTTGTAACAATTAGCCTGACTCCCTTTGCCCTTACGAGCCTGCTTGATGAAAGGAATGCTGAGTAAGTCCCTAATCGTTCTGCGGGCTTCCTCCTTGGCGCAATCGAGCAGGTGCGCGACCGCGCTCATCGGCGTTGGGAGTGACTTCTTTCTGCTTCGCTTGGCCCGTAGCTCGAATAGGGCCGCAGCGCGGCGGGTATCTTCGTCGAATGCTGGCAGCGGCAGCGCTTCGAGCGGCATCTTCTTTACTTCGTCGATTATCTCGTTGAAATTCGCTGCACTGTCGCGCGCCCGGATTAGTTTTCTCATTAGGTTTTTGTCTTTCGCTACTGACTCTTCTTGTGACAGTTTGCGGAACTGTGCTTGCACCTTTGGAAGCTGTTTAATCTCGATTAGCGCTTCAGCTAACGTGTAGCCGCGAACAAAGAAGCTCTGCATCCATCTGAACTCCGACTGCTCAATATCATGCTGTCCGTCTTCGCTCTCCTCCTTAACGTTATACAGTGCTTCCGAACTCCACGGTCGCGACTCAGCACTCTTAACTCTATCACTCACCACTCTTGACTCTTCACTCTTAACGCTAACTTGTGACGGTAAGTTGTTACGCAAAGTTGTGACGCAAACTTGTGACGCAACGTGATCTTTTGTGTCAGACTTGCTGACCTTCAATAGCTTCTCGACTTGAATACATATCCCTCTCTCAAGAACACTCGCAGCCCTGAACAGGTTTACACCCTCCCCTGCCGCAACGATATTAATTGCCGACCGATAAGAGTTAACGCCTCCCAAGTCGCGGGCAACCTGCGGCGACGCTCCGCTTGCGCCTTGCGTCGGCTCCGACGCGGCGGCGTATGCGCCACTAGCGGGGATGACGCGTCCAACGAGTAATGGGTGTGTTGCTCCGGTGTTCATTTAGCGCCGCCTTTCATGTTTGTTTTTCCTCTCTGAATGGTCACAGCCGCTTCGCCTGTTCGATCGCGTGCCCCAGGTCGTGTTGCGCTCCGACAGATAACGCGGACCGTCCGAAAGCAGCCGCGCCCGGATAGACTTCGCGCTCCGGGTAATCTTTGCCGAATATGCGCCGCGCCGGTTCACGCTTAATTTTTATCGCCTCCCAGCCGATGTATTGCCCGAATGCCCCGAAATGCTTGTAAACCGCGTGGCTAGAATCTCGCCATACCTGTTCAAGTCGATGGTCGGAGTGGCCCAATGAGGCAGGAAGAGCCTTAAATCCTTTACGTATTAGCGTTTTGTGCGTTTGCGGGCCATCCTGGTGCGTGTTTTGCGGTAGCTTAGCTTTACCGAGTAGCCGTTTGCCCATTGCTGCTAACTTGGGTTGGTTTGTATTCATAATTTCTTTTTCTTTTTATCCGAAGACGTTGAAAGGTGTGTCAGGCCGAATTGGTCGAGCTGGCCCGCTAGCGCCCAGAATCGCAATCTGCCGCGCCGTAAACCAGTTCGACGCCGCTTCCCGCTCGCATCTGCGGCAAACGGACTCCGCGCCTACTGGTTCGCATTTCGTGCGTCGCGCGCAAACGCAGCAGGTAGTGATGCTTTTATCCTGGATGGGTGGTGTCAGCTCGTTAGCTGACGGATGGCTGGCTCCGTTCAAGATCGGGGAAGCACAGGCTACCATGCGTATAACGCCGCCGAAGGCACTTTTTGAGTCATTTATTTTCATGTTTTTATAACTTTTTTTCCATATCTCTGGCGTTGGTCCGTCGACCAAGCCGAACCGGCGAAACATCCGCTTTAACTCAGACGGCAAGCTATAGCCCTTGCGCCTAAGCTCCCCCGGATTAAATCGCACGCTCATGTCTACGCCCCGCGCGTGGAAGCTCACGTCGACAACTTCCCCGCTTTCGCTAGCATCGCCGTCGTCGCTAGCGCTATCGCCCGCCTTTATCGCAACTGTGCCCATGCTACCCTGCTTGCTAACGTGCCAGAGGTCGTTACGCTCCCGCTCGCGGTTATAGCGCCTTATTTCGTCGAGCAGCACGTTTTTGGCTATCGCGAATAGCCAGTTCGCGAACCGGCCCTTCGCAATATAGCTCGGTGCTTTCCTTGCGACCTTATCGAAGACCAGCCCTGCTAGGTGTTCAAAGTCTAAGGTCAGATACGTTCTATTCCTGAAGTATCCGATCACGGCTTTACGGTAGCGCGCGATCAGCTCGCCTAGCGCGGCTTTGTCGCCCATAGCGAGTCGGCCAACAAGGTAGTCGTCGTCCGATGCTTTCATTGTGCTTAACCGTCGCGTAAGAATCGTTCTAGCTCCGCAACCGGAAATAACAGATGCCGTGTTGCACGGTTCGGCTTCAAAAGCCCGCGCTTGACTAGTCGATGAACGGTTAGCAATGATAGCCCACCGAGATAGGCTGCCGCTGCCTTAGTTTTCAACGCGCCTTTTAAAGGCAAGGCGGTGCCAGATGGTTCAATTTTCATACAAAATGCTCCTAACTTTTCCTGAAGCGATGCTTAGCCCGGCATCACCTTTACTTGCCGACTACTACTCCGGCGTCGGCTATCCGTTGCCCGTTGAGTGCGGGCGCACTTAGTAATCAGCCCCGCTACGGGGAACCGTCCGGGGCTGTGCAACTACGTGCTGTTATGTTATCTCTTCCCTATACATACCACGTAATCTCAAAACGCGCTGCTGTGCGCAACTAAACGGCGCATTTACCTATGAAAAACGATGACAACTAAACGGGCGTCTTGCGTGGCCTTTTATGGAACTTGGAGGCGTGTTTGCGCGGTCTTCCTTTCGTTCATCTGTGTCTACCTAGCTAGTCGAACTAGCGGGCGCAGCTAGCGAGCTAGCCGTTGCGCTAGCTAGCGGCGCGTTGCGTGCGTGCGCGTGCGCGACGCTGCGTATGCGTGCGAGGGGAGCCTCGCCGGATGGGACCCGTCGGCGCGGGGGGTGTGCCGGGGTGTGCCGGGGGGTGCTTGGAAAAACAATTCCAAGCGCGCGCGCCGTGCGATTCGCCGCCGACGTAGGCCGCGCGGCGCTCAGGATGCCCGCCAGCGCGCTTCTTGCTTCGCTTCGCTCGCTCTACTCACTACTGCGCGATTGGCATCGCCATCGGAATCACGTTCCCCGGCTGCTCCGGTTGTCATCAGAGCCGCCATACGGTTCGAGTGTTCCGGCCTAACGTGCGAGTAAGTCTGCAGAATCAACCGTCCGCCGTCGCGATGGCCTTGCCATTCCGCAATCACCTTCACGTCCACGCCGCGCTCGATTGCGCGCGTAATGAACATGCGACGCAGCGCTCGGTGCGTAAAGCTCGGGAAGCCGAGACGCACGCACGCATTGCTAAGCGCCTTGCGCGCTTCGGCGATCGTAAACAAACGCGCATTGTGCGCCTTGCCCTTGCAGAGTTTCTCAATCAGTAAGCGTGCCTGCGGATAGATCGGGATAGCGAAACCTTGATCAGTTTTGTGCCTGTAAATGATGATGCGCCCGGCATCCAGATCGACATCGCTCCGTTTGATTGACGCAGCCTCAGCTTGCCCTAATCCAGCGAGACCTAGAAACTCAACAAAGTTGGAGCTTTGCTCAGCGTCAGCATTGAATCGCTGACTACGAATATCGTCCACGATCTGCTCGAATTGCTCGAAGGTTGGCGTTGTCCGAATTGGCTTCTTGCGCTTGCGATACGTCAAATCGGCTGCGGGATTCTCCATGATGACGTGATCTTGGACGGCCATATCCAGCGCATCGCGAATCACGGTTAAGGCTGAGTTGTAATAGCTCGCGGATAAGTCGCCGTAGTGTTTCGCCAGCCACGCCGTAACTTGCGAGGGCTTTACCGTGCGCAATGGCAACGTGTCGATGCCGAACCACGTCGCTTTCAGCTTGTCGATAATGACGCGCTTGTCCGCTTTGGTCGTCTCAACTCCGGTGAGCGTCGCGGAATAATCGTCGAGCACCTTCTCAAAGCTCGTGTTGCCCTTAGTTGCGTCAGTGCGCTCCAAGCCATCTTTGAATGCGCGTAGCTTGCGCTTGGCCAAGTCTAGATCGGCGGTGTCGAGCTTCCGGCGATATAGCTTGCCGTGGAAACGCACTCGTGCGAAGTATTGGCCGGATGGGTTATAACGATACAGGCCATGCTCTCTTTTTATCTTTGTCCAGATGTTCTGTTTCATAGCAGAAACAGTATCGCAGTATCCTAAAGGAGTGCCAAGAACAAGATTGAGAGCGGGACAAAATAGTTTATAAATTGTTGTTACTCAATTAGTTCGGGCTGTAGCGAAGCTTGGTATCGCGCCTGGTTCGGGACCAGGAGGCCGTGGGTTCAAATCCCACCAGCCCGACGTGAATTAGCATACTCCGCTTGTGCTGCTCTCGCGTATGAGGCTCGTGCGTTGACCGAGGCAACCGAGCGCCTTTTAAGCCTGCTGGATGAGTTTAGTCTTTTGCCAGTCGAAGGTTTGATTCCGGTTTTCGCTGGAATCTCGTTTCGCGGCCTAACGAAAAGCGATTGCTTCTAAGCGTGTCTTGGAAGTGACGTTCCGAGGCTGAAAAAGCGGCCCGCCCCAGTAATCTTTACCCTCCCGGCGAATAAAAACCACGCCTGCACAGCCCTGCACACGCGCGGGGGTGTTCCGCGATGCGGCTTGAATTGCATATTCAGCGTCCTATTATCGGGCCGAAATGGAGTTCAAGGACTGGGTGACGATTGCAGCGCTATTGTGCGGGCCGGTGTTAGCGGTCCAAGCACAAAAATGGATCGAAACTGCACGAGAAAAAAGAAACCGCCGCCTAAATGTCTTTAAGAAACTGATGGCTACGCGCGGTGCGCAATTGTCTCCTGGCCACGTGGAGGCGCTGAACATGATTGATTTGGAATTTGCAGGGCGAGGAAAGAAAAATGAAGCGGTAAGGACGAGATGGAAGGAATATCTTGATCATCTCTGCAGTCTCCCTCCCGACCCAGAGCAACAGAAGCAGCTGCTGCCTACCTGGATTCAGCGCAAAGACGATCTGTTGGCTGAACTCCTTTGTGAGATGGGGTCTGCTGTAGGATACAAATTTGATAAGGTGCAGGTTCTTCGCGGGATTTATGCGCCACAAGGTCATGCTAATTGGGAATTAGAAACACAGTTGCTGCGGCGATTCTTGATTGAGCTTTTGGCTGGCCAGAGAACCTTGCCGCTGGATGTTCGTTCTTTGCCTGTGCCTCCATCAGAACAGCAGCACGAGAGAATACCCGCTTCAGAAAGCACTGGTCGCCCAATTCAGCCGCGAGATGGCGGCTAACGACAAAGGTAAAAATCGGTCACCAGCCCATTTCAGATGAACAAAGAAGAAATAATTCAACAATTGAAGCACGCGGCGCGAGCAAGGAGATCATCGACAAGATCAAAAACGCCGCCACCGAAGAAGAAGCCCGTGACCTCGCATGGAAGCAACTAGGTTGGTTTGAACGGATGTGGGGACGCGCGTTCTGGAGCATCGTGCTGTTTCTAGTTTCTTTATTTGTCGGGCTAATCTGGCTATTTGTGGGGCTAATCCGGCAAATGAGCTGGGTATGGATTATTGCTATCATTGCAGCCCTGGTCGTCGTCGTCTTGGTTTCACCAATCCTATGGAGAATGATCCTTGCCACATGGGTAGCATTAATTGCGACACACGCGCAGAAAGAAGGTGAACGCTTAAGCAACGAAATGGATCGCCTGCGTGCGCAAGGTTTCACAGGCAATGAGTTAATTGCCGAAGTGCAGAAGAAATTCCCACTTACACGTCGTCGCCCTTGGTATGTAGAACTTTACGCGCTGCTTATTGGGCGCTGAGATTTTTTCACCGGCTCCGCACAGAAAGTAAAGAAAAATGAAAACACTAATGTTTATTATTGGGATTGGAGAAACGTATGAACGTGTTCATTAGCTGGTCTGGATCGTTATCAAAAGCATTTGGTGAGCTGCTCGTTACCTGGCTTCCAGATGTAATCCAACGCGTGAAGCCGTGGCTCTCAAGCCAGAATATCGATAAAGGCTCACTATGGCCTCGCGAAATAAACGAGGCGTTAACGACTACCCTTGGCATATTGTGTGTGACTCAAGAGAACAAACATGCACCATGGCTGTGGTTTGAGGCGGGTGCCTTGCAAAAAGGACTGACCGAAGCCCGAGTCTGCCCGTTGTTGATTGATCTAGAAAAGAAAGATTTGGAACCTCCTCTTTCGCTCTTTAATCTGACGATTCTCGACGAGGAAGACATGTGGCAACTTGTGAAATCTATTGACGCGGCTGATCCCGAAAATGCGTTGCCTGAAGCCCGACTGAAAAAGGCGTTCGATCAGCGATGGTCTGATTTTGAAAACCAATCTAAGAGCATCAGCGAAAAGCATAAATCAGTCGCGAAAGCACCCGAGCGTACTGAAAAGGAAATGATTGTTGAAGTGCTTGAGATTAGCAGGGCAATACAACGAACCGTAGCGCGCGTTGAATCTAAGGAAACTATTGGGTTTTCGACCGGCCTCTCCGGCGTCACTCCGCCCCACGGCCCTCAGTCTGGCTATTCCGGCTTCTATGGGCCGGTCGGTCCTATGTCTAGCATTACTTCGGACGTCCAACTCTCTCCAGAAACATTAGAGGCGATAAGGAAGTCTCTAGAAAGAAAACAAGAGGGAGACGCTAAGTAGCGAACGTGGAACTGTTCACGGGTCTTTCTACGGGTCTGTCGCCCCGTTCTCGAACGATCTCAACCGTTCCCTACGATGGAACAACGAATCTTCGCTCTGAGTGTTCGTTCGTCCCGAACCAGGCGCTCTACCAAGCTGAGCCACAGCCCGAAATGGATTAAGCATGCCACCATGCCCAACCGACGCGCCCGTTACTTCGCGTACGTTGCGGCATATAGCAAGGAAATCGAGCCAAGTCGGTGTAAACAGGTGTAGCGGTGCTTGTATCAAGCACCGAAATCAATTAAACAGGCGTTTGCCACAAACGCCTCTACAAAATGGCCGTCCAAAATCCTTCGATGCACTTTTCTGTCGCAATTGTTGGTGCGCTGATCGGCATCGTAATTCTGTTATTCGGCCGAAAGTTGTTCTGGCTCTGCGTCGCTGCAGTCGGGTTCGCAGCGGGCGTCGAGATCGCGCCGCACCTTGTGAATGAGCCGTCGCCACTGCTAGCGCTGACCGTTGCGCTGGTTCTTGGTTTAATTGGGGCTTTGCTCGCGTTGTTCCTTCAGAAAATTGCGATTGCCGTTCTGGGTTTCCTCGCAGGCGGCAAACTTGCCGGCGCGATCGCCGCCGCGTTTTTTGTTCACTACGCGCAATACTCCACCTTCATCTTTCTGGTGGGCGGAGTTATTGGCGCAATACTGCTGCTCGTTTTATTTGATTGGGCGCTGATCGTTGTCTCCTCTCTCATCGGCGCGCACCTGATTCAAAGCGCGATCGTACTTCCGGCGTCCGGATCGACCATCGTATTCATCGCGCTTACGATCATTGGTATCGTGATTCAAGCAGCGTCCCTGCGGAGAAGCGAGGTATAGGCGCGTA
>Ga0209474_10001502_pt1 | contig 22597 bp, 9 predicted proteins | sample GraSoiAngelo_145_FD_185902 | JGI IMG/M metagenome (GOLD analysis project Ga0209474, IMG submission 185902) | Grasslands soil microbial communities from the Angelo Coastal Reserve, California, USA - 14_1009_05_20cm (SPAdes) (version 2) | ecosystem: Environmental > Terrestrial > Soil > Grasslands ...
CATAAAAAGAAAAGCGGGCTGCGAGTTCGACCTCACAGCCCGCCGAAGATGTGCGACCGTCAGCCGATCAGAACAGCAGCTTGAACCCAATCTGCATCTGCAGCGGGTCTCGTGTTCGCGTCGCCTGTCCGAAGCTGGTCGGAATCGTCGCGCTCGTTATTGCCGTCGCCTTGCTCGCGTCCGAGTTGTTCAGAGTTACGGTCGAGGGTCGGATGGTGGTCTCCATGCCCGCAAACATGAAGTTCGTGTTGTTGAAGATGTTGAAGATGTCCCAGCGAAGCTGCAGCTTCCTGTTGGCGCCAATTGGAAAGTTCTTGTAGAACGCCACGTCCGCCTGGAAATAGGCGGGGCCAGTGCAGTCGCCGCGCCTCGCTGAGCCGATGGTCCCGAGTTGGAATCCATTCAAGGTATACGCACTCGGATTGATGATCTGCTCGGCGACCCCGCCGCTCGGTGTGCAAGCCTCGCTGGCGACGCGGTTCGGCATCTGGTTGTCGGTGTAGCCGGTTCCCGACGGTCCCCCGTTCAGGCCAGGAAGCGAGCCGGCGAACGCCGTGAGCGGCTGTCCGGTCGCGGCGCCGACGATCGTCGCCACTTCCCAGTCCCCTAACACACCGCGCACAGCAGACGATCGGCCCTCGAGGTTCGGCAGCAGCCAAATGAGGGACGCGTTGAAGATGTGCGTGCGGCCAGTCTCGGGACGGCCCCAATCAAGATCGGGATTCTGATTGTCGACCGTCGAATTCCCCTGAGCGGGAGCGCCGCCGCTGTCAGTCAGGTTCAGATTCGATCGCGAGCGCGACAGAGTGTACGACGTCTGGAACTGCGACCCGCGGCCGAACCGGCTGACGAACTGGGTCTGCAGCGAGTGATACGTCGATCTGCCGTTGTGATCCCAGATCCCGATGTTGTTGTTGCCGAACACGCCGAATTGCCGCAGTTCGGCGTTGGCTGGAGTGGTGACGACGTATTCGAGCCGATCGTCGATGCCGTTGTGGTTGATGTCACCGCTGAGAACCTGGTTCGCCACATGGGTCTTCAGGAGGTTGTATCCATAGTTGGCGACGTAACCGACTTCAATCGTCGTGTTGCGCCAGACCTCGTGCTGGAGCATCACGTTCCACTGCCAATTGTTGGGCGTCCGCTCGTTGACTTCGCGGCCGCGTTGCGGCGCGCCCAGCGTCGTGCCGAAGCAGCCGTCACATGGCTCGGCCGTCGTATCGAGCTTGCGAATCCCGTTCAGCGTGCTGACGAACGGCGGGTTCGTGGCGATGCTGAGCACGGGACTGAGCCGCTCGCGCAGAAAGAATTGTCCGACGCCCGCGCGAAGCGCAGTCTTCCCATCTCCTGACAGATCCCACGCCACGCCGATGCGCGGAGCGATGTTGTTCAGATCCTGATTCATCAGCGAACGGTTCGGTCCATCCGCTCCGCCCTTGGCGCCGGCCTGCTTGCACCAGTTCGTCCCCGGTGGCTGCAGCAACCCATTGCACGGATCGGCGCCGAGCGCCGGATTGAACAATTCGGGCACAAAGCTCGTGAGCTTGTTGTCCGTGGTGTACGGATTGAAGAACATCGAATACCGCACGCCGTAATCGAGCGTCACACGCCTTGACGCCTGCCACGAATCAGCGGCATAGAACTCGACATCGCGCCACCGCTGCTGTGCCGACCGGCTGGTCGATGCTTCGGAGAAACCCCACGTCATGTCCCGAAGGAGGAAATCGGCGAGCACGTTCCCGGTGTTCGATCCCCAGCCGTTGACACCGGCGGATCCCCAGAACCGCGAGTTCATGTCCGATCCGTTGCCGTCGGTGTCCTCGTTCTTCCGGCTGTCCGGCAGCGTCGCCAGCGCGCCGACCTTCACCAGGTGCTTGCCGAACACCTTGCTGTAGTCGTCCTTGACGATGAAGAGATCCTGGTTGTTGAGGAACGGCGCCTCGTTCCACAACGGTCCATAGCCTTGGCCGCCCCAGAAGACCGGGTGACTTGTCTGGGCCCCGTACTGTTTCGCACTCAACGGAAACACCGGCTGGAACGCGCCGAGAATCTGATCGTCGAGACCGGGATCCGTACCACCGCGCGTGATGATGATCTTGTTCGCCGAGTACGAAAACTGAAGGCTGTTCGTACCGTTCGTTCCCAGGCTCTGGTTGAGTGATGCGACGAACGACCGGCTTGGCTGGTCCCAGTTCGAATCCACTGCTGGGAACGGATCGTCGCCCCAGAGGTTCGACTGGACGTTCGGCGCGTTGTTCTTCCACGTATCGTGGGTGTACCGCACCAGCAGTCGGCTCGCCTGCGAGATCGTCCAGTCGGCGCGGAAGCTTTGCTGGTTGTAGCGGATCGGCGAAACCACCGACGTGACCCAGTTGTTGCAGCTTCCGGCGGCCGGCGTGACGTTGGGAAGCGGATAGAGCTTCAAATACAGCTGTCCGGCCGGGCTGAGTCGATTCGCGGGAATGCGGTTTCCTGGAAACGGTTCCCCACTAAGCGGATCGACCGGAATGGGCGGCGAGCAGCCCGCGATCCGCGCCCCGCTGAAGTCTCCGTTGCGCTCGGCTTCGGTCGGCACGAACGCAGTACGCGCCGTCCCACGATCCTCCAGGTTCCACTCGACGTTGCCGAAAAAGTGCAGCTTGTCCTTGATCAAAGGACCGCCAAACGTCGCGCCGAAATCGTTCCGCCGCAGTTTCTCCTTCGGCTGGTCGGCTTTCTCGAGGAAGTAGTTCTTCTTGTTCAGCGCGTCGTTGCGGCCGGAGTAGAACACGCTCCCGTTGAACCGGTTGGTGCCGCCGCGCGTGACGATGTTGATTTGGGCGCCGCCGGCGCCGCCGAACTCTGGTCCGTAGCTGTTGCGCAGGATCTTGAACTCTTCGATCGCTTCGAGCGACGGATACACGAGGATCGTGCGGTTCGAACCGACGTCGTTGTTGTTCGCGCCGTCCACGGTCCACATGTTCGCCGTGACGTCGCTGCCGCTCACCGAGAGATCGGATCCGCCGAGCAAACCTTTGTCCTTGACGTTGAGGAAGTCGGGAGCGCTGACGCCCGGCATCAGCGTCGCGAGCTGCAGGAAATTCCGGCCGTTCAGCGGCAGCTCGCGCACCATCTCGCCGGTGACGACGCCCGAGACGTCGCCGCCGATCGTTTTCACCGGCGCGCTGGAGGCTTCGACGTTGACCACCTCACTGAGCTGACCGGTGCCGAGCTCGAAATCGATTCCGAGATCGTCGGCGACACGGAGCACCACGCCGGTGCGCGATCCGGCCTTGAAGCCTTGCAATTCCGCCGCGACCTTGTAGCGGCCGACGGGCAAATCCGGCACCGAGTACACGCCAGCGGAGTTCGTGACGACGGTGCGCGAGAGACCGGTATCCTCGTTCGATACCGTGACGGTTGCGCCGGGCAGCACCGCCTGCGTGGCATCTCTCACGGTGCCGCGAATGCTGCCGGTGGATCGCTGTGCGTGAGCAGGAGCAGCGAAGAAGATCGACGAAACGAGCAGGACCAGGACCGGCTTCCGCATGCGTGGGCGCCTCCCTGAGCTTCCTAAAACTACTTAAGAAAGTGCTATTATGATCACCGCCGACCGACTGTCAAGCGCTTTTGGTGGACCCCCTGGAACAATGCCCCTTCCGCGTGCAGCGATCGACCGCACACACCATCGCCGTCGTCGTCGGCCTCGCGGTCCTGGCCGGTTCCTGCCGCTGGGTTCGGTCGGAACCGGGCGTCCGTCGCCACGCCGGTCTTGACGTTCTCCTTATTACTATCGACACGCTCCGCGCCGACGCCGTCGGAGCGTACGGAAACAGCCGCGCCAGCACGCCGTCGATCGATCGCCTCGCTGCGGCCGGCGTCCGGTTCGCCGACGCACACGCGCACAACGTCACCACGCTCGCCTCGCACGCGAACATTCTGTCGGGCCGGTACCCGACCGACCACGGCGTGCGCGACAACTCCGGCTTTCGTTTTCCGGCGACGATCGACACGCTGGCGACGGTGCTGAAGGCGCGCGGCTATCGCACGGGCGCGTTCGTCAGCGCGTATCCGCTCGACTCACGATTCGGCCTCGACCGCGGGTTCGACGCGTACGACGACAGCTTCGTCGACGCTCAGCCCCGGCCCGCGTTTCTCGAGCAGGAGCGGCGCGGCGCCGAAACCGTCGCGCTCGCGAAGCGGTGGCTCGATGCCGGCGCGAAGGATCAGCCGTACTTTTGCTGGGTGCACCTGTACGAGCCGCATTTCCCCTACGCACCCCCTGAACCATTCGCGTCCCGGTTTCTTGCCGACCCGTACCTCGGCGAAGTTGCTGCCGTCGACGCGGCGATCGCTCCGCTGCTCGAGTCGATCGCGGCGGCACGCAATGGCCGGCAACCGCTGGTGGTGCTCACGGCCGATCACGGCGAATCGCTCGGCGAGCACGGAGAGACCACGCATGGAATCTTCGCCTACGAGGCGACGCTCAGCGTTCCGCTCATCGTGTTTCAGCCGGAACTCTTCAAAGCCCGCGTCGTAAAGGAGCCCGCACGGCATGTCGACGTCTTCCCGACGATTCTCGACGCGCTCGCGATTCGCGTGCCCGACGCGCTGGCCGGTCGCAGCCTGCTGACGCTCGCGGCCGGCGTTTCCGCTGACAGCGCGCACACCGACAGGTCGTCGCAGCCAATCTATTTCGAAGCGCTGTCGGCAAATCTGAACCGTGGATGGGCGCCGCTAGGCGGTCTCATTCGAGATCGAATGAAGTACATCGACCTCCCGATTCCCGAGTTGTACGACCTTCAACGCGACTCGAACGAGCAGCAGAACCTCGCAGACTCTCAGCCGCAGCGCGTCGAAGAAATGCGCGGCCTCCTCAATACCTTTCGCGCGAGCGATCGGCGGGCGGAACGCCGGCCCGAGGCTGCAGACGCACTCGAGCGTCTGCACAGCGTCGGCTATACGAGCGCAGTCGTTGCGCCCACGACGCGGTACACCGAGGCCGACGATCCGAAGCGTCTCATCGGCCTGGATGCGATGCTGCAGGATGTCCTCCGCTTGTATCTCGCCGGCGATCTGCGGGCCGCGATCGCGCGCTGTCGCGAGCTCGTAGAACGCAGGCCGACGATGGCCGTCTCGCTGCTCGAGCTCGCGCATCTCGAACGCGAGAGCGGAAACCTGGCAGCCGGGATCGACGCGCTTCGCCGCGCCGCAGCGCTGACTGCCGGGGACGCGCAGACCATGTCGCTGCTCGCCGCGTATTTGACGCAGGCGGGGCGCGCGCGCGAAGCCGTCGACCTGCTGGAGCCGTACAGCCGGCGCGAGCCGGCGGATCCGCAAGTGCTCACATCGCGCGCCATGGCGCTTGCGGCCGCCGGCCGCACCTCCGATGCGCTATCGACGCTCGAGCAGGCGCGGCGCCACGATCCGACCAATGCGATGCTGCATGTGGAGTCGGGCACGGTCTACCTCATGGCCGGCGATCGCGCCCACGCGCGCGAGGAATTCCAGGCGGCGCTCGCGCTCAATCCGGCCGCCGCGCGCGCACACAGCTCGCTCGGAGTGATCGCGTCGGAAGACGGACGCACCGATGAAGCCATCGCGCAATGGAGAGACGCGCTGAAAGCCGATCCGCGCGAAGCGGGAAAGCTGTTCGCATTCACCGAATTTTTACGGCAGAAAGGTCGCGACGCCGAGGCGCGCCCGTTTCTCGAGCTGTTCGTCGCTTCGGCATCTCAACAGCAGTACGCGCGTGAGCTCGAGCGCGCTCGCGAGTGGCTTGGCCGTCCGTAGCGCGAGGCTTTCAGCCGAGCGGCAGACGCTCGCCTGAAAGGCGCTCGCCTGAAAGGCTCGCGCTACGTATCGGGCCACAGACGGTTTGCTGAGATAGAATCGCCGCACAACTGAACGATGTTTGCTCCGTTCTCCCGGATCTGGATCGCATGCGCAGTGGTGATGGCCATCGGCGCGTCCTCGTCCGCCGCACAGAACGCACCCGATCCTCTCGCTGCCGTTGACGCTGAAATCTCCGCCGCCGAGGACAGCCTGAGAGCCGGCGAGCTCGAGATCGCGGAGAGCCGTTATCGCTCCGCGCTCGCGGCCGGCTGGATGCTGATGGGCGCGCTCGACGCCGCCGACGGCCGGCTCGCCGACGCGCGCGACGCGTTCCTGCGGGCGTCGACCTCCGCCTTCGACGCGCGCTCCGCGCTGCAATCGTTGGCGCTCATCCACTTGCGGATGGGCGACGCCGCGAGCGCTGTCACTCTTCTCACTCGTCTGAGCGGCACGAGTCCCGGAGACGTACCGAATCGGCGGCTGCTGGCGCAGGCGCTCGCGGCCAATGGTCAGGCCGCGGAGGCGGTTCAGGAGCTGGAGGAAACCGCGCACGCGCGGCCGGACGATCCGGAGATCAAGTACACCCTCGCGTCGGGGTACCTGCGGCTGAAGCAAATCGATTCCGCGGAGCGTCTCTTCGGCGAGGTAGCGACCGCACGGCCACTGCCCGAGACGTACGTCCTGATCGGTCGAACGTACCGCGATGCCGGCCAATACGATCGAGCGCGGCGCGCCCTCGCCGTCGCGCTGCAGAAGGATCCGCGCGTCCGCCGCGCGCATTACTACCTTGGGACGATCGCGATCATCGAGGACGGTGTGCTCCGGCTCGACGAGGCGATCGCCGAGTTCCAGCAGGAGCTGCGGCTCGTGCCGACCGATCCGGCGACGAACCTGCGCCTCGGGATTGCGCTGGTCGAAGCGCGTCGAGACGACGCTGCGCTGCCCGCGCTCGAAGCCGCTGTTCGTACGGACCCTCCGCCGCCTGAGGCCTTGTACTACCTTGGCCGCTGTCAGCTCGCGCTGGATCGGGCGGCGAGCGCGGTGACGTCGTTCCGGCGAGCGCTGGAGCTCGAAGCCGCGTCGCCGCGCATCGACAACGGACGGCTGCGAAGCGTCCACTATCAGCTCGCGCTCGCGCTGCAAAAGACCGGCGCAGCCGAGGAAGCCGCGGCGCATTTCGCCGAAGCCGAACGCTTCTCGGCCAAACTGACGGCCACCGAGCGCCAGCGCCTCGGGCGGTATCTTGCCGACACTCAGGATCCCGCTGACATGATCGCCGCCTCGCCGGCCCTCGACGTCTCGCCGTTGTCCGGCCTCACTCCGGACCAGCGCGCCGACGTGGCGCGTCGTACCAGGACCGCGCTCGCGCGCGCCTGCCTGAACCTTGGCGTGATGCACGCGCAGAAGCAGCGATTTACAAGGGCCGCCGAGTTCTTCGATCAGGCCGTCACGGCCGACGCCGATTTTCCCCAGGCGCAGTACTCGCTGGGCGTCGCCTACTTCAACTCGCAGCAGTACGCCAGGGCCGTTCGGCCGCTCGCGCGCGCGCTCGACGCCGATCGTGCGAGCACGCTGGTCAGGCGCATGCTCGCGATCGCATATCTCAACACCGAGGCGTACGGACAATCGGCCGCGCTCCTCGCCGACGATCCGCAGCGCGACGCCGATTCATCGCTGCAGTACGCGTATGGCCTCGCGCTCGTCCGGAGCGGCCGCGCCGCGGACGCGGAGGCGATTTTCTCCCGTCTGCTCGGCGAGCATGCGAACAGCCCTGAAGTCAGCGTCGTGCTCGGCCACGTGTACGCGCAGCAGGGCAACTACGACGCGGCGATCGAGGCGCTCCAGCGCGCGCTGCAGTTGAGGCGCGACGTTGCCGACGCGAACAGCGCGCTCGGCCTGATCTATCTGAAGCAGGGAAAGCTGTCCGACGCGGACGCCGCGCTGCGCGCCGAGCTCACGCACCATCCGGCCGATGTCAAGGCGCGGCACACGCTGGCGACCGTCCTCGATCTCGAGGGACGCGCGGATCAGGCGCTCGTCGAAGCGCGGACGGTCGTCAAAGCGAATCCGGAGTTCGCCGACGCGCGGTACCTCCTCGGAAAACTCCTGCTCGCGGGCGGCGCGCTCGACGAGGCGGCGATGCACCTCGAAGCGGCCGCCCGGACCGCGCCGCAGGACGCGAACATCCATTACCAGCTGGCGCGGGCGTACGAAAAGATCGGACGCGCCGAGCTCGCTGAAAAGGAATTCGCGATCTATCGCGACCTCAAAGACAAACAGCGGGGTAAGACGCCGTGATGCGGCGAAGGCTTGCGCCGGCGCTGCTGCTCTCGATCGCCGTCGCGCATCCTGTCGGCGCGGGCGTGTCCGCCCAGGCTGCAGATGCCGCAACGCCGTCGGTCCGCGAACTGCTGCAGACGGCGCGCGGTCAGATGCAGCGCGGCGACCGCTCGGGCGCGCTCGAATCGCTGGGGCGCGCGCGCGTCCTCGCGCCCAATTCCGAAGAAGTCCTCAGCGCGTTCGCGCAGGTGGCGCTCGCGGCGCGGATGCTCGCGCCCGCGATCGCGACGCTCGATGCGCTGACGCGCATGTGCTCGACCGTCTCGCAGTATCACTACCTGCTCGGCGTCGCGTTGATGGAGGGCGGCGACATGCCCGCGGCGATCGAATCGCTGCAGCAGGCGGATCGGCTCGAGCCCGAACGGTCGTTGACGCTGATGGCGCTCGGCCTCGCCGAGAACAATCGCAAGCAGTACGCCGATGCGAAGCGTGCGCTCGTGCACGCGCTCGATCTCGAGCCGGAAAACATCGACGCCCTGGCCGCGCTTGCGGAAGCCGAAGCGGGCCTCGACGAGCTCGCGCCGGCGGAAGATCACGCGCGCCGCGCGCTCCGACGCGCCGTGGCGCATCCGACGGCGAACCTCGTGATGGGCATCGTCTCGATGAAACGCGAACGCTACGCAGAGGCGCGCGAGGCGCTGGACAAGGCGATCGCGGCGAACCCGGATTCGCCGGCCGCGCATTATCAATTGAGCCTCGCGTACGCGCGACTCGGCGACGAGGCGAACGCAAAGCGACACGTGCAGTTGTACCAGCAGAAACTGCGCGAGGCGGAAGAACGGATGAAGACACTGCGCGCCGCCACGTCCAGCGAAAGATTGCGGTAATGCGATCCGTTGTCGCACTCGCCGGCGCTGTGGCTGCGGGCGCCCTGGCGCTCGCGGCGTCGCAGCCGGTCCTGTTTCGCGACATCACCGCTGAAGCGGGGATTACCTTTCAGCATCACGCGGCGCCCGAGAAGAAATACATCGTCGAATCGATGAGCGGCGGCGTCGCGCTGTTCGATTACGACCGCGACGGGCTGCTCGACATCTACTTCGTCGATTCGCTGACCGTTGCGACGGCGAAGGATCCGACGGCGGCGCGCAGCGCGTTGTATCGCAACCTCGGGAACGGCAAATTCGCCGACGTCACCGACAAGTCGGGGCTCGCCCACCCCGGCTGGGGCATGGGCGTGTGCACCGCCGACGTGGACGGCGACGGCTGGGAAGATCTGTACGTGACGGGACTCGGGAAAAACCGCTTGTATCGCAACAATCACGACGGCACGTTCACCGACATCGCGGAGCAGGCGGGTGTTGCCGGCAGCGGATGGTCCGCCGGCTGCGGCTTCGCCGATTACGATCGGGACGGCCGGCTCGATTTGTTCGTCAGCCGCTACGTCAAAATCGATCTCGATCATCTGCCGGAGTTCGGCAGGGACAAGACGTGCGAGTACCGCGGCATCGCCGTGCAGTGCGGCCCGCGGGGACTCACGGGCGAATCGGATTTCCTGTTTCACAACGACGGGAACGGCCGCTTCACCGAGGTCTCGAAACAGGCGGGCGTCTCCGATCCGAATGGGTATTTCGGGCTGGGCGTCGCATGGTTCGATTACAACGGCGACCTCTGGCCGGACCTGTACGTCGCCAACGACTCGACGGCAAACTTTCTTTACCGCAACAACGGCGACGGCACGTTCAAGGAAGTCGCGTTTCCCACCGGCGTCGCGGTGAGCGAGGACGGCGCCGAGCAGGGCAGCATGGGCGTGGCGCTCGGCGATTATCTGAACACCGGCCGGCTGAGCCTGTTCGTCACGAATTTCTCCGAGGAGTACAACGATCTCTACCGCCACGACGGCGATCACTTCACCGATGTGTCGTTCGGCTCGAAAACAGCTCCGAGCAGCCTTCCGTTCGTCGGCTGGGGCACGGGGTTTTTCGACTACGACAACGACGGACTGCTCGATCTCATCGTCGTGAACGGCCACGTGTACCCGCAGCTCGACAAAGTGCGGCTTGGCGCGTCAGCCGGTTATCGTCAGCGCAAGCTCCTCTATCACAATCGCGGCGACGGGACGTTCGACGAGGTCGCCGCGCAGTACGGCCGCGTGATGATCGACGAGCGCGTCGGCCGAGGGCTCGCCGTGGGCGATCTCGACAACGACGGTCGTCTGGACATCGTGATCAACAACCTCGATGGCGTCCCCGAAGTGCTGCACAACGAGCTGGCCGATCGCGGCAACTGGCTCCTGGTGAAGCTGACCGGCCCGCGCGGCAACACCGATGCGATCGGGGCGGTCGTGACGGCGCGCGCCGGCGCGGTGACGGAAACGCGCGTCGTCCAGAGCGGAACGAGCTACATCTCTCAGAACGACATGCGCCTGCACTTCGGGCTTGGATCGGCTGCGCAGGTGGAGTTGCTCGACGTCCGGTGGCCCGACGGCACGACGTCGAAGATGACGAACGTGAAAGCGAATCAGATTGTGGCGATCAAGCGATAGGCGACCCGACCCACCCGACCTACCTGACCTAGTGCGTGCGCGCCCGCGCGAGATCCCTCCACTTCACGAGCGTGAAGTTTTGTTTGCGCAGGAAGTCGCGGAATCGCCGGCTCTTCACGAGATCGAAGTCGGCCTGCCGCCATGCAGCGCCCCAGTTCGGATGATCCCACGTCGCGCCGCGCATCTCGTCGTCGTCGTAGGCGAGATGGACGATGAGCTCGTACACACCGGCGGGCAACGGCGTCAGCAGCTTTTCGTACGCGGCCGGCCACTCCGCCGCCGGCGCGCCGGGCGCGTCGAGCGAGATCACGCGGTCGACGAGCGCATCGGCCTGCGCCTGACCGGCCCACGGCGATCCATCGCCGCCCGCGCGTTCGACCAGGAGCGGGAGGCCGTACGCGGATCCGAGGCGAAGGTAAACCTTCTGAAGCGCCGGCGATCGAAACAGCGTCGCCATGTGCGAATCGACATGTGTCGGGCGGATGCCAGCCGAGCGTGCCCGATCGATTTGGGCGCGCAGCTCGCGCTCGACCTGATCGGGCTGCGCGTGCGCGACGACTTCCGTCTCTTCGAGCGGCAGGTACCCGTCTTTGTCGAGTAGCGATCGAACCGCGTCGACAGGGCTGACCGGTCCCCACCGAAATCCGGTCCACTCGCTGTTCACAGCCAGATGAATGCCGAGATCGGCGTCGGGATGCTCGGCTGCGAAGCGCACGACTTCGGCAAACCACGGACAGGGCACGAGGATGCTCGACGAGGTGATCCAGTTTTTTTCGAGCGCCTCGAACGTGGCGCGATTGACAGAATGCGCCATGCCGAGATCGTCGGCATGGATGACGAGCAGCCGCGCGCTCGCCGGATAGCCGAGCCGCTCCTGAACGCTCCGCGCGCCGTTCTGCGCGCCGACCGAGCTGGCCAGCAGCACGCCGATGCACGCGGGCGCCAGGCGTGAGATCCATCGCTCCATGTGCTCTCCTAAACGCTCGGCTGCAGCCCTCGCGCTCCACGTCCGACCAACCGGAGCGCGAGGCTTCAACCCGAGCGACACTGCCGCGCGCGTTCAGTCGGCGACGACGTCTTCTCTCAGCTGCTGCCGAAGCCGTTTGCGCGCTTCCATCGCCGCCACGAGCAGGCTTCCCCACAACGGCGCTTCTTTGTCGAGCTCGGACGGCACGATCGCGCCCGGCGTCGGCACGATGCGCGAGACGACGCGGCGCACGGCGTCGACCAGCTCGGGCGCCTGCGCGAACAACGCGCCGCCGAGCACGATCAGCGACGGATCGAGCACGATGCTCACGTTTGCCGCCGCGATGCCGATGAGCGTCGCCGTATCGTCGACGATCGCGCGGGCCGCCTGGTCGCCTGCCCGGGCGGCATCGAACAAATCGCGCACCCACCCGTCCACCGGCGCGTGATCGGACTGCGACCAGCGCGCCGCGATGGCTTTCAGGCCCGCCAGCGTTTCGAGACAGCCGCGCGCGCCGAAATCGGTGTCGACGAACTGCGGCCCCATGCACATCAGCGCGATTTCGCCCGCCATGAAGCGGCGGCCGTGATACAGCTCGCCGTTCACCACGACGCCGGCGCCGATTCCCGTGCCGACGGCAATGAACGCACAGGTATCGTGGCCGCGCGCGGCGCCGCGCCACCGTTCGCCGACGACGGCGAGGTTCACGTCGTTTTCGACGACGACCGGTACCCCCAGCGACCGCCGCAGGATCTTCGCGATCGGCACCTGGGACCAGCCCTCGAGGTTCGGAGCGAACGCCACCACCACACCGCGGACGCGATCGACGACGCCGGGCGCGCCGGCCACGACGGCGAGCAACCGATTGGCTGGCACGCGCGAGTCGCTCAGCAGCTTGCGAAGATCGGCCGCAATCTGCGACAGCAGATCCGCCGGGGCGCAATCGGTCGGCGTCGCGACGACGCGCTGGCGGATCGGCTCACCTCGGAGGTCCGCAACCGCCAGCCGCGTCTTGGTCGGACCGATATCGATGCCGGCCACGAACCGGTGACGCGCGTTGAACTCCATGAACGTGGGACGGCGGCCGCCGCGCGACGGCGCAGCGCCGAGATCCTTGACGACGCCGCATCGGATCAGATACGCGCAGAGCGTTCCGACGGTCGGCGCCGACAGCCCGGTGGCGGCGATGACCTCGGTGCGCGTGAACGGCGCGGACTGCGCGATCGCGAAGGCGAGGACCCGATCGAGGTTGAGCGGCCGAAGATGTCGCGCGTGGCGTGCGCCGACATCCACATCGACCTGACGCTTCGCCACGCCGGACGCGTCGCGTGCCATGCTTTTGAAAACAGTCTATGAAAGTGTGCGTCGCGCGGGCAACATAATAGTAAAGTCATTTAACAAAGTGCGGCGGCGCACGCTCGCGTCCCTCGGAGATGCCCTCATGCGTCAGATCCTGCTCCGCGTCGGGCTGGCGGCACTTACCGTCGGCCTCGCGGCCTCGACATCCGTCGCCGAGCCGCTTCGCATCCCGCTGGACGCCGGTTGGGCCATTCAGTCCTCGGCGAGCGTAAAGCTGCACGGCGAGGCGATTTCGCGCCCCGGTTTCCAGACCCAGGGGTGGCACGCTGCGAGCGTACCGGGAACGATCGTCGGCGCGCTGGTCGAGAGCGGACGGTATCCAGACCCTTACACGGCGATGAACCTCCGCGCCATTCCCGGAACGACGTACCCGATCGGCGAGCAGTTCGCGCTGCTGCCGATGCCGTCCGACAGCCCGTACAGCGTGTCGTGGTGGTACCGGCGGGAATTCGATCTGCCGGCTGCGACGCGCGACCGGACGATCTGGCTGAATCTCGACGGGATCAACTACCGCGCGAACATCTGGGTGAACGGCGTCCGCATCGCGACGAGCGACGGCGTGGCCGGCGCCTTTCGCCGATACGAGTTCGACATCACGCGCGTCGCGCGCCGGAGCGCGACCAACGCTCTCGCCGTCGAGGTGTTCGCCCCGGCACCGCGCGATCTGGCGATTACGTGGGTCGACTGGAACCCGACGCCGCCCGACAAGAACATGGGGCTGTGGGGCGACGCCTACGTGCGGGACAGCGGACCCGCCGCCCTCCGGCATCCGCACGTCATCACCAGGCTCGATGTGCCGTCGCTCGACGTGGCGCATCTCACGGTGACCGCGGAGGTGTGGAACGCGACCGACTCGCCGGTCAACGCCACCGTTCGGGGCGCGATCGAAGCGCTGCGATTCTCGCAGCCCGTCGCGCTCGCGCCACGAGAGCGGAAGACTGTGCGGTTCTTACCGGCCGACACGCCGCAGCTGAACGTACAACGTCCTCGGTTGTGGTGGCCGTATCGTATGGGCGAGCAGCAGCAGTACTCGCTGTCGATCGCCGTCGACGTCAACGGCACCGAATCGGACCGCGCGGACGTGCGATTCGGCATCAACGAGTTCACCTCGGAGCTCACGGCAAAAGGGCACCGGCTCTTTCGCGTGAACGGCAAGCCGATTCTGATCCGCGGCGGCGGCTGGGCCTCAGACATGCTGCTGCGTCCCAAATCGCCGGCGCGTCTCGAAGCCGAATTCCGCTACGTCAAGGAAATGGGTCTGAACACCATCAGGACGGAGGGCAAGCTCGAGACCGACGCCTTTTACGACCTCGCCGATCGCGAAGGCATTCTCATCATGCCCGGATGGTGCTGCTGCGATCAGTGGGAGCTGTGGGACAAGTGGGACGCGGAGAACTACACCGCGGGTCCCGCCTCGCTGCGCGATCAGCTGCTGCGGCTTCGAAACCATCCGAGCATCTTCGTCTGGCTGAACGGCAGCGACAAACCGCCGATCGCGCCGATCGAGCAGCGGTATCTCGACATCGAGCGCGAGTTGGAGTGGTCGCGTCCGACGCTGTCGAGCGCGGCCGAGGCGCCCGGACCGGTGAGCGGGCCAAGCGGAGTGAAGATGCGCGGACCGTACGACTATGTCCCGCCGTCGTACTGGCTCACCGACACCGGGCACGGCGGCGCGTTCGGCTTCTCTCCCGAGATTGGCCCTGGCGCGGCGGTCCCACCGATCGAGAGCCTGACGCGGATGCTTCCGCCCGATCACCTGTGGCCAATCGACGAGGTCTGGAACTTCCACGCGGGCGGCGGCCAGTTCAAGGACATCAAGGTGTTCACGTCGGCGGTCGAGGGACGGTACGGAAAAGCCGATGGCGTCGTCGATTTCGCGCGCAAGGCGCAGGCGCTCGCCTACGAGGCCGAGCGCGCCATGTTCGAAGGCTACGCTCGCAACAAGTACACATCGACCGGTGTGATTCAGTGGATGCTGAACAACGCGTGGCCGTCGATGATCTGGCATCTGTACGACTATTACCTGCGTCCCGGCGGCGGCTACTACGGTACGAAGAAGGCGTGCGAGCCGCTGCACGTGCAGTACTCCTACGACGATCGCTCGGTGGTCGTCGTCAACGACACGCCCGCCGAAGTGAAAGGACTGAAGGTCACCGCCACGGTGCTCGGCCTCGACCTCGCGCAAAGGTTCACTCGCGAGGCGAGCATCGACATCAGCGCGGACGGCGTCGGCCGTGTCTTCGACATTCCGGCCATCGCCGGTCTGACGACGACGTACTTCGTTCGACTGGCGCTGCACGATTCGGGTGGACGTCTCGTCAGCCGCAACTTCTACTGGCTGTCGACAGAGGACGACGAGCTCGATTGGCAGAAGACCGAGTGGTACTACACGCCGACGAAGCGTCATGCGGACCTCACGGCGCTCGCGCAGCTGCCCGAGACCACGCTGTCGGTGTCGCCGCCGGCCGACGGCGCCGGCACGACTGCGATCCGCGTCACGGTCGCGAACACCGGCCGCGCGCTCGCCTTTCAGGTGCACCTCGAGCTGATCGATCCGGCGACCGGAGCTGAGATCCTTCCCGTGTACTGGGACGACAACTACTTCGAGCTGCTTCCTGGCGAAGCGCGGAGAATTAGCGTGTCGACCGCTCGCACGGCGGTTCGCCCCCGCGTGACCGCCGAAGCCTGGAACAGTGCGCCGGCGCGATGAACACGAACGATACCCATGTCGTTGCGGATGCTCCGCGCCTGCGGCGCGCGCTGACGCTGTGGGACCTCGTGTTCTACGGCATCGTCCTCATTCAACCCGTCGCTCCGATGGGCATCTTCGGAGTCGTCAGCCTCGAAGCGCGCGGCCACGTCGTCACGACGATCCTGATCGGCTTGTGCGCGATGCTCCTCACGGCGGTGAGCTACGGACGGATGGCGCGCGTGTATCCGAGCGCCGGCTCGGCGTTCACCTACGTCGGCCGCGAGCTCAACGCAGGGCTCGGGTACGTGACCGGGTGGAGCATGGTGATGGACTACGTGCTGAACCCGATCATCTGCACGATCTGGTGCAGCAAGGCGGCCATGAACGTGCTGCCCGGCGTACCGTATCCGGCGTGGGTCGCGTTGTTCGCGGTCCTCTTCACGGCGTTGAACCTGCGCGGTGTGAAAGCGAGCGCACGGACGAACGAGGTTCTTGCGGTGGCGATGTTCGTGGTGCTCGCCCTGTTTCTCGCGTCCGGCGCGCGCTATCTGATTGGCCTGCACCTCGGGCGCCGCGAGCTGCTGCTGCCGTTCTACAACCGCGAGACCTTCTCGTGGCCGGTCGTCCTCACCGGCGCGTCGATCGCGTCGCTCACCTACATCGGCTTCGACGGCATCTCGACGCTCTCGGAAGAAGTAGAAAACCCCCGCCGCAACATCATGCTGGCGACGGTGCTGACGTGCCTGATCATCGGTGTGCTTGCCTCCGTCCAGGTCTACGTCGCCCAGCTGGTATGGGGCGACTGGAGAGGTTTTCCCGACGTCGACACCGCGTTCGTGTACGTCGCGGGCAAGGCGGGCGGCGCCGTGATGTTCCAGGTACTGAACGTCACGCTGCTCGTGGCGAACTTCGGCTCGGGCGCTGGATCGCATCTCGGCGCCGCGCGGCTCCTCTACGGAATGGGACGCGAGAACGCGCTGCCCTCACGATTCTTCGGCGTCATCGATCCGAGGCGCAACATTCCGCGCAACAACGTCCTTCTGGTCGGCGCGGTGGCGCTCGCCGGCGGCCTGACGCTCACCTATCAGCTCGGCGCCGAGATGCTGAATTTCGGCGCCTTCATCGCGTTCATGGGGGTCAATCTCGCCGCGCTCACGCACTACTGGGTGCGCGCTCCGCGAAAGCGGGTTCTCGATTTCGTCGCGCCGTTTCTCGGATTCGTCATTTGTTTATACCTGTGGCTCAGTCTGCGCTGGCCCGCGAAACTCGCCGGCGGCATCTGGCTCGGCGCCGGCGTGCTGTACGGCGCCATCAAGACGCGCGGCTTCCGCACCAATCTCGTATCGTTCGAAGCCGCATCGGAGTGAGCTCGGTGGGTCGACGAGCGTCTTAAGAAGGCCTTGCGGTGCCTCGTTTCTTATTGGTCCTCGTGGCAGGCGAAAACCCGCACGCTGAGAGAAAAGTCGCCGTGTCGAACGACTAACGCCGATTTCCGGATTCGCGACATCGACGCGAAGTGACCTACTCTTCTCACCTTGCCGACCATTGTCTGGCCCGCGTCCTGCCGGCGAGCCACGCACGGTTCTTGCAGTTGCCTGCGCGATCAAGCACTTCGGTCTGCCACTACCGGCAGATTCGTTGCTGTCGCGGCCGTCCGCGCCGGCGTGTCGTCACTCGTGAAATCACGGCGCTCGAAACGAGCCGCACAATCGTCGACTACGTGGAGACGCCCCGTTCGTCTCGCAGGGGGAGCGTGTGCCGTAGCCGCGCTCCTGTTCACGGCAGTATCGGGGCCGTCGGGCCAGGTCTCGCGCGTCACGTTCAGCGCGACCACCTCCATTGATCTCGGCGTCGACAATCCGACCGGCCGTGTGATTGCGGACGTCAATCAGGACGGGCACGCGGACCTGATCGTGACGCCGTCGATCAACGTGTTCGCAGGCGATGGAACAGGGTCGCTCGTGCTCGCCCGCAGCACCCCCTTTGCGAACGCGTCGGCCATCGCGGCAGGCGACTTCAACGGCGACGGCGCGATCGACGTCGCGGTCGCTCAGGCGACGGTGGGACCGGCGCCCGCAGATCCCTCGTGCGGGTCGCTGCCCGGCGTCGGGATCTTCGCAGGACCAGGTCTGTCGCGTACCTCGCCATGCCTGTTCGCCGGCGACGATCCGATCGCAGTACAGGCCGCCGACTTCGACGGCGACGGCCGCATCGATCTCGCCGTCGTCAGCGGCACGGCTCAGGGACTCCGGATCTTCAAAGGCCAGGGCGACGGCACGTTCGTGCAAGTGATGACGGCCCAGGCCGGCGGATCGGTGCCCGGCAGCTTCGTCAACGCGACTGCGATGGCGCCGCCCGTGGATCTGGATGGGAACGGAACCTTCGATCTCGTCGTGGCGCACTCCACCGGCGTTCATGTCTTTCTGGGAAACGGCGACGGCACGTTCCGCGACGGCGGAAGCGCCGGCGGGGGCAACCCGACGAGCGCCGTCGCGACAGGCGACCTCAACGCGGACGGCATCCCCGACATCGCGTCGGTCGAGTCGAACAATGGACGGCTGCTGGTCGACTTCGCGCTCGGCGACGGCACGTTTTCAACGCAGACGATTGCGACAATCGGTCCCGGCCTCAGCGACGTCGCCATCGCCGACATCGACAGTGACGGACGCGCGGACCTTCTCGTCGCGCACCAGAGCGGCGGGACGATCCGGATTTTCTTCGGCAGCAGCACTGGCGCGTTCGTCGCAAACCCGCCGCTTGCGCTCAGCCCGAAGCCGAAGTTCCTCGTCGTGCGCGACTGGGACGAGGATGGCGATCTGGACCTCGGCATCATCGACGGGAGCGTGGGCGGCGCGAACGCGCGGCTCTGGATCGCGCGGCAGGACCGCACGGCAGCGGCGGACACGACGCCGCCGACGGTGGCGCTGACAGCGCCGGCCGCCGCCAGTCTCGTCAGCGGCACAATCGCCATCACCGGATCAGCGTCCGACAACGTCGGCGTGACGCACATCGAGTTCTTCGCCGCGTCGAATCTCATCGCCAAGTCGGCAGGCCCGAACTACACCGTCAGCTGGAATACCGCCGCTGTGCCCAACGGGCCGGTCACGTTGACCGCCCGCGCCTTCGACGCAGCGCTCAACGCGTCCGCGTCGGCGACGATTCAGGTAACGGTCGGGAACGCTCCCGACACGACGCCGCCCGTCATCACCGTGCCGCCGAATGCGAGCGTCGAGGCGACCGGGGCAACGGGCGCGGTGTTCACGTACACCGCTTCGGCCGTCGACGCGGTCGACGGCAACGTGGCCGTCGCGTGCACGCCAGTCTCTGGATCGACGTTTCCACTCGGCGCGACGACGGTGACATGCACGGCGACCGACAGCCACGGGAACGCCGGCACCAGCGCGTTCACGGCAACGGTGAGCGACACGACGGCACCTGTCATCACCGTGCCGGCGAATGCGACGGTTGAAGCGACGGGCCCGACCGGTGCGGCATTCGCGTACACGGCGTCGGCCGTCGACGCGGTCGACGGCAGCGTGGTGGCCACCTGCACATCGGCGAGCGGGTCGACGTTCCCGCTCGGCGCGACGACCGTCGCCTGCACGGCAAGCGATACGCACGGAAACACGCGCACCGCGTCGTTCAGCGTGATCGTCGTCGATACGTTGGCGCCGTCGGTGACGCCGCCGGCCGCCATCACCGTCGCCGCGACCGAAATCAACGGCGCACGCGGCAACGTTCCCGCTTCAGCGGTGTCGCAACGCGTCGGCGCGTTCCTCGCCGGCGGAACCGCGGTCGATCTTCGAGACGCCGCGCCGGTCCGCCTGGTCCCGCAGGCCAGCGTGAACGCGACGGTGATCGATGCAACCGCCAACACACTGTTGCCGGTGGGCACGACGAACGTCGTCTTCCGCTCCCGGGATGCGAGCGGCAACATCGGCAGCGCCGCGTCGGCGATCACCGTGCTGCCGCCGGTGGGCGGCGTCGTCGACACGCCCAATACGCCGGAGACGGCGACCAACGCGGCGAACGTTCCACGGGCGATCACCGTGTCATTCGCCACGGTGACGCAACCCGGCCTGCTGACGGCGGAGCTGATGGCGGCGCCGGCGCCGCCACCGGCCGGCTTCAAGTTTGCCGGCAGCGTCGTCGATATCGCGACGACGGCGCTCGTCGCGCCGCCGATCGAGGTGTGCCTGGACGGCGTTGCCGTCACCGCGCAGGACCGCGTGCTGCACTACGAGGCGGGTGCCTGGGTCGACGTCACGAGCCTGCCCGGGGCGCAGGCCGACGTCATGACGTTGAGCCCGCCGGCGCGCATCTGCGCCACGGTCACGTCGTTGTCGCCGTTCGCGGTGATCACGGCGGCCAATCATGCGCCGACCGCCAACGCCGGCGCACCGCAGACGGTGGAAGCGACGTCGGCGGCGGGCGCCAGCGTCACGCTGACCGGCAGAGGCACCGATCTGGATGGCGACACGCTGTCCTTCCGGTGGACCGAACGCGCGACAGAGATCGGGAATGCGGCGACGGTCACGGCGATGTTCCCGATCGGCTCGCACATGCTCACGTTGACGGTCAGCGACGGGCAATTGTCGTCGGTGGCCGCGACATTCGTGACGGTCCGCGACAAAACCGCGCCGGCGATCACCGTGCCGGCGACTGCATCGGTCGAAGCGACGAGCCCGGCCGGCGCAGCGTTCACGTACACCGCATCGGCGACGGACGTCGTCGATGGAACCGTGGCGGTCACCTGCACACCGGCGAGCGGATCGATCTTCCCGTCGGGGACGACGACAGTGAGCTGCACGGCGAGGGATGCCCGCGCGAACGTCGCGACGAAGACGTTCACGGTGATCGTGACCGACACGACCGCGCCCGTCCTCACCGTGCCACCGAATGCCACCATCGAAGCGACCGGCGCGACGGGCGCGCCGTTCACGTACGCAGCATCCGCGGCGGACACGCTGGATGGTCCGGTCACCCCGAGCTGTGCGCCGGCAAGTGGGTCGACGTTCCCGCTCGGCGCGACGACCGTCACATGCACGGCACGCGATGCGCACGGAAACACGCGCACTGCGTCGTTCACCGTGATCGTCGTCGATACGTTGGCGCCGTCGGTGACGCCGCCGGCCGCCATCACCGTCGCCGCGACCGAAATCAACGGCGCACGCGGCAACGTTCCCGCTTCAGCGGTGTCGCGACGCGTCGGCGCGTTCCTCGCCGGCGGAACCGCGGTCGATCTTCGAGACGCCGCGCCGGTCCGCCTGGTCCCGCAGGCCAGCGTGAACGCGACGGTGATCGATGCAACCGCCAACACACTGTTGCCGGTGGGCACGACGAACGTCGTCTTCCGCTCCCGGGATGCGAGCGGCAACATCGGCAGCGCCGCGTCGGCGATCACCGTGCTGCCGCCGGTGGGCGGCGTCGTCGACACGCCCAATACGCCGATCGTGCCGACGAACGCGGACAACGTGCCGCAGGCGATCACGGTTTCCTTCGCCACGGTGACGCAACCCGGCCTCCTCACGGCCGATGCGATGGCTGCGCCCGCACCGCCGCCGGTCGGCTTCCGGTTCGCCGGCGCCGGCGTGGTCGACATCGTCACCACGGCGCTGGTCGCCCCGCCGATTGAGGTGTGCCTGCAGGGCGTGGGCTTCACGGCGCAGGACCGCGTGCTGCACTACGAGGCCGGTGCCTGGCTCGACGTCACGACGTCGAGCACGCCGACCAAGGTGTGTGCGACAGTGGCGTCGTTGTCGCCGTTCGCCGTGATCACGATCGCCAATCACGCGCCGACGGCCGACGCCGGCGCTCCGCAGACCGTGGAAGCGACGTCGGCCGCGGGCGCGTCGGTCACGCTGAGCGGGACGGGCACCGATCCGGATGGCGACACGTTGTCGTTCCGGTGGACCGAGGGCACCGTCGAAGTCGGGACCACCGCGACCGTCACCGCGCTGTTGCCGATCGGCGCGCACTCCCTCGTCTTGACGGTCAGCGACGGGCAGGAGTCGTCGACCTCCACCACGCTCGCGACCGTCCGAGACACCACGGCCCCGGCGATCACCGTGCCGGCGAATGCGACGGCCGAAGCAACGAGTCGGACGGGCGCAGCACACAGCTACGTGGTGTCGGCGACGGATGTCGTCGATGGGGCTGTCGCGACGACCTGCGCACCAGCAAGTGGATCAACGTTCCCCTTCGGTGCGACGACCGTGACCTGCACGGCGACCGACAGTCACGCGAACCTGGCAACGAAGACCTTCACCGTGACGGTCACTGACACGACGGCGCCGGTAATCACCGTGCCGCCGAACGCGACAGTCGAAGCGACGGGTCCGACTGGCGCGACGTTCACCTACACGGCATCGGCGACTGACACACTGGATGGTCCGATCACGCCGACGTGTGCGCCGGCAAGTGGATCGACGTTCCCGTTCGGCGCGACGACGGTCACGTGCGCGGCGACCGATAGTCACACGAACCTGTCAACGAAGAGCTTCACCGTCACGGTGACCGACATCACGGCGCCCGCGATCACCGTGCCGGCGAATGCGACGATCGAGGCGACCAGTCCGACTGGCGCGACGTTTACGTATGCCGCGTCGGCCGTCGACGCGTTCGACGGCAGTGTGGCGGTGACGTGCACGCCGGGAAGCGGATCGACGTTCCACTTCGGCGCGACGACGGTGATTTGCACCGCGACCGACAGTCACGCCAACGTCGCAACCAAGAGCTTTACGGTGACCGTGACCGACACGACGGCCCCGGTGATCACGGTGCCGGCGAATGCAACCGTCGAGGCCACGGCTCCGACCGGTGCGCCACTGACCTTCACGGTATCGGCGACTGACGTGCTCGATGGCTCGGTCACGCCGACGTGTGCACCTGCGAGCGGATCGATATTCCCCTTCGGTACGACGACGGTGACGTGCACGGCGGC
>Ga0209474_10001503_pt1 | contig 22593 bp, 17 predicted proteins | sample GraSoiAngelo_145_FD_185902 | JGI IMG/M metagenome (GOLD analysis project Ga0209474, IMG submission 185902) | Grasslands soil microbial communities from the Angelo Coastal Reserve, California, USA - 14_1009_05_20cm (SPAdes) (version 2) | ecosystem: Environmental > Terrestrial > Soil > Grasslands...
AAGAGCCCAGCAGCGAAGAGAGCTGAGATAGGAAATGATCGTTTAATGAGAATGCCTGCTCCACTGAAGAACTCCAGCCCGATCAAGAGGACCGCTGAAGTCGGCACGGCCGTCATGGGAAGAAGTCCATAACCTGTCAAAATTCTCCGGAACTCTTGCAAGTGTAAACTTTTCCCCGCAGCGCCTAGCAGGAGCATCGCTCCAATCATCCAACGGCAAAGGGAAACAAACATTGCAAGGTGAATTTCCGAAAGATTCATCACGGTTAAGCCCTTCTGCGTCTATTCTAGGATCCCTGAAAACAGTCAATCGCCTTTCCAAAATAGATCACCCCTCGTTCATCGCTGAAGAGCGACCAGCTGCAATCGTTGGTCTTGGGGATGATGCTCAGCCTGTAGTGCTTTTCATCCGGGGATATGACGATCGAGATAATGTAGTTGCCGCTGCTCCCGGAGACAGAATCTATGGGAGTGATTTGCCCCATCCCGGGATTCATTTTTTGCGCGTCTTTAAGAGCTTTTTCCAGAGGTGCGTATACGTGCCCACCAGTCATGAACAGGTCGAGTTCTGCCGTATTGACGGCACGTGCCAGCTGCAATACATCATCCCTGTTTGTCTGGGCAGATGTTTGCGCTGAAACTGAAATCGAGACAGCAAATAGGAAAGCCAGAAAGCTCAACTTTGTCATGAGAACTCCTTCTTATAGGTGCCATAGACATTAATCACTGGCAGCAAGCACATATGTGGCCGAGCGTGCAGACATAGCAGTCCGAGCAGGAGCCAGTGTTCGCACAGCACCAAGGACAACTTTGGCACCCCGAATTCCAGCAGTAACATGTACCGGTGCCGATCCTGCAAACGCAGTTGCAACCACAAACAGACGGGCTCGCTGCCGACAACGCTGCAAATGCAAGCTTGCGAAGCAAGCCGAACTTGCCAGCTCCTGCATTCAGTATCGGGTCGTGGTCGATGTAACCTAGCCCTGGAACAGATGAGACCGAAACATAGCTATCATTCGGGTTCCAGTCTAAATTAGGGCCTCCCACCATGATGATTCCGGACTCATCGCAGACATATACTGAGTTGTGCTGTGAGTTAGCGGCGGAGCGCAAGCGAGCCAGAGTCATAAAGAATCCAGCGCCGTTGGAGGTCTTTGAAATTGAAAGTCTCCAGCCTCTGACGACTTCGTCTTCGCCCACTCGCAACTGCCTAAAGAAATCACTCTTCGAAGGATCCTTGCCCTTAGCGACGAACCAGGAAGCTGGAACGAAGCTCAGCAGCTCGTCCTTGCTTGCGTATTGCCCATTTTTCAGGAAATAGTGCAGTTCAATTGTGCCGAACAGGCGCACGACCTCCAAAGCTGTCCTGTCAGAAGCGATGTCGTCGTCATTCTGGGCACTCGATTGGCGTAGACCGGCGGGAAATATCTGGCCCGTTCCGAAGGGAAGCACGGACAACGCTTTAAGGAAAACTCGCCGCGCCGGATTCATATCGACCTCCGTAAATTCGAACTCGCCCGGCAGCCTTATAGGGTTTGTCCACTCTGTTGTCAATCCGGTAAAAACCTTAATTTTGTTACCTGATAAAATTACATGAGATTAGCTACTACATGCGAACAGGCGGTGAACAAAGCTGGGCGACGTAACCGAAACCACCAGCGCCAATTCCTCATTAACTCGGCTGCGAGCAACCCGTGTAACTTGGGGTGCTGAACCGCCAACGCAGTAATGCCCCGAGAAGTGCTCACTTGATACAAGTCGGCGAGAGCTATGTTGTGGCGCTGGTTCGCGGACGGCTCCGCAAGTACAGCACGACCGCGAGCAGTAACGCAACCATGCACAGCACGATTGCCCAGGCCCAGAAATAGAACACGAAATCCGGCAGCTGTTTGAAATTCTCGGCGCCAAGTGGAATCTGCATGTGAGCAAGAAATTCGGAGAGTTCGGGAATCCGGTCGTCGTCACCTGTGTGGATGTAGCGCTGAAGAATCTCATCGTACGGCCTGTAGCTAACATACAGTAGCACGCTTGAAAGCAGCAATCCGATGGCCCCGCCGAACCCAAAAGCGACACTTGGCGTGTTGGCACGGAGCGCATTCAGCCGATGAGACCAAACTCGCACGACGTAGGCCAGTCCGGAAATCACTAAAAGGCCCGCAAAGAAAAGCATAGACAGCGCCGAAGTCCTTACCAAAAGAGCATTCGAGCGGGCAACATCGTCACCATTAAATCTGCTGCGCAGGGAATTGAGCTCCTTTTCTTTCTCTTGGTCGACCTTGCTACTGAGATAAGCACATAGCTGTGCTTGCTGGTGCTTCCCCTCTTTTTCGGATAGCGCCCCGATCCGCGTATAGGCCTTCTGAAGCTCTCGGTTCACCATGAATCCCCCCGCCGAACCGATCATTTGGCCGAAGTGAACCACAGTCCAATACTTTTCGAAAGCACCCTTCCGGTCACCATGGGCTTCAAGGAACTCGCCGGATTCGAGAATGGATTGTGCATAGCGAGAAGAGTCAGAAGCCGTAAAGCTTGGCAAGCAATACGAGCATCCTATCGCTTGATAGGGGTCGCGGAGGCTGTAACGCTTCAGGACTCTCCGATCAAGCTCTTTAAGCCGATCGTAATAGTTATCGAGCCTAGGGGAGTGAAATGCTGCAGACATCGCATCTTGCCACGCGCGGCTTTCCAGGTCCGTTCGTTGCAAGACCTCTCCGCGGATCACTTGGCGGATGTCGATACTCTCTGCGGTTAGGAGATGAGGAACCGCGTTATGTGGGTCCCATTGTTCGAGCTTCGAGACCCACTGGTCAATTTGAGAAAGCTCCGGGTGGCCCACGGCTACCACGGCGTAAACCCAGATCAGCTCCGGGTTGAGATGAACAGCGTCTTGTGCCAATCTTGCGCTCTCGCCCGCATCCCAATGACGCACCGCCACAAAGGCCAGCCCTTCAGCGTCGTGATTGTACTCCGCCCGGCGCGTTAGCACTTTAAGTTCCAAATTTGGCTGCTGGCTCCACGGCTTCACATGAATTACGGTATACCAAGGTGCGAGTGAGACTTGGAATGCCTGTCGAAATGCGGGGGCCAGAAAAAACAATAGGGACGCCACGGCGCAAGCGCCGACGGCGGCAAGAGTCGTTTTGCGCATAGGTACCTCCTTGGCGAAAAACTCTTCTGAAAAAGGGACGTTCCACTTCCTGCGGCCTTGAATGAACATGGATAGCAAGGCGTGTTTCGCCAGAACTCGCGCACCGCCAATAGCCCATATCAGAGCCGCCCACTCCCCTTCGACGTAGCTCACTTCGCTCAGCATTGCTTGCCCCCATTCGAACGTCTCCTGCGGTGCGATCCAAACCGCCGAACTCAGGAGCAAGCTGCCAATCCGGCGAGCATATTCTTTCGGCATCACGCCCCGCTTCCGCTCAAGGCCAGCTGACGGACCTTTCGGCCCGAACAAGCTTGTGCCAGCGCTTTCCTGACTTCCTTAATGCCTTTGGTTGTCAGACGATAGGTGTGTCGCGGCGGGACTCCATCCTCTGTCGTCACCCATTTGGTTTCAAGCAAGGAATGCTTAGCAAGACGCATAAGAATCGGATACAGGGTCCCAGACTTTAGTCCTGTATCGCGGCTCAACTCATATCCATAACGCCAGGCTGTTGGCCGTTCGACGAAGCGTTCGAGCACTCGGAGCGTTTGGGGTGATAGTCGAGGAGTTTCCATGAAATAAGTCTATATATATAGACGCTGTCAGTCAAGGCCAAGCTCGTGTCATCACCGAAGAACGAGTCAATGACCTTAAGAGACGACGTTCGTCTCCTCAGACTTGGACAACGGGCGAGAACTACACGAGCGGGTCTCGGGCTCGAACTAAATACACTTACGATTCGTTTGGGAAACTGGCAACCTCCACAGGGTCACTCGCTTACCTAGCGTCAGTACTAAGCTATGTGAGACTCCCTGGCCGCGCACAAGTCGCTCTGGTGAACATCTTTCTCGAGGATTTATTCGACGGCGAAATTGGCCGCGCGCCAGGCTGTGCTTCTTCCCGTTGAGTCCATGACCTGCACCTCCAAGCGGTAGGTGCCCTTCGGAAGCTGGTCGATGGGAACCTTCCGTGCAATACGAAGCACGGAACTCCCCGGGCGTTCATAGGGCGCGGCGTCGACAGGTGCGAAGTCCTCTTTGAGCTTGCCTGTGCTCGCATCGAGAATTCTCAAGCGCAGCTCCACGGTAGCCGAGTTGTGAGAGAGCAGAGGCTCGTACGCCTCAAAATAGGCAAACAGCGGTTCGCCCTTTTGAAAGTGCGTATCTCCGACAGGGGTGAACCAGATGTCTTTGCTCACCAGAGGAACGTACTGCGGGGCGAAATTTGCTTGCGTGGCTTCTTTGGCCGCGACTGCTGCGCTCCGAAGACGCTTGCACAATGCCACCGAACTCAGCGCCAGTTGCTTCCCATCGTAGGCGTCAATGATGAGCGGGGCCTCGGCTCGGCCAAACTTCTCCTCATCGCTAAGCACAACCTCGAGATCGTAGTTACCCGGAGGAATGTCCAGCTGTGTTTCGTAGCGAGTTGGGAGCCAGGCCACGTCGGAGCTGCTCAGAAGCGCCTTGATGGCAGCGTAATCCGGGGCAATTCCCGAAGCCGACCCCGACAGAAGGATTCTGAGGAGCTTCAACGCCTCCGGATCGTTCCGCATTGCGCCAGGATTTGCCCCGCCCATGAGCGCTTCCGTTCCTTGATCCCAACTCTTAATTTTTTCTCCGCCCTGTACGAAAGTCGGCCAGTAGGAGGGATACAGAAGGTCACTGAAGCGTGCCGCAACGGTTCCGTCCTGCTTGCGAACCACGCCCATGATGCCGATCCTGGCGTAAATCGCCCACTGCGAGAGGTCCCACGAGCGATAGAGATCGTTCCACGGAAACTGCATGCAAATGTCCACTCGGGCTGTGTCTGTGCCCGTGTAGAAAGTGGCTGTCTGCAGCGACAATGGAATCTTTCCGCGCTTCTCTGAAACCAGAATTCGTTCCAGCTCCTTTCCACTACTGGTGCCGATCAAAGCGTCAGAGGGAGACTGCCCGGTGCAGTATTGGTTCCGCGCGAACACCAGCGCATTCGGGCGATCTACCTCGACCTTGATGCGATGGCACCCCGCCTTCGAGTCGCGCGGGACATACCCTAAGATATGGAAATCGCGGTTGATGCCCGGGGGCACCAATCTTTTACGGCTTAGGTCACTGGACCCCCATATCCCGCGCGCCGTGTCCGAAGATTGCATATACCACCCCAAATTATCCCGGACCACGGTCCACCAGGCAGCGGCCTCTACGCTTGCAATCTTTTGCTCTACACCGTCCTGAAACAACCGGAAGTCCTTGGCCGTCAGGTCACGAATTTGCGCTGCGTCGCAATTCTCCGGCAAGTAGGGTTCTGTAGGGAGCAGCTTGTAAAAAGCCTCCACCGTGGAACGCACGCACGGTAGCTCCTCTTTGGGAGCTTGTGCCATCCGCGCTTGGTCATAAACGAATACGGGAACTAGAACCAGGTTGGATTGAACGACCAGTGGAGCCTGCTGTGCAGACGCCTCATGAGAAACCGCAGACGAGAGGTTCGTTTGCGCGGGGACAGCAGGGGAAGCCACAACGTAGAGCAGCCCGCTGGCAGCCAAGAATATGCCGAATGCACGATGCCCGCTACCCATTATCGCTCGCCCTCAACGCGCCCGACCTAAGGCCTGCGGCCGCGTCGGATTGCCCCGATCGGTGATAGCGCGATGCCTCGTTGCTCGCATCGTCGAGAACCGGCGGCAGGCCACACGCCGTCTGGCTCAGATGTCCCGGCCCTATGATGTCATACCGACTGCTGGGCCGCGAAGTTGGGAATCCTTTTTTAATGGCTGCTTAACCCACCAATATTGACAAACATTACCACCGTCGATGCGGCATCGCGCCCGTCTCTGTAGCGTCTCGATGGTCGCTGCCTAAATTTGCGCCATGCCGCCGAGCCTACTGCTTTTTGAAAGCTGCGGCAAGAACGATCCCATGCGGCTGCAGGACTAAAGGTCGCGACTGTCGAAGGGCTCGCAGTGTATTGGAAGCTGATCTTCGCTCGTCAGTTCTCCGTTGTTGGTATTGTCCCATAGACGAAGCGTTATAGCCTGTTCCTGCGCTGATCGTTGCTCCATCACTCCTGCTGTTAATCTCCAAGGGGCATTAAGGGGGCACTAAGGATTCCTCTCCTTTCCTTTCAATACCGTAGAAGGCCAGGGTGCGCCGCACAACTCCTTTGTTTCCATACAGCTGGCGGATTCGAATTCCATCGGCTCCACCAAATCATTCAGCGGGAGAGTCGGATAATGGCAGTTTATGTCAATCTGAACTTGGGATCTAAGAACGCATGTCCGGCTGTCACTCGCGCCGCTGAAGATAGGTACATTAGCCAGATCGTTGTTTGTTATCGCCGCCTTTTGCCGCCTCGTTTTTCTGTAACTTCCGTCAGACCAAAAGGATATGGCGGAAGCGTGTGGGAGTCGAACCCACCATTCGACCCGCGAAGGACCGAATCGCCGGCTTTGAAGGCCGGGGAGATCACCGGACCCCTTTCGCCTCCGCGAGCAGTATAGAGGACACGCCAAGACGCCTCAAGGTAGCTAAAATCATGCTGTAGAATTACTGAAGGGCCGGTTCCGTTCAGCTTCGTTGGGAAACGAGCGCTGCGGCTTGGTTGGTGCGAATGAGAGCGGCGACAAGATCGTAGAGCGCGGGAGTGGTGCAGACTTCATAGTAACAATGTTCGGTGGCGCGGCCGACTTTTCCGTCGGGAAGCAACTGGCGCGCGAACGATTTCCGAAGCACCAGCAATTCCACGGATTCGCCGAGCGGAACTTCGCCGTAAAAGAGCGTGACGTTTTGCTTGCCCCACGGCAGGTCCAGTTTTGTCTCGATGGAATCGAGAGAAATTTCTTCGGAAAGCTTCTTAAAGCCTTCCTCGTTGAGCTCGATGCCGTTCATGTTGTAGCGCACAAGGAATTCGTCCAATTCCTCTGCGGAAGCGCCTTCCATCGTGTTCAGGAATTGGAAGACGGAGAAGTGCGACTTCTGCTTGGCAAGCATGCGCTTGGCCAGCTTGGCGCAGCCGGAGAGACGGTCGGAAAGATTGAGCGCTTTCGAGATCATGATGCGCGAATCGCCGTCCACCCAATAAGTGGGCGCATCGCCCTGGAAGGCTACACCGAGACCAAGTTCGAGGGCGGGGAAATCGCTCGACGAGGCTCGCTCGTTGTAGGAATTGCAAACTGCCAGAATTTGGCGTGAAAGGATACAGGCCTTTGCGACAGGCCGCGCGTAGGCCGCAGATGATTCGGTTTCGAAGATAGCAAGAATGATGGCGTCACCTTCGATGAAGACTTTCTTTGCGTCAAAGCGGTCGAGAAGCTTCTTCACCGGCTCGTGCAAATTCAGACTGAAATGCGAGGCGGGATTGAGGCCGCGCGAGAGGAGATCCTGAGTCATGCGCGTGGATCCGCGGACGTCCGCTTTGATGATGACATGAGAAATCACGTTGTCCTGCGCAGGCCGTGCCTCTTCTTGCAGGACGCACTCATAGAGGCGGTTATTCATGCGTGACAATTCGCGGGCCTTTTCCGTCGTGACCAGGTTGATGCGTTCCATGCCCGCGGTCAGGTGTTCGGCGTCGCGCAAATCCCGGTGCAAGCGGAAAAAATCGCTCGCGAAACGCAAAACGAATTCCTTCATTTCGTCGCGGGAGTACCGCTGGATTCTTCGGGAAAGCTCCTCGATGGTTCGCAGTGACAACTTCCTCGCAGGAACCTGTTTGACGACCCTTTCCACTTGCTTCAGTTCATCCTTGGAAACCAGAGCGCGGCGAAGCTGTTGAAGATGCAGCGGTGGGCAGTACTCCGCAGCGATCGGGCGAACTTCGTAGCTGGCCAGGACATGAAAGAGCATTTCGTGTTGTTCGAGGCGGTCGAGGAGCCGCGTCAAAAGCTGCGCGCGCAGGGGGGCTGAATCTTCAGGGCCGGATTTTGGATCGAACAGGCGCTGTGCGTTTTCCGGATCGTCTAGAAACTCTCCGAGCCGGGATGCTTTACCCTTGCGGAAGAAGTCCAGTTTCTGACGAGCGTCTTCGACTTGCGGATCCAATTCCTCCAGCTTCAGTTCCTGGTGTTGGAGGCGGCTCTCAATATCGTGCAACGAGGCCTCCAGGTCCGCGGGATTATCGGAGCTCAGGAACTTGTTGAAAAAACTATCGCCGCGTTCAAGGCGCTTTCGGGTGGCTTCGCGCTGCTCCTCAAGATTAGTTATCTCGTTGCGGATGGCCTGAACGCTTTCGAGCAAAGCCGTGTGCGTTTCGACGGCTTCCTTGTGCGCCGGATCGTCAGCCACGGTGATGCCTGCCTCGCGGAGAAACTCCTGGAAGAGGGCATCCATAGCCTCGAAGCGGTCCGGATCGCGCGCGTAATTGCCAAGCAGGACGTAGTGCTCGAGGAAAAAGACGTCGTCCTTGCCGCCGTCAAGAAAGATCAGACGGTTCTTGCAAAGTTCGTAATAGTGAGCAAAATCCTCGCCGAACAAGGCGCGGCGGGTCTTTACGATGGTGTTGTCCTCGACGTCCGCCAGAATCTGAGCCACCTGCTGCCCCACTTTGCGAACCACCGCGCGGCGCGAAGCTTGCAACTCCGACAAGCGCGCTTTGATGACATGCGCCTGCTGGCTGCGCTCGAAGTGCTCCCCGCGCTGGCGAACCCACTCTTTCCCTTCCAGAATGATGTTCGCGAACTGATTGCCGATTTCCGAGGTGAGGAACTTCAGCAGGCTCAACCGGAAAAGAAGATCAATCTCGATGTTCTTGTGATATTTGGCCTGGGTCAGCGAACTCTGCAGAAGTTCGGATAGCAATTTGCGAAACGCAACAGAGTCCGGCCCGCGCGATTGACGCGGCTCCATGCCGGGTGCCTGCGCAGAATTAGTGTGCTGGCGGATGAGATCGAGGAGATAATCGCGGGCGGCTTGAACAAACTTGGGGCTGAGGAAAACGTCGTGGTGAATATTATCCACCCCGATGGCCAGCGTCCCCATGGGGAGCGAGACGTTATAGCTCTTCAGCCCGATTCCGGACGGCTCGGACGAGCTAAGTATGGAAAGCGTATTGGACATATCCTTCGGCCACAGGGCTCTTTCCAAGCTAGCAGCCAGGCTAGAGCCGGGCAAGGAACCCACGGGTCAGGCGTAACCAGATAGTTAGGGGTCGGGCACTTTCCAGGAGAACTACGTGGGATCTAGCACGGAAATCCGGCGGGAGTCGGCGCCCAAATGCTCAAGCCGAACCCGAACCAGGGGCCAGGGTGACGGAAGGGGAAACTTTTCTGACCATTCAAGAATGGCCACGGCGGGCGTCGCAAACATGTCCTCCAAACCGAGGGTCTCAAAGTCATGGAAACTCTCGATGCGGTAAAGATCAGCGTGATAGACCTTAGCTTGCTTGCCGTAAACATGGACGAGCGTGAAGGTGGGGCTGGTCACATCGTTTTCATTGGCAACCCCGAGGCCGGAGGCCAAGCCCTTCGTCAGTGTCGTCTTGCCAGTGCCTAGGTCGCCAGTAAGTAACACAAGAACAGGTGGTTGCAGGCGCTTAGCGAATTCCCTCCCCCATTGAATGGTCTCCTCGGCGGAATGCGTGATGATTTCTTCAGGCAAGGTCGTGCAACTCCGTGAGCAGTCGGTGATATACGTCAGGGAGGGTGTCCGCAAGTTCACCTGCTAGTAGCCCGCTCTCCTCATGCTGGTGGATTCGTTCGTCCCCTGCCCGGCCGTGGAGGTAAACGCCAAACGCCAGCGCCCGCTCCCAGTGCTGCAAGCCGAGTTGGGAGACGGTGCCCGCAAGGATACCGGTGAGTACGTCACCGGTACCCCCCTTGGCCATGCCCGGGTTTCCAGTGGTATTCACAAAGGCTTGGCCGTTAGGCGTAGCAAGAATTGTGTGAAACCCCTTTAGGATGATGTGCGCCTTCCAAGTCTTGGCTGCTTTTAGCGCGATTTCAAGACGATCCGCCTGCACGGTTGCGTTCGAGACCCCGAGCAACCGAGCCATCTCCCCAGGATGGGGCGTGAGGGCCAGATGCTGGGTCTTTCGCTTAGCCAAATCCCGTGCTTGACCAGCAAACGCGTTGAGTCCATCCGCGTCCAGAATCACTGGAAGCTCCGTTTGACGGACAAGAGAAGTAACGAACCTCTGCGTTTCCTTAGGAGTTCCGATTCCCGGGCCAATGGCCAGAAGAGTCTTGCCTTGCATAAGGGCATGCAGACGACCAGTCTTGCCATTCGCCGCGGCGATCGTGCCCACTTTGGTGGAAGCCAGCGGTTCGGTCATAAGCTCTGCCTGCGCCGAAGCCACAACGGGAAGAACCACATCGGGTACGCCCGCGGTCACCAAGCCTGCCCCCGCGCGTAAAGCGCCGCGGCTCGCAAGAATTGCCGCACCGGACTTACCAAGCGAACCTGCGATCACGAGAACGTGGCCGAATTTGCCTTTGTGAGAATCCGCTTGACGGACCAACGGGAGTTCCAAGAACTCTCGAGGTTCGATCCATCGAACCTTCCCCTTTCCGAGCTCTTCAATCAATTCGGGAGGCGATCCAATGTCCCGCACTTGGAACTTTCCGCAGCATCCGGAGTCGCGGGAAACGAGCTGACCGATCTTTGGCGCCGTGAACGTAGCCGTGGCATGCGCGCGAATTACGGGGCCTCCCGAAGGTTCTCCATCGGAAGGAAGGCCGGAAGGAGTATCTACCGCAACGACGGCTTCAGGACGCAAAGAAGTGGCATTGCGCGAAACCTTGTTGACGTCCGCAATCACTGAGGCAAGGAGACCTTCCACTTTGCCTTTCAAGCCAGTACCTAGAAGAGCGTCGACAATCACTCGCGATTTAGCAACTTCTCCGCGAATCTGCTCCCATTTCGCACCGGTCGTGATTTCCTGAATTCTGGCCCCTGATTTTTTCAGGCGAGCGAGATTTTCGGAAGCATCACCCCGAACGGCATCTTGTTCCGTGAAAAGATAAACGCTGGGTTTCAGGCCTTTTTCTTGAAGAAGTCGGGCGACAACGAAACCGTCACCGCCATTATTCCCTTTGCCACAAAGAATGGCGGCTCGACTCGCAGCTATATCGTCGTAATGAGCGCGAAGAAAATCAAAAGACTGTGTTCCCGCGTTCTCCATAAGCTGCAGGCTGGGAATGCCGTAGCGCTCAGTGGTGAGGCGGTCCACCTCGCGCATTTCCGCTGCCGTGAGAGCTTTCATGAAGGATTCACAAAACGATCAGAGCATCCAGCCGCCACTGACGTTGACGACCTGCCCAGTAACATACTCCGCTTCTTCAGAAGCAAAGAAGGCCACGGTGGCGGCGACGTCCTCGACGGTGGGCGGGCGGCCAATCGGGAAACGGGCGTCGCGGATGCGACGCGCTTCCTCCAGCGTCAATTCATTCTCGTCGATGCTCGATGGGTTCACAACATTGACGGTGATGCCGTTCTTCGCTTCTTCGAGCGCCAGCGAGCGCGACAGCGCCACAACGGCCGCTTTGGCCGCAGCATAAGCAGAAATTTTTGCCTGGCCAAACGCACGCTCAGCCCCTACAGCGCCCATATTGATGATGCGCCCCCAGCGCGATTTTCTCATGTGCGGCAGTGCCGCGCGGCACATGTAGAGAACGGTAAAAAGGTTCGAGGCGAAAATGCTCTGCCAATCCGGTAAAGAGGATTCTCCGAGCAGGCCCCAGCGAAAATCGCCCACGTTGTTGAGCACAATGTCCAGGCGCCCGTAGCGGTCCACAACAGTCTTGATGAGCTGGTCGCAACGATTCGAATCGGTGATGTCCGTCTCGACGGCGACGCAGTCCGCTCCGCCCGCCTGCAACTGGCGCAGCGTCTGTTGAGCTGCCACCTTATTCGAGCGATAAGCAATGGCAATGCGCGCGCCGTCTTGCGCGAGCCGCAACGCCAGCCCTCGGCCGATGCCCCGGCTTCCGCCGGTCACCAGCGCCACACGATTCCGGAGAGACATTTTCCCCCAGCCAATCCCTTGAAGGTTTTTCAGTATAGCTTACGCGAAGCAGCCGTTCTACCGCAGTCGCGTGACGATGACCGTCATGTCATCTGCTTGTTCCGGAGTGCCCGCCCACTCTTCCGCGGCGGCCATGAGCGATTCCGCAACCATCAGGGGCTTTGCGTTTTGCACGCGAATAGCAGCTTCCTTCAACCTCGCGATCCCAAACTCTTCGCCGTACACATTTTCCGGCTCGACCAGGCCATCGCTGTAACCGATGAGCAGTGAATCCGGCGCGACCTGCAGCACGCCCTGCTCGTATAAGTAATCGTCCAGCACACCCAGCACCATGCCGCCTTTGTCCAAAAGATGCGACGAACCATTGCAAATGAGAAACGAAGGAAGGTGACCGGCGTTCGTATAGCGGAGAGTTCGCGTAGAGCTGTCGTAGACCGCGATGAAAAACGTGGCGAAGCGGTCGTCACCGGTGTTGTGCACCAGGTGTTTGTTCAGCCGCGCCACGAGGTCAGCGGTGCTGATGGACTCACTGCCCTCCGTGAGCGCCTGACTGCGTAAAGCCGCCTGCAGACTGGCCATGAGCAGCGCGGCAGAAATCCCCTTGCCGGAAATGTCCGCGATGGCAATGGCCACATGCGTCGGACTGAGCTGAATGAAGTCGTAGTAGTCTCCGCTGACTGAGCGCGCGGCTTTGCAGATGGCCTCGATCTCAACCCCCGGAACCGAAGGCAGCGTGCTGGGGAAAAGCTGGTTCTGCACTTCGCGCGCGATGGAGATTTCATTCTCCAGACGCTGCCGCTTGTTTTGTTCTTCGATGAGCGTGCCGATCGAACCGATCATCTGATTAAAGGACTCCCCAAGAGCGCCGAGCTGGTCCATGCGCTCGACTTTGATGCGATGGGAGAAGTCGCCGCCCTGGACAAACTGCGTAGCCCCATATAGGTCCGAGACGGCACGCGTAATTCGACGCGTCAGGACGATTCCTGTGGTCCACGCTACGGCTTCAATAAGAAGAAAAACAATCCCCACCAGAACGAACAAGATAACGTACGAGCTGCGCAATTCGCCCAGGGAAGTGAAGATTCTCGCATTCAGACGCGAAGGACGGGCATTGGAAACCGCTAACAAGGGCCGCGCGGGGTCCACGGCTCCATCCTTTGCCACAAAAGCCGAGTCCAGGCGCGAAACCACGTTCACCGGCGAATCGAACCAAAACAGAGGCGGTTGTAGGGTGCGATTACTGGCCACGATGCGTCCAGCCACTCGGTATTGCGTTTCACCTGATGTGTACAGAACGCCTGGCCGGGCAGTGCCTTCGTACTTCTCCATGAGATTGAGCTGGATGACACCCAAATCGGGGGCAATGGTGTTAAGAAACTCCGATGGGACGAGTTGATCGTTCACGCCTGGCTTGTGACGGAGTTCCGCGATAGGTACGCGCAGAACGACGACGCGAGGTTCTTTGCGCTCCGGAATGGTCCGCAGGCTGATGAGAGAAAGTGACTCTCCTTCCTTTGAAGGTTCCTGAATGAGTCCCGCAAATGAATCTTTTCCCTCCCCAGCCACTTTCTGCAGTAGTAGCAGGTCATTGGAAAAGCTTATCTCCAGACCCGGAAGCTCCCGGTCGTGGACGGCGTGCGATTCGGCCGCCAGGACTAACTCCGACTCGCTCTCCGTGATTTGGGGGGGCAGCGTCTCGTGAGCTATGGCTATGTGATGCGCGATATCAGCGACCAATTCAACGCGCCCGTGGATATCCTCATAAAGAAGGTATGCACCGAGCTGCGAATAGAGGACCCCCGCAGCGAGCACGACAAGGATGACGATGGACAGAATAGGGACGACGGCAATGAACAAATACGCGACAATGAGCCGGTTGCGCAGGCTCCAGAGCAGCCTGTTTCTCCACGAACCAATCAAACGAAAAAGAAGATACAACCCCGCCAAAACCGCCAGGTACTCGACGAAGCTGAAAATACCGCCGCTGAGACGTAGGACTTCACCGAGCAGCCCGATCACGACGAGGGCCGAGCAAATCACGTCCAGCCGCGAGAGGCGGCTCCAGACTTCTTTAAGGCTTGGGAGCAGGGGCTTCATGGATTTGCAATCGGAAGAAATACTTTACCTGAAGATGCGCCTACACGCTGGGCTCAGCGCGCCTGAGCCTGAATAACAAAAGAATTTGGACCGAGAGCCTACTGCCCGGCAACTACGGGCGGCTTCATGCTATTGCGCACTTTGCTGTGCTTGCAGCTGTACGTGAAATAGATAACCAGCCCGATCACCAGCCAGATCACGAGCCGCCACTTTGTGGCCGGGGAGAGGCCATAGATCAACGCGCCACAAAACACGATGGCCAGAATGGGCACTAGCGGTACAAGCGGAGTCTTGAAAGGCCGCGGCAGTTCCGGATGCGTTTTTCGCATGACCCACACTCCCGCGCTAACCAACACAAACGCAAGAAGTGTACCCACGCTGGTCATCTCGTCGAGGATATGCAGAGGAAGGAGCGTGGCCAGGATCGCCACAAAGACTCCAACAACGATAGAGCTGATGTAAGGCGTGCGGAAGCGCGGATGGATTTTGCTTGCCCACGGCCACAAGAGGCCATCTTTTGACATCGAGTAGAACACGCGTGACTGGCCCAGCAGCATCACCAGCATTACCGTCGCAAGACCGCCCAGCGCGCCCAGCTCCACCAAAAAAGTTGCCCATTGATAGCCGGTCGCCCGAACTCCGACCACAACCGGGTCCGGAACATTGAGTTGTGTGTACGGAACCAAGTGCGTCAACAACCCGGACACCAAGATGTAAAGCACCGTGCAAATCACTAGTGAACCGAGAATCCCGAACGGCATATCCTTCTTCGGATTCTTGGCTTCCTGCGCCGCCGTGGAAACGGCGTCAAACCCGATATACGCGAAGAACACCACGCCGGCGCCGCGCAGAATCCCCGACCAGCCAAACTCGCCTGTTGTTCCACTGTTGGGCGGAATAAATGGATGCCAGAAATTCGGCTTCCATGCATGTTTGGCCAGGAACAGCGTGGCCAGCGCAATGAACATGCACACAACCGCCACTTTCAGAATCACAATCGCGGTCGTGAAATTAGCCGATTCCTTGATTCCGATCACCAAAATCGTAGTGATCGCCAAAATCACAAGAAAGCCTACGTAGTCATACTTTAATTGCACAGGCATCCCAAACAAGGTGAAACTCGACGTCGGCATAGTGGGCAGATTCCAGCCAAGGTCGCGCATGAAAGCGCGCAAGTGGCCGCTCCATCCAACCGCCACGGTCGCCGCGCCAAACGCGTATTCAAGAATCAGGTCCCAGCCGATGATCCATGCAGTCAGTTCGCCAAGGGTCGCGTATGAATACGTGTAGGCGCTGCCCGCAATCGGAATCAGCGAGGCAAATTCAGCGTAACAAAGCCCCGCAAACGCGCACGCGACCCCCGCGAGCACAAACGAAATAATGATCGCCGGCCCGGCAAACTGCGCTGCTGCCTGTCCTGTGATCACGAAGATTCCCGCGCCGATGATGGCCCCAATCCCCAGCGTCACCAAATTGAGGGGACCGAGTGCGCGTTTGAGGCTGTGCTCGCCCGATTCGCTCGCCTCTTTCATCAGCGTTTCAATCGGCTTTGTTGCAAACAAGGGGTTGCCCATGCAACTCCTCCTCTCGCAATCTGCTTACACTCTTGTCTCACACTGCCAATTTGGCCTAGAGCATTGTAGTGGCGCGGCGCGCTTCGCCCTACAAGAAAATTCAGCTCTTGTCAGGTGCAAACCCGGAGGTCCGGCGCAACCACAGATAGACCGGTACGCCAAGCAGCACGATCACGAGGCCCGCACCCGCCGTTTTCGTCTGGTAAAGCAACAGCGCAAACATGATCGCGGCAGCAGCAACAATATAGAGACCGGGGATTATAGGATAGCCGAACGCCCGATACGGGCGCTCCAGATTAGGTCTTTTGGCGCGTAGAGAAAAGATTCCCGCGATTGTCAACGCGTAGAAAAGCAGAACCGCAAATACCACGTAATTGAGCAGGTCGTTGTAAAGGTTTCCATACGTCACTACGCCTGCGGCGTCGACCTGGCGGGTTCTCATCAATATCAAGAGAGCGACCCAGATTCCCTGGTAGATAAGCGCCGAACCCGGCACCCCTTTATTGTTCAATTTCCCGGTCGAGCGGAAAAACAGCCCATCACGAGCCATGGCGTAAGAGACGCGCGCGCCGGCAAGAATCAATCCATTGTTGCAGCCAAACGTGGAAATGATGATGGCCACGGCCATGATGGCTGCGCCCACCGGTCCGAAGATGGCGTTCAGGGCAGCGCTCGCCACACGCCCGTCAGGGACCGTTTGGATCTGTACCAGCGGCAGAGTGAGCAGGTAAGCCAGATTCGCCAGGCAATACAGCGTGATGACGATGATCGTGCCGAAAGCCATCGAAAGCGCGACGTCGCGTTTTGGATTCTTGACTTCCGCCGCGGTAAAACCGATGTTGTTCCAGGCATCCGCGGAAAACAGGGAGCCCACCTGCGCAACGCAAAACGCCACGAACAAACCAAACGCGCCGCTCGCCGCAGTGACCGTGGGGACAAAACTCTTCAAGAAATTCGCGCCTGGTTCCAGTGTTTGTGGGTTGCGAATGGTCCAGATGTGGCTGAAATTCTCGCTGATTGCTCCCGCATTCTTCCCGACAAAGATTCCCAGGAGAATCAGCCCCACCAAAGACAGTGTCTTCGCGCTGGTAAAAATATTCTGAATCAGTTTGCCCAGCCGCACGCCCAGCGTATTCAGGAACGTAAGAAAAAGGATCATCAAGATCCCCACAAGCTGCTGCACCGAAAGACTGAGGGCGTATTTTGATCCGAGCGAAAGGGGGTGGACAATCCAAGCGGTCGGTGAAACCGATGGAAAAAGAACTCCGAGATATCTCGCGAATCCCACGGCGACCGCTGCGATCGTTCCTGTCTGAATCACCAGAAAGAGCGTCCAACCGTAAAGGAATCCCCACAGCGGCGAATAAGCCTCGCGCAAATACACATATTGGCCGCCCGCGTGAGGAAATAGTGCCGCCAACTCACCGTAGGAAAGCGCTGCGGAGATCGTAAGCAGCCCCGTGAGTATCCACGTAAGCAGTAAACCACCAGGCGATCCTGTCTGCTGTGAAATGTCCGATGCCACAATGAAAATGCCGGAGCCAATCATCGACCCGACCACAATCATCGTGCCGTCGAACAGGCCGATCGCTCGCACGAACCCAGGTTCGCTCGCGGCGCTTGCCGATGAGACTGCTTGGGTAGTGTCAGCCACTCTTCAATTCCTTATCATCCATACCCCCAGCCTTATAACGCTCTTAGACGCCCGCGTGGTTCGCGGCTTCAAGCATTTCTAGGAATTGGCGCGCTCGTTCCGCCGGCTTGCGTGCGCGCAGAATATCGCTAATCACCGCAACCGAGTCTGCCCCTGCCCGGACGACTTCGGCGGCGCACTCCAGCGTAATTCCTCCAATAGCGACAATAGGTTTATCGGTTAGCCGCCGAGTCTGGCGGATGAATTCCGTCCCGACCACAGGATCGGGATTCGACTTGGTAGAAGTGGAAAAGATGGGCCCCACGGCAATATAGTCCGCCGAAGTCGCAGCAGCCTGCTCGAATTGCGCGCGATTGTGTGTCGAGATGCCAACCAGCTTACTCCATCCCACAACGGCGCGCGCTTCCTCCGCGCCCAAATCTTCTTGGCCGACGTGAACGCCGCCCGCGCCGGCAAGGGCCGCCACATCCGCGCGGTCGTTCACGATGAACGTGACATCTCGCGGTACTAACTCACTCGAAAGACGTTTCGAACTTTCTAACAAATCGCGGGAAGACGCCGCTTTATTCCGGTACTGCAGCAGCCGGACTCCGGCATCCACAAGTTGGCGGGCGCAATCTGATTCAGGAATGGTAAGCAACGCTGCGTCTAATATCACATACAGCCGTGGGAGAACAAGACGCATGCTGATTTATTTTCCGTTGGTTCCCACGAGCCGGTCAATGAAATGCGTATTGTAATTCCCTGCAACGAACCTTGAATCGGCCACGATTCTGCGATGCAGCGGAATGGACGTCTTGATTCCTTCAATGACAAACATCTCGAGGGCGCGCTTCATGCGCCCGATGGCTTCCGTGCGGTCGCGGCCCTTAACTATGAGTTTGGCAATCATCGAATCGTAGTATGGCGGAATGACCGCGTCCGCATAAGCCGCCGAATCCACACGTACGCCCGTGCCTCCCGGCGCCTGGAACGTCGTGATGCGCCCCGCCGACGGGACGAAAGTGTCCGGATCCTCGGCATTAATGCGGCATTCAATGGCATGGCCGGAAGGAATGACCGCACCCGTGGCGTCCTCCATTTTCTCCCCCGCGGCGATGCGGATTTGCGCCTTAATCAGGTCCACGCCAGTCACGAGCTCTGTTACCGGATGCTCCACTTGAATGCGTGTGTTCATTTCAATGAAGTACAGCGAGCCATCCTGATCCATCAGGAACTCAACGGTTCCCGCATTCGTGTAACCAATAGCCTCTAGAACCTTGACGACCGTCGCGCCAAGCTCTTTCCTTCGCTTCGGGTCCATCACTGGTGAAGGCGATTCTTCCACCAGCTTCTGGTGCCGCCGCTGAATGCTGCATTCGCGTTCGCCCAGATGAATGACTTTCCCGTGCTGGTCTCCCAACACCTGAAACTCGATGTGCCGCGGAAACTCCAGAAACTTCTCCATGTAGACATCCGGAGTGCCGAAAGCCTGCTGCGCCTCGCTGCGCGCCGTTTGATAGGCGCCCAGGAGATCTTCCTGCTTGCGCACCACTCGCATGCCGCGCCCACCGCCGCCCGCGGAAGCCTTCAAAATCAATGGGTAGCTTATGCGCTCCGCTTCTTTCGCGAGCTGCTCTTCTCCTTCCACAACTCCGTCGCTTCCCGGAATCGTGGGCAGCCCCGCGGCCTTCACTTCGCGGCGCGCGCGGTCTTTCTCTCCCATTAACTCGATGATTTCCGGCCGCGGGCCGATAAACGTGACTTCAGAGGCTTCGCAAACCTTGGCGAAGTTCGCGTTCTCCGAAAGAAATCCGTAGCCCGGATGGATGGCGTCCACATTCGTAATTTCCGCAGCGCTGATCACCTGAGGAATATTCAGGTAGCTTTCGCTGCTGCGCGGCGGCCCGATGCAAACTGCTTCGTCGGCGAAGCGCACGTGGAGCGAATTACGGTCCGCCTCCGAGTAAACCGCCACCGTGGAAATGCCCAGCTCTTTGCAGGCGCAAATGACCCGCAGGGCGATTTCCCCTCGATTAGCGACTAGGATTTTATGAAACATAGCGTGGTGTGCCGGCTATTTCTTCCGGCTGGGACGGATGCCGAAGAGAGGCTGTCCGTACTCGACGGGCTGTCCGTTTTCCACGAAGACTCGCACGATCTCGCCCGATTCATCCGATTCGATCTCATTCATCAGCTTCATGGCTTCCACGATGCAAAGCGTCTGCCCCGTTTCCACGAATGCCCCGATTTTCACAAAGGGCTCCGAGCCAGGGCTTGGCGAGCCATAAAATGTCCCCACAATCGGAGATTTCACTAGATGCAGGTCTTCCGTCAAGCGTGTCTCGGCAGCCGCTGGAGCGGATGGCGAAGCCTGGGAAGCCGCAGGTGCAGCCCCGCCCGGGTTTGCAACAATGATCTCAGGCGCCGACACGGCCCGCGGCGCGGACAATACGAATCCAGAAGACGGTTTTCGCAGCCGGATGTGCAAATCTCCGCGCGAGTATTCAAATTCCTCGAGATTATGCTCGGTCATGAACTGAAAAAGCTGTTCGATTTGCTGCATTTCGGGGTTGGCAAACGTCGGACTGGACTTCGTAGGCTGTTTGCGTTTCATGCGTTTCAAAGTTCGATGAGATGCCGCGGTGCGCGGCTCAGTACTTCGGTACGGCCAGTGTGGACGGCGACATCGTCTTCAATGCGCACGCCTCCGATGCCTTCCGCATACACGCCAGGTTCGATCGTAATTGCGTTTCCAGGTTCCAGGCGTCGCGTTTGCCCCTTTGCGACCCTGGGGTCCTCGTGTACTTCCAGGCCCAGACCATGACCCGTACTGTGGACGAAAAGACGGTCAAGGCCATAACCTTCCAAGACGCGACGTGCCGCTGCGTCGACTTCTCCGCAGCTGACTCCCTCTCTCACCGCCGAAATCGCCGCTCCCTGCGCCTCCAGGACCGCCTTATACCACGTCTGGATGCGTTTTGGCGCACGCCCTACAAAAACCGTGCGCGTAATGTCGCTGCAATAGTGGCCGAGTATAACACCCAGGTCGAGCACCACCAACTCATTTTTCCTCAATCGCTTGCCGGTAGGCCGGGCATGCGGCAGCGCGGCCCTATCTCCGAATGCAACAATCGTTTCAAAGGCGGGGCCGGCGGCCCCTCGTTTGCGCATCTCGTACTCGATCTCGGCCGCGACTTCCCTTTCGCAAACACCCGGCTTTAGCAGGCCGATGGCGAACTCCACAATCTCCCCCGCCAGGATGGCCGCCTTGCGCATCTGCGCCAATTCCACCGCATCTTTGCGCGCTCTGAGGGTCTCCACTATCCCCGGCACAGCAACCCATTCCAGCCTTCCTTTCGACGCTTTCCGCGCGCTTTGCAACTGCGACACCGTCATGTGGTCCGCGTCGAAACCTACCCTTCGGACCTTCCCATCCCTAAGCTCTTGTACGGCTGACTCAAACACGCTCCCTTTCTGCTCCCGGACGCGAACACCGATGGCCTCCTCTTTCGGCTGCACCACAAAACGCCCGTCGGTAACGAGCGTTGCACCTTTTTTCGAAACCACTAGAGCGCCCGACTCACCCGTGAATCCCGTTAAATAGAACCAGTTGGCGGGATGTGTGACCAATAGCGAATCGATTCGGGACTCATGGAGAAGTTCAGCCAATGCGCGCCGCCGATTTTGGAACGCTTTACCCATAAACAGAACGAGGAGACTTCAGGCTCCTCGTTTCCGCCCTTGGTTAAAAGAAAATTTGTTCGTGTTATCCGGGAATGATTCGTGGAGTCAGGAAGAAGAGCAACTCCTGAGAGGACGTGGTGACGTTTCTCCGCTTGAAGAGGTTCCCGATGAGGGGAAGGTTGCCCACAATCGGTACCTCGGAAATGTCCACACGTTGCGAGGAGATGATGACTCCGCCAATCACCACAGTGCCGCCATCCGCAACGGTGACCTTGGTCTCAGCCGCCTGCGTATCCAGCGCAGGAACGCCTTGAATCCGGGGGATACCGGCATCAATCTGTGTATTCTCCACCAGCACGTCCATGAAAATCGTGCCTTCCGCGGTAATTTGCGGGGTCACTTCCAGCTTCAACACCGCGTCGATGTACTGGACGGAAATCGTGTTGTTGATGGTCGTTTGAATAGGAATCTTTGTTCCTTGCTTAACGGTGGCCTTTTCGTTGTTCTGCGTGATGACTTTGGGCTTCGACAGCAGTTTGCCGACGCCCTTCGACTCCGCTGCGGTGATCATGAAATCCAGCGCGAAATTCGCCGAGGTGAACAAATAGCTCATGCCGCTCGTAGGAGTGCCGGCAGCAAGGTTCGTGACCAATGGCATCGCCACGTTCGTTGCCGTGGCATTGCTGCCTGGAACCGGCGGCTGGCCGTTAACAAGTGCCGGCGATGTGGATACGCCCGGAATGAACGGGCGGAATATCGGGCTGACGCCCACGGCGGAGTTGCCGCCAAAAACGTTGTTTCCAGTGGACGTGGCAAAAGCGAGTTGCGTCCCGATATCCTGAGCAAAAGATCGCGATGCCGATACCACCCGCGCTTCAATCTCCACCTGCTGGGACTTGCGGTCCAGTTGCGCTCTCAAATTGTCAATCGTCGGTATGACGGAGGGAATGTCGCGGATGATCAGAGTATTCGAACGGTCATCAGAAAGAATGTCGCCCCGCGGGGAGAGGAACTTCTTGAGTGTTTCCTTCATGGTCGCGGCCTTTGCATAACTCAAGACGCGCGTCACGGTAACCGGATCAACCGCCTCGGCCTGCGCTTTCACCAGGTCGCGTTGCGTCTCCGCCTCGGACTTCAGTGTCGCCCGCGTGGCGATCCTCAAAACGTTGCCGTTCAACTGCTTGTCCAGGCCGTTGTTTTGCAGCACGATGTCCAGAGCCTGGTCCCAGGGCACTTCATCCAGAACGATTGTCAGGCTGCCCTTCACGGCCGGGTCCAACACCACGTTCAGCCCGCTGATCTCATGGATCAGGCGGAAGAAGTCGCGCAGATCCACGTCTTTCAGGTTGACCGAGATCGGTTCTCCCGTGTACCTCGCGGATGACGTCTGCGCAGGCGTCGATTGCGCGGCGTCTGTTGCCAGCTTTGTCGCGGCCGCATTCGCTTGCTGAACAGCCTGCTGGGCGGCCTGCTGAGGGTTCGCTTCCGTGTGAGCCGGCGCATTCTTCTCGCTGAACGATGCCA
>Ga0209474_10001504_pt1 | contig 22592 bp, 22 predicted proteins | sample GraSoiAngelo_145_FD_185902 | JGI IMG/M metagenome (GOLD analysis project Ga0209474, IMG submission 185902) | Grasslands soil microbial communities from the Angelo Coastal Reserve, California, USA - 14_1009_05_20cm (SPAdes) (version 2) | ecosystem: Environmental > Terrestrial > Soil > Grasslands...
TTCGGTGTCGTTCTTGTTGATCGCTTCGCGCACCGCCGCAATGGCGTCTTCCACCTGCTTCTTCTTGTCGCCGGAAATCTTGTCGCCGAGATCCTTCAACTGCTTCTCGCATTGATAAGCGAGGTTGTCGGCGTTGTTCTTGATCTCGATTGCTTCTTTCGCTTTCTTGTCCTCCTCGGCATGCAGCTCGGCTTCCTTCTGCATCTTCTCGACTTCGTCTTTGGAAAGACCAGAGCTTCCGGTAATGGAAATCTTCTGTTCCTTACCAGTGCCTAAATCTTTTGCTGAAACATGCAGGATGCCGTTGGCATCGATATCGAAGGTCACTTCAATCTGCGGAACGCCGCGAGGCGCCGGCGGAATCCCATCGAGATGGAATGTTCCCAGGTTCTTGTTATCACGCGAAAGTGGGCGCTCCCCTTGCAGCACCTTGATCTCCACCCCCGGTTGATTGTCGCTGTAGGTCGAAAAAATCTGCGATTTACGAGTTGGAATCGTGGTATTGCGCGGAATCATCGGCGTAGCCACGCCGCCGGCGGTTTCAATCGCCAGGGTAAGCGGGGTAACGTCGAGTAGGAGAACGTCCTTGACGTCTCCTTTGAGGACGCCGCCTTGAATAGCTGCGCCAACCGCAACTACCTCGTCCGGATTCACGCCCTTGTGCGGTTCCTTGCCAATCAAAGTACGCGCTGTCTCGATCACCTTCGGCATACGGGTCATACCACCCACTAGGACGAGTTCGTTAATTTCTTTCTCCGAAAGCTTCGCGTCCCTCAGGCAGGCTTTCACCGGACCAACCGTGCGCTGGAATAGATCATCGCAAAGTTGCTCCAGTTTTGAGCGGGTCAGCTTCCTCTGAATGTGCTTCGGCCCACTCGCATCCGCCGTGATGAATGGCAGATTGATCTCGTATTCCTGGGTCGATGAAAGCGCAATCTTCGCCTTCTCCGATTCCTCCTTGATGCGTTGGATCGCGTCCGGCTGTTTCGTTAAGTCGATGCCAGTATCTTTCTTAAACTCGTTAACTACCCAATCCATGATACGCGCATCCCAGTCGTCACCGCCCAGATGGGTATCACCATTGGTCGCTTTTACTTCGAAAACGCCGTCGCCAATCTCCAAAACCGAAATATCGAAGGTGCCGCCACCCAGGTCATAAACGGCAATCTTTTCGTCCTTCTTCTTATCCAAGCCGTAAGCGAGTGAAGCTGCCGTCGGCTCGTTGATAATTCGCAATACTTCCAAGCCAGCGATCTTACCCGCATCTTTGGTGGCATTACGCTGGGAATCGTTGAAGTAAGCTGGAACAGTGATCACTGCCTGAGTGATCTTCTCGCCCAGCTTCGCTTCTGCGTCGCTCTTTAGCTTGGCCAGAATCATCGCGGAAATTTCCGGCGGCGAGAATGTCTTGCGCTCGCCGTTTACTTCCACCTGAACGTGGGCATCGCCATTGGCGGCCTTCACTATCTTATAGGGCACACGATGCTCTTCTTCGTGAACTTCGTCATACTTGCGGCCCATAAACCGCTTGATCGAAAAAATTGTGTTTGCCGGATTCGTTACCGCCTGACGTTTCGCCGCCTGGCCCACCAGCCGCTCACCACTTTTTGAAAAGGCGACGATTGACGGCGTCGTCCTTGCGCCTTCGCTATTTTCCAAAACTACTGGGTCGCCACCTTCCATCACCGCCATGCAGGAGTTGGTGGTACCCAAATCGATACCTAAAACTTTAGCCATTTGTGTACAGTCCTCCGAGAGCCTTTAGCAGCGACTGTTCCATCCGCTCAAAGTGAATCGTAAATAGCTTTCTCATAAGGGATTATCGATGGAATAGCAACCGCGCTGGTTTGGTGGGACGCGCCAAATTGACGCGAAATTTCCCCGCTGGGGCCGATGGATGCGTCAGCTCGTCACCCTGCTTGGTATAGGCTCTGCTTAGTCACCAGCGTGAACCCTGTTCGGCCGCCGGCAAGAAACGAAGCAGGGGACCTTCTCTTCAAGTGCCAGCACTGCGCCAGTCCGCTCGTGGTTAACGCGGCAGCCGCTGGAATGACTCTGAACTGCCAGCGTTGCGGAAAACCGACGCTTGTTCCAACGGCATCGGCAAGCGCGGCCTCGGCACCGCCGCAGGAACTCACCGATCTGCAGCGCAAGCTGAAAGAGAACGAATCACAGCGCACCGAAATAACCAGTTACATCAATCAACTCAGCATTCAGCTCCATCGCTGGAAGCTGCGCTTGCAAACATTGAACGAACGCAAGACCGAGCTGGAAGAAGAGCTGCGCAAGGCGACGTAATCGCGGCATCAAATTCAAGCGAGGATGGGGCAACCGCTCCTCCTGCCGAGTCTACTGTAGCCTGTAGCCGGGGGTTCCCGGCGGGCATAGAACCGCAGCTACAGGATGAAAACATCGGCTGGAAGCTGACGCCAATCTTCACTACCGTTGTGGGTGCGGCAATATCACAATCTTCTTCGCCTCGTCTTGGAGGAGGGAGCAGCGCATAGTGATCGGACAGGAACCGGCACGTTGTCGATCTTCGGAGCGCAAGCGCGATTCGATCTACGCGATCGTTTTCCCCTCCTCACGACGAAAAAGCTCCATCTCAAATCGATTATCCACGAACTGCTTTGGTTTTTGCGCGGCGAGACCGACGTTCGCTATCTGAATGAGCACGGCGTCACGATTTGGGACGAATGGGCGGATAAAGAGGGAAATCTCGGTCGGTTATACGGTGCCCAGTGGCGCGATTGGCGCGGCGCCGATGGAATGCACGTCGATCAGATCGACAAAGTGATTGCGGAAATAAAAGAAAACCCATCGAGCCGCCGCTTGATCGTGAGTGCGTGGAACCCGGCCGAGATCGACGAGATGGCGTTACCGCCCTGTCACGTGCTTTTCCAATTCTATGTCAACGACGGCGAACTTAGCTGTCAGCTTTACCAGCGCAGCGCCGACTTATTTCTCGGCGTGCCATTCAACATCGCGAGTTACTCCCTGCTGACGATGATGGTGGCGCAAGTTTGCGATCTCAAGCCCGGCGACTTCGTCCATACTTTCGGCGACCTGCATCTTTACTCGAATCACCTCGAACAAGCCCGCGAACAACTCACTCGCGAGTGCCGGCCACTTCCACGGATGGACTTAAACCCGCGGGTAAAGAACATAAACGACTTCAGATTCGAAGATTTCGAGCTGGTCGATTACAATCCGCATCCATCGATCAAAGCACCGATCGCCGTGTAGCGATTTCTTGAATCCCCCGGCGCCCTTCCGCGCATCTCATCGAACGAGGGCGCAATCCATGATTAGGAATTTCCGTCGATTCACGACCGTGTGGTTCCTTTTACCTCTGTGCGCGAGCGCGGAGACTTCTCGGGTCAAGATCACAGCCAAGCCGAATCAAATCTGGATCGAGCGAGGGTCTTGTGGCCAATACCTCAATTTCGATTTCGTCGTCGAGAATACGACCGGCGAAACGCTGAATATCTCGCTAGTTGAGGTTTCAGTATTCGATCGCGCTGAAAAATTGGAAGTGCAAAGGCACCTCGATGGAAGCGGGTTCAGTCCAAACATTCTGCTCATCCCAAACCGAGAGATCGCGTCAAAACAATCGGTCCTCATTTTTAACCCGTTCTTCGCTTTCGAACCAGATGTTGATCTTGCGAAAATGCGCTTCGAATTTTCCATTGCGGCAAAGGATGCCGACAAAAAATATACAAGCATCCTTGAAGTCTCACCAGCGTTCTACGAAACCAAAACAAAACTCGTTCTGCCGTTGAAAAAGCGGCTGTTGATCAACTCAGGCTATGCTTTCTTCGCCCATCATCGCCGGTTCGATTATCTCCATCCCATTGTCCGGCAAATCGGTGTGGCCTCGAATTTCATGCGGTAGATCGGGACGAATCGATACCGGCGACATCGCGATCACTAAACCGCCTCACTAACCGCGGGCGGCCCAATTGCGATCGGCCCTGAGACTTTTTCGCCCGGCGCGGGTTGAAGTAAATGTGAGGGTTTTCGGGGGATTCTCGATCTTGCTGCTAGCGCTGGCATCAGTGAGCGCACAGGACGGAAATCCGTTTCGGGTCGAGATCGATCTTCAGGAACAGGCCGTCTTTCTGACTCGCGGACGCAGCCTGGTTCTCGAATCGCCCATCTCCAGCGGGCGGTATGGACATCTTACCCAAACCGGATCGTTCAAGGTCCTCGAGAAAGAGATGAATCATTACTCAAGCATCTACGGGAAGATCGTGGATGCGAATGGCAACACCATTGTCGCCGACGCTGATGTCGACATGAAAGTGCCGCGCGGTGGCAAATTCATGCCCGCGCCCATGCGTTACTTCATGCGCTTCCATGAAGCTGATGGAATGCACGCGGGGTATCTTCCCGGTTATCCGGCGTCGCATGGCTGCGTGCGGATGCCGGAACAATTGGCGATTGCATTCTTCCGCGCTGTCGATGTCGGAACACCGGTCACAGTTTTCGGCAGAACGCCGCGGACGATGGGGTCCTACCCCTACGGCCCGCGATCGCAGCGAGGAATGCAGCCATGGTTTGGCCGACCAGCGGATCCGAGATTTCAACCGCAATACGATCCGCGCTATCTTGATCCCTGGTGGCGTTGATTTGGTTCTGCGAAAGACGTCGATTAACTTTGTGAGGACGCGTCTTAACGCCCGATCGAAGCTGCACGGAACCGCTGATCATTTAGCAGCTTGTTTCGGCTGCTCTGCTTTCCATGAAGCCGAGGGGATCCCTCGGCTTTGCTCGGGATGACTTGTGTGGGTATCGGTAATTACTGGCACCTACACGCCGCCCCAACTCAGTGACTGGTGCTGGCTGTTTTTGGTCCTCGCTCCAGCCGAACCAGGTCGGCTAAAATGTTGATTGTCTCGTCTCGTTCCGGATCGAGCGCCGGCTCTTTCGTGTCGTCATCCTGGCCGCCTAACACATCATTTTCGGTATCGGCATCGCCTGCTGCTTCCGGCGCAACCTTGGCCGACCCGTTCTTTTTCGCCGACGCCAACTTGCCCGGATACATGATGAGCTGAAGATTTGGCTTGTCCACCGTATCGAGGGTCACCCGATAAACGCGCGGCTCCTCGATGTTGCGCGCGAGCCGTTCTTTGGCCCGCAATTCCTTGCGCAGCTTGTCCTCGGAAAGTTCTTTCTTCCGCACATCCTCATTCAGCGAAATACGATTATCATCCAGGCGATGACGCAGCCGTTCCATGTCTTCCATCACATAATGGAATTCGGGATCGTTTTGCGCGCGTTCGGAAGATCGGCGCCTTAGCTCATCGAGGTAAAGCGAAACCGGCTCGTTCCATTCGGTGTATTTTGCCTTGGGCACTTCATCATAGGGCAAACAATTTTTCAGCGCTCCCTCGGCGAATTCCGGCAAATCCGTCAGCGACGGCAAGACAATGTCCGAGGCCACGCCGTGGAGCTGGGTCGAACCGCCGGCAACGCGATAGAATTTCTGGATGGTCAATTTCAGCGCGCCGTCCTTGTGCGACCGGCTACCGAGCAAGGAGGTATAGTTGCCGATGTCGAGAATGGTCTGCACGGTCCCTTTTCCAAAAGTGCATTGATCGCCGACGACCACCGCTCGTCCATAATCTTGCAGGGCCGCCGCGAAGATCTCACTGGCCGAAGCGCTTTGCCGACTGGTCAGGACGACCAGCGGTCCCGAGTAGGCGATCCCTGGATCCGGATCGCTGGAGACGACAATGTTGCCATTCGAGCCTTTGGTTTGCACAATCGGCCCTGATTTCAAAAACAACCCTGTGAGGGAAATCACTTCCTCGAGCGAACCGCCGCCATTGCGCCGCAAATCCACCACCAGCCCAGCGATGTTTTCCTTCTTCAGACGCTTCAACAAAACCATCACATCTTTCGTCGTACTCTTGGCGTGATGATCCATGTCCGCATAAAATGAAGGCAGCGTAATCCAGCCGAGTTTCACTGGTCTGCCCTCGTCATCTTTCTTTATGATGATGTCCGCCCGCGCTTCTTGGTCTTTCAGTTTAATTTCATCGCGCACCAGCTCGACGTTCTTGCGCTTGGAGGGATCGGCCGCATCACCTGGAATGACGAGCAGTCGGACTTTCGATCCTTTTTTGCCGCGAATCATCTCCACCACTTTGTCGAGACGCATGTCACGAACATCGACGAACTCGGCCGTTCCTTGTCCGACCGCCGTGATACGATCGCCAACCTTCAGGCGGCCGTCGACTTGCGCCGGACCACCCGGTACCAGGCTCTCAATTTTGGCGTAGCCATCCTCCGTCCGCAGCATCGCTCCGATGCCAACGAGCGAGAGTCCCATGTTGATACTAAAGTTTTTCAGATCGGACTCGCTCAAATATTCTGAGTGCGGATCGTAGGCCAGGGCAACAGCATCGAGAAAAAACTTGGCTTGCTCATCGCGATCGCTTTCGTGAACGTTGCGCGCCAGCCGATCGTAACGGCGTGCCACCAACTGCGGCCCGGGCTCAATCGGATGTTCGCTCAAATGTTCCTGCAAAAGCTCGCTCATAATTCGACCGCGCCAGAGGTCGTCCGCTTCTGCGCCGTTTTTCGGCCACGGGCTCTTTTCCCGCCGAAAGTCAATCGTTCCGTCAGTTTTAAAATCGACCGGCTGCTTGAGAAATTCTTTTACCTTGGCGACCCGTTCATCAACGCGTTTTTGGTAGAGATCGTAGATCTCGTACGCCGGCTTGAGGTTGCCCAGTAAGATGTCGTCATCGAGCGCGGAGCCATATTTTTGGGTCACCGCATCGACGTCTTCCTGCGTGAAAAAAAGGTGACTAAAATCCAGGAGTTCCAGATAGCTGCGCAAAATCTTGCCCGATAGATCGTCGTTTAATTGCTTGTGAGTGTAATGACCTTCCTCCAGCAGTCGGCCAACCGAGACGCAAACATTGTCCAGATCGGTCTTTGCCGGAAGCGCCGGCGTTGAAGCTAGGCTGGTCAGTGATAACGCCGCCACCGCGGCGTATGAACGAAGACGGTAATTCATGCCCTAAAAAAGAAGTTTTTCATAGTCGCAGATCGGCGCCCTGAAAGCAAGAACTCCCCTTGAATCCACGCCCGCTGCAGCGATTAAAAAGACAATCGGCAAAGCAGAACATTCAAAAAACGTTTTGGTTCGCGGCGACTAAACCAATGAAATACGAGACATTTTGTGGCGGAATTTTCGAGACGAATTGCTACCTCTTTCCCGCCCCGGAAGGCGCGATTCTATTTGACGCGCCCGACGGTAGTTGCGCGTGGCTGGAAAATCGCGAAGTCGATTTGAAACTACTACTGCTCACCCATGGGCACATCGATCACATCGGCGACGCTGCGAAAGTTAAGCGAAAATTTCACTGCCCGATCGGTTGTCACCCGGATACCGCGCCGATGATTTCGGAGCCGGATTTTTTCCGGAACTTCGGCTTCGGCTTTGAACTCGAAGCAGTTACGCCCGATTTTTTTATTCAAGAAACGAGCGAGCGCGATTTTCTGGGAGTGAAATTTCAGGTACTCGAGGTCCTAGGTCATTGCCCCGGTAGCCTTTGCTTCTTTTGGCCTCCCGCAAAGCTTTTGATCGGTGGCGATGTTCTCTTTGCCGGCGGCGTGGGTCGTTGGGACTTGCCCGGCGGCGACGGGCCACAATTGTTTGAAGGAATTAAAGCGAAGCTGTTCCGGCTGGGAGACGAAGTGACCGTCTTGCCGGGACACGGGCCGCCCACGACCATCGGTGAGGAACGCAAAACCAACCCGTTTCTGCGCTAGTTTTTCATCGACATCGCGAGGAAATAAAAGATCACGATGTCCTGCAGCATGTGGATGCCGAAAGCCCAGCCCGCACCCCGCGTTTCCACCATACTTTTCGCCCAAATCCATCCCGCGATCGTCGCCATAATGATGCCGATCGGTCCCGAGGGCTGGCCAAAGTAATGCGCCAACCCAAAGAAAATCGCCGTCAACCAAAGCGCTTCGCGAACTGGTAGCACATTGCGAAGGTGCGCTAGAGGAACGCACCGGAATTGGAATTCTTCATTCGCGGCGTTTAAGGCCGCGGTCGCCAAGGCCCAGGGAAGAAGTTGCCGGAAGCGAGACAATTCCCCTAAATTCGGCCTGAGACTGTCAAACAAAAATGCGGTCAGGCCCAGGCCAAAAATGACGAGCAATTGCGGGCCGAACCGACTCCATGGTATCGGCTTGCGGAACCACAGGATAGGCTCTGGCTGGGCTGGCGCATCAAGCTGGCCGACGCGCAGAAAAAGATCGTCCGTGCTGAAATTGCGACCGATGAAAGTGGTAAGCATCAGGAGCACGCCGGCAACATTCAACAAACGCGACAGGAAAATCTTTGGTCCCCAGCTTATCCCAGCGGCCAGGCTTTGAATTGGCCCCCATTCGCCGAGCATCGGCGCAATCACAGACCATCCCAACCGCAAGATTGCGAGGGTGAAAAGAAATCCGGCCAGCGGACTTAGCCGACGCGATCTGCGCGCGATGATGGCCGCAACTGCAAGAGCGAGCGCTTGCGTAGCGGGCACTAAATAAGGCGGGCCGTGGCCGCTGGGATGACTGAAGATCATCGGAACGACGCTGCCGGCGAGCATCGCCCCCCAGGCGATCCAACGCCGCAAAGGATCCACGCCATCCGACTTGGACATGGCGATCCCAGGCCGCCGGGTTGGGAGTCTCGGGATGGAAAAAGAGGCCTCTACGCTAATTACTCCAGCCATTCTTTGGCAGACAAGCAAGCGCCGCACCCAACGGCTCGAGTAAATCAATATCGGCGATCAGGTTACGTAGAGCATGGAGCGCGGAAGGCACGTGCGCCAGGAAATGCTGGCTGCCTTTTACTAGTCCGAGAAAGCCATAAGCTCCAAGCGCTTGCATCAGGCGTTGCATAGCACATAGCCGAAGCGTTTCGCGCATTTGCCTGGTCGACGATAAACCCCGGCGTTCCAGATAATAGGAGTAAAGTTCCTCGCGCTCGGCCGGCGAGAACCGGACGTAGGGATCAAATAACAGCGACGCCAGATCATACTCAGCCAAACCAGGACGCATTCCTTGGAAATCGATAAGAAAGGCATGCCCGCCACGGACAATAATGTTTTGCGACTGAAAATCACGATGCACCAACACCCTCGGCAACCCTGCCAGTCTCTCCGCGATGTCTTCAAGAGCAGGTAGCGAGGCGAGCTCGCGTAGTCTCCCTTCGTTCAACCCAAAGATTCGGCCGAGACAATTTTCGAAAAAATAATTTTGCTCCCACCGATACAGCGTGGCGTTAAACTCCGGCGGCATTTGGCCATGGAGCTCGGTCCATTCGCTCTGCGGCAAATCATGAAGCTTGGCGATTTCATCCAAGGCTGATCGGTAAAGCGCGCCCCGGGCCAGCCAGGTGTCATCGCGAAAACTGAAAAGATCGCTCTCACCCAGGTCCTCGATCCAAATCAGCCCTTCTCCCGGGTCATGAAAATATATTTGCGGCGCGGCAATCCCGTGTTCTGTCAAAAATTCGGCGATGCGCACGTAGTGGCGGTTTTCCGCGCGCTCGAGATTGTACTTTACCAAAATGAGCGATTGCTCGGGTGAGCAGCGCACACGATAAAACCGGCGGTCGGAACCACCTTTCTCGATTGGATCGATGTCTATTTCGCCTTCGCTGAATTCTGGTAGACGAAGGCGGGTCTGCCGCAGAAGCAAATCGGTTTTCACTTCAAACAATGGCGTCATGTAAGGTTCCGGCCGCGGTCCGATGAGTGCGGACGATACAGTTTTCCAGCACACTTCGAGAAGCAATTTGTGCACCGGGCCAGAGGATCGTGTCCACTAATTTGGCTTCACTATCGACGCAACAATTCTCTCCCACGACAGAACAGCCGAGCAGCTGTGCGGTTGGGTGCACGCGGGCATTTCTCGCCACTGCCAGGGGCCATTCTGGCATCCGAACGTAGCGCGGTTTCCATTTTTCTGCGGCGAGTATGCGATGAAGGTCCAGATATTGCCGGACCGATCCAACGTTAAACCACTTCCCGTCGTTCAGAATGACTCCGCCAATCCTGCCGTTTTCCTTGATCCATTCGGTCACGACGGGGATGAAAGAGATTTTCTGTGCCGGCGGAATTCGTCGAAAAACCGTGGGGCTCCACACGGCGATATTAGCGAAATCGTAGCGGCCAGCGACGCCGAGTCGGTTGGCAATATCTACGACTTTGCCATCGGCTAAAGCAATATCGGCGCCGAGACCTGTTTCTCTTAAGGCGAGCGTGACGTCATTTCCCCGCCGAAAATGTTCGTCGATCAACGGCCGAAGGTCGATATCGGTGAGAATGTCTCCGCTGTAAGTTAGGAAGAGTTCGGAATCAAAAAGAGGTTCGGCATTTTTGATTCCGCCGCCAGTTTCAAGCAAGTCCGGCTCGTGCACGAGCGTGACCGGGTGCTCGGCGTAAGCGTTACGCGCAAAAAAAGCGGCAAATAATTCAGGAAGCCTGTGGGTGTTGATGACGAACGAGTTCACGCCCGCGTCAATCAGGTGATCGAGCGCAAAGGTGATGAGTGGTTTTTGAAAAATTGGCACGAGCGGCTTCGGTAACGCATCCGTAAGCGGACGCAAACGGGTTCCCATTCCCGCAGCTAGGACAAAGGCGCGCGTTATCACCGGCTTGTGCTCGCGCAGGGCTTGGCTACAAATTGCGCCATGACGGAAGAAACGGTCTGGCGCGGCACTTCTTCGCAAGCGAAAAATGCCGGCGTGTTCGTTCTCTGCGGCCTCTGCCTTTGCGTTCTTTTTCTTCTCTTCGCTTTTCTCTGGCGCAATGAATCAGCGAGAGACTTTAGTCCGTACATTTTGTCGCCGGCCATCGTGCCGATCTTCATCGCGCTTTCGCGTTTCCTCCAGACGAAAAACAAAATTTACGAGCTCACCACTGAGCGACTGAAAATCACCGAAGGAATTTTTAACAGGATAACGGACACGCTCGAGCTCTATCGGGTTAAGGACTTGGAAACACGCCAACCATTTTGGTCGCGGATGTTCGGATTGGAAAATGTGCAGGTCAATACCTCTGACGTCTCGACGCCTTTCGTCTTGCTCGATGCGGTGCCGATTAAGCTGGGCTTGGGCGATAAGATTCGCAACGCCGTCGAGAATGTGCGCATGCAAAAACGCGTGCGCGAACTGGACATCGAATAAGTGCTGCGAGCGAGGCGTCAGCCGCTGGCGCCGCGAAGCCACCACCACAATTTACAAGTCTCTGATTTCCAAACTCTGTTTAGAGGTCTTCCCGTTGCCATTTGCCAAATTCCGAAGATTGCGCGAGGGCACGCGAACAGCTACAAGATACAAGCCTTCGATGGACAGCACTACGGCGACAACACCCGCAGCCACTGAACAGAAGTTCGTTCGGGGGTTGGGCTTGCTCGACTCCACCATGCTGGTCGCCGGGTCGATGATCGGCTCGGGAATTTTCATTGTCTCATCAATTATTGCGCGGCAGGTGGGGGCGCCCGGGTGGTTGCTTGTGGTGTGGATTGTGACCGGTCTGCTCACGCTAATGGCCGCGCTTTCCTACGGCGAGCTCGCCGCCATGATGCCGAAGGCCGGCGGCCAATATGTTTACTTGCGGGAAGCGTTCTCGCCGCTGTGGGGTTTTCTCTACGGCTGGACCTTGTTCCTCGTGATTCAAACAGGAACGATCGCGGCGGTCGCAGTCGGATTTGCCCGTTATATGGGTGTGCTTGTGCCGTGGGTCTCGGAATCGAATTACCTCATTCAACCGATTCGTCTCGGCGGCTACGCCCTCTCGCTCTCGACTGCGCAAATGGTCGGCCTGCTGCTTATCGCGCTGCTCACCTTCATGAACACGCTCGGGCTGAAGCTCGGCAAAATCGTGCAGAACATTTTCACGACGGCTAAGACTGGCGCGCTTATCGCGCTGATCCTGCTTGGCATTATTGTCGGGCTGCGATCAGGAGCGGGCGCGGCGAATTTTTCCGATTTCTGGAGTTTGCGCGGCGGATTGCAAGAAGTTGGACAAGGTCTCACGGCTGCAACTGCGTTCGGCCTTTTCGTCGGCATCTGCGTCGCGCAAACTAACTCGCTCTTTTCCGCTGATGCGTGGAACAATATCACTTTTACCGCCGGCGAAGTGGTCAATCCACGCCGCAACGTTCCGCTCTCACTCGCCTTCGGTACGATTCTCGTGATCAGCTTGTACTTGCTGGCAAATGTGGCCTACCTCGCCGCGCTGCCGTTCTCCGCAATTCAGAACGCGCCAAGTGATCGCGTCGCTTCAGAAACAGCCAATGTTATCTTTCCAGGTCTCGGTGCGACGATCATGGCGGTCGCGATCATGGTTTCGACGTTTGGTTGCAACAATGGCCTGATCCTCGCAGGCGCGCGCGCGTATTACGCAATGGCACGCGACGGACTCTTCTTTCGCTCTGTTAGTCGGCTGAACAGAAATCATGTACCGGGGTGGGGTTTGGTGGTGCAGGGAATCTGGGCCGGCCTGCTCGTTTTGCCGCGGACGGTAAAGAGGGACGCCACCGGCGCAGTTGCCGGCTACGGAAATCTATATGGCAATCTGCTCGACTACGTCATCTCGGCCGCGCTTATCTTCTACATTCTCACGATTCTCGGTATCTTCATGCTTCGACGAAAACGGCCCGATGCCGAACGCCCCTACAAAGCTTTCGGTTATCCGCTCGTGCCCCTGCTCTACATCGTTGGGGCGAGCGTCATTCTCGCTGTGCTTTTCATCTATCAAACAGCAACGACCTGGCCGGGCCTGATCATCGTGCTGAGCGGCGTGCCGATTTATTTCATGTGGCGAAGATCCGCCGACGCAGCCGCCCGGTCCGCCGAAGCCGAACCAAACTAACGACTCATGGCAAATTTATTCGCGAAAAAACCTCTTGCGAGGCTGATGGAAGAAGCACAGGAGGTTGGCGAACACAGCCTGAAGCGATCGCTCGGACCGATTAACTTAATTGCGCTGGGAATCGGCGGGATCATCGGCGCGGGTCTTTTCGTGCGCACCGCTGCGGCCATCGCTGATCGCGCGGGTCCATCTGTCGTGCTTGCCTTTATCGTCGCCGGCATCGGATGCGCGTTTGCCGGTCTTTGTTACGCCGAGTTTGCCTCGATGATTCCCGTTGCGGGCAGCGCTTATACTTATTCCTACGCTACCATGGGCGAATTCGTCGCGTGGATTATCGGCTGGGATTTAATCCTCGAATACGCGGTCGCGGCATCCACAGTTTCCATCGCGTGGAGCGAGTACGCCAATCGCGTGCTCGATTGGTTCGGAGTGCGGATACCGTACCAATGGACGCATTCGCCTTTCGAGCATGACCCGGCCGGGATTCATGGAATGATGAACATCCCAGCGGTTTTCATTCTCCTTCTCCTCACGCTCCTGCTTATCCGCGGCACGAAAGAATCGGCTTTCGTCAATGGTCTCATTGTTGTCCTCAAGGTAAGCATTGTGTTGCTCTTCATCGGCATCGGTTGGGGGTTCATCAATCCGGCAAACCACACCCCGATGATTCCCGCCCCGACCACTTACCTCACGCCACAGGGCATCACCCACGCTTATGGCGGAATTCTTGGGATTCTCGGTGCCGCCGGCGTTGTCTTCTTCGCTTACATCGGCTTCGATGCCGTATCGACTGCCGCGCAAGAAGCGCGCAATCCGAAGCGCGACATGCCGATCGGAATTCTCGGATCGCTCGTTTTCTGCACCATTCTTTATGTGCTGTTCTCGTATGTGCTCAGCGGTGTTGCGACGGTGGGGGATTTCCGCAGTGCCGGTCGTGAAGCCTCCGTCGCGTTCGCGATCAGCAAATACATGCACGGCTACGAATGGCTTTCAAAGTCGGTTACGGTCGCGATTCTGGCTGGCTTTTCATCCGTCATCCTGGTGATGTTGTTAGGCCAATCACGAGTCTTCTTCTCGATGAGTCGCGACGGACTTGTCCCACAAATTTTTTCCGATGTGCATCCGCGGTACCGAACGCCCTACAAATCAAACATGTTGTTTTTCGTGTTTACCGGCCTGCTCGCTGCATTCGTACCAGCCGATGTCACCGGCGAAATGACGAGTATCGGAACCTTGTTTGCTTTCATCCTCGTCTGCGCAGGAATCTGGATTATGCGAGTCCGCAGTCCTGAGCTGGAACGCGGATTCCGGGTGCCGGCGGCGCCCGTTGTCTGCACGCTCGGAATCATCGTTTGCGGCGCAATGATTTACGGCTTGGGCTGGACGAATTGGATGCGGCTAATTGGTTGGCTTCTGATTGGCTTTATATTCTACTTTGGTTACGGCAAGAGCCACAGTCGGATCAACGCACCACCACCGGAGATGCCCGAGGGGATAAAGTTGAGCAAGTAGCTGAACCGGCCGCCCGTGTGTCCCTCGCGGCCGAGACGTAAAGAACCCGAGGCGATTCGAAGCGCATTTGGGAAGTTAAAGATTCTTTTGCTCCTAATCCTAATCTTATTCCTAATCCTATTCGCTTCGTACGCACATGACTCTCGATTACGAAAAATTGGACGTTTACCAACAGTCACTTCAATTGATTGCCCGGACAGTTCCGTTGCTCGACAAACTGCCCAGCAAAGCATCAAAGGGACGACGCCCAGCAAGGCAAGACTACGCTGGTAAAGATGGTCTCACTGTTGTTTGGGTTAATCCGCGCTACGGAAACGAGAAGGAATAGGAATAGGATTAAGAGTTATGAACAGGAATGGAATTAGCCGCTAGCTTCAAACACCATCGGAGCCTTGCTGCCGCAATCGCCCGCGCAAAATATCGTTAGCTACTTATCAGCTACTACCGCCGAAACCCTCGCTGGGGCTTGCGGTGCCGAAGAGTTTCTCGCCGCGCTCGAGCAAGCGCTCCGATTTCGCTAACGATTCGCGAGCGGCAGCGGTTTTTTGCAGATCTTCAGGCGAGAGATCGAGCGAACGCAATACTTCGGTTTCGCCACGCGAAAGGTCTGACCGGTTCGCCCGTTCCTGGAATTGCGCGAGCGTTTGCGCAAGGGCATCGCCATTCGACCCGCGAAAAACGCTCAGCATCCGTTGAAAAGCGAGATGAAACGGGACGGTCGCGACATCAATCCGCTCGTCCGATTCCGAAGTGAACGGCATCAGCACTTCGTTGCCGGTGACCACACTGTTCCAGATCTCCGGCGGTGCGTAATAGCCAAGCTCGACTGAATATGTCTCGCCCGGCTCGAGCTCTGCGATGGCACAGCTCCCGCTCATCGGTTCGACCGCTATGGTTTTCTCATTCCCGTTTTGGCGTATACGCACATGGGCACAGCGATCGGCCGGTAAACCTTTGGCGAAGGCAGCCAGCCAATCCACACTCCAGCAGACAAAAAGCGTCCGCGGATCGCGCGCGATTGCGACCAGCAGCGGCTTGCCGTAGTGCACTGGCAACCCTGTCAATTCCTCTACATCTCCTCGAAGCAACGATGACGAGGTCACCGGGCCTTCCGAGATTTTGTAGCCACTCAAGGGCTCCCAGGAATTCTTTGCCATGTCGGGCGCTTATCAATCATTGATCCGCTCGGGAGGCAAGCCGAAACGGGCGCATTGCTTCATTCGGCCAGGCGACGCAATGTCGCAGTGCGATGCGAACCGGCATAATTCTCAATCCAATCGCCGGCGGGGTGAAGGACATTAACGCGACCCGAGAACGCTTGCGGGGGTTAAACCCCGAGCGCTTTTGCATCAGCGAACAGGCGGGTGATGCGGAAAAATTCGCCAGTGAGGCTGCGGACTTCGAGCTAATCGTGTCAGCGGGCGGCGATGGAACCTTAAACGAAGTGGTGAATGGGATTGCGCAGGGAGGATGCAATGCTGTTCTTGGGGTCTTGCCGCTCGGGACCGGCAACGACTTTGCGCGGACTCTCGGAGTCCCAAATAATCTCGACACCGCGATCGAACAGATTACGGCAGGTAAAACCCGCGCAATCGATCTCGTGCGTGTGACGAGTGATAGCGTCCGCTATTTCGCGAATGTTTCCTCGGGCGGATTCAGCGGCGTGGTAGACGAAAAACTCACGCCGGAAATGAAGCGGACGTGGGGGCCGCTGGCCTACTTGCGCAGCGCCGCAGCGGCGTTTTCCGAGCTGCGTGGTTACGCCACACGGGTGACGCTCGATGACGCCGAAGCTCTCGAGCTTGATCTTTACAATGTAGTAGTCGCTAATGGTCGATACGTGGCTGGTGGAATCCCGATCGCGCCGGAAGCCGAACTAGCCGACGGGTTGCTGGATATCGTGTTGATTCCGGAGCGCGGACCAACCGATCTCGCGATCTTAGCGGCCCAGATTGTTGTCGGTAAACACTTGTCTTCTGATGCGATCATTTTTCGTCGCGCCAAAAAAATCGCGATTAGTTCAAGACCCGGAATGTGGTTTAACGTCGATGGCGAATTGATCGGGAACGAACCGGCAACTTTCGAGTTGCTGCCCGGCGCATTGCAGTGCGTAGTCGGAGAAGCGTGAAAAAGAAAATCCTTAGTCTCGAGCAACTGGCGGCAAAATCCGGCCAGTTGCGGTCCGCGGGCAAGGGAGTGGTCGCGACGAATGGTTGCTTCGATATCTTGCATGTCGGCCATGTGCGCTATCTGGCCGCTGCCCGAAAACTCGGCGATGCGCTGGTGGTGGGATTGAATGGCGATAGTTCCGTCCGTCAGCTCAAAGGCGAAGGCCGGCCCGTCAATCCGGAACAGGACCGCGCTGAGGTGCTGGCTGCGCTCGAGTCGGTTGACTACGTCACGATTTTTCCCGAATTGCGGGCCACGAATTTCCTGCGGGCAGCGCAGCCGGCGGTCTATGCCAAGGGCGGCGATTACACAGCCGATACGCTTGACCCCGAAGAACGCGCAGTTTTGGAAAAATTCGGGACCAAGATTGAGATCATTCCGTTCGAGCAAGGTTATTCGACCTCGCAGTTGCTAACGAGAATTGGGAAAGGGTGATGATTAAGATCGGTATTCTCGGCTCGGGTAGAGGGTCGAACTGTCGCGCCATCTTGCAAAGCATTCGCGACGGTAAGCTAAATGCGAAGGCGACCGTCGTAATTTCGGACGTGCTGGACGCGCCGATTCTCGAGATCGCCCGCGAGTTCGGAGTGGCAAACGCATACTTGCCGTCAGGGCATTTTCGAACCCGGCTCGAGCCGAAGGTCGAAGCGCAACTGGTCAAGATGTTGCAAGATGCCGAAGTGGAGGTGGTGGTTTTGGCTGGTTTCATGCGGGTGCTAAAGGAACAAATGCTGGCCGCTTTCCCGCGCCGAATCGTAAACATTCACCCATCGCTCCTGCCGAAGTTCCCGGGCCTCGAAGCCTGGAAACAGGCGCTGGCAGCTAACGAGAAATGGACGGGCGTGACGGTTCATTATGTGGATGAGAAGGTCGATCACGGGGACGTCGTTGCGCAACGCAAAGTCCCAGTGATGACCGACGACACCCCCGAACTACTGCACGCGCGCATCCAGGAAGTAGAACACGTTCTTTACCCCGAGGCCCTCGAGCAGGTTTTCCGCGACCTAACGCTGCAGTTAGCGGGGCCGGGAGGGACGAGCTTCCGCTCGTCCTGAACGCGCAGGAGAGCGTCTCCCGTTTTTCGTGGGAAAACGATCTAAAGGCGTTCCGCTTTGGGATCGCGGCCAAGCAATTCCTGCATCGCAAACAGGAGCGGCTTGTCCTGGTAAAGCACGGCATAAATTTGATCGATGATCGGCGTTTCAACGCCGAGCCGACGCGCGCATTCGAACGCGCTTTTGGCCGTTGGGATTCCTTCCGCCACCATTTTCATGTCGGCTTGGATCCGGGCCAGTGTTTCGGCATGGCCCAGCCGCTCGCCCACCCGCCGATTGCGGCTGTGCTTGCTGAAGCAGGTCGCGATCAGGTCGCCCACGCCGCTTAGTCCGTAGAAGGTGCGCGCGTTTCCACCCATTTTTGTGCCGAGGCGCAACAACTCGGCCATTGCTCGGGTAACGAGCGCAGCTTTTGAGTTGTCGCCCAGGCCAAGGCCGTCACTTACGCCTGCGGCAATCGCAAAAACATTTTTGAGCGCGCCACCCAATTCAATGCTGACAACATCGTCACTGGTATAAATGCGAAAGTGTTCGCTTCCCAGAAAACGCTGTAGTTCGATTGCATAATTCTCGTTAGCACAGCCAATCACCGTGGCGGTCGGCAGGCCACGAACCACCTCCACCGCCAGATTTGGTCCGGACAAAACTGCCACTGGATTTGAAGGAAAAAGCGTTGACCAAATTTCGCTCATTCGCATTCCGCTGCCATGCTCGATTCCTTTTGTGCAACTAAGCAGTACCGCATTTTCTTTGACTCCGACATGGCGGACACGAGTAGCAATTTCGCGCACGGCGATGGATGGGGTAACGAACGCTATGAGATCGGCCTCAGCACAGTCACCGAGTTCGTGCGTGGCGCGAATGTTGTCCGGCAATTGAACGCCCGGGAGATACTCACTGTTCTCTCGCGAACTCTGCACCCGGCTGATGCGCTCGGCGTTGTTGCCCCAGAGCGTAACGGGTCGGCCATCCTTTGCCCACAACGCCGCCAGCGCCGTCCCCCAGCTTCCAGCACCGACGATGACGATTTGTTTCATTTTCGATCGAAGCGCGGCTCGCGCCCCTGAAGCAAGCGCATGATGTTGCTGCGATGCCTGAAAATTATCAAACCTGCGATCAACCCGCTAAATCCTAAAACGATGGGATCGGCCGCATTTCCCAAAAGCCAGGCGCTGAGGGGCAATGCAACCGCAGCTACAATGGAAGCTAACGAGACGAAGCGAAAAATGAGAAAGATCGCGATCCACACTATAACAGCAATGAAGGTTGCCACCGGCAATAGACCAAGGCAGGCGCCAGCGGCCGCGGCCACACCTTTTCCACCGCGAAATCGAAGCCAGACAGGAAAGGAATGGCCAATCACGACGAACAAAGCGGCAAGGATCCCGATGAGATAACTGGTGGAGGGATCGAAGTGGGCGAGCCAAAGCGCAATTCTAACAGCGAGGAAACCCTTTAAAACATCGCCGACAAAAACGGCGTAACCATACTTCTTACCCAGAACACGCAACGTGTTCGTTGCACCGATGTTACCGCTCCCGTGCTGCCGGACATCAATACCGGCGATTCGACCAGCAATGAAACCACATGGGATGGATCCAAGAAGATAAGCAATCAGACCCGCGGTGAAATAGATCACTCAGAATGGTTTACCATTTAGCCAAATATCCAAGATAGATAAATCAGCTGCGGTTATTCCCGGAATGCGCCGTGCCGCTCCGAGGGAAGTGGGGCGAAACCTTCCTAACTTTTGCCGGCTTTCGCTGCGCAGGCCAGGAACAACATTGAAGTCGAAGCCGGCGGGAATAGTGCAATCGGCGCGTATCCGCTCGTGCGTAATGCGCTTCATTTGTTGAGCTAGATATCCTGCGTATTTCATTTCAACCAGCAGATGGCGCCAGATTGAGTGAGGCGCCATGGCCAGCACCTGCAGCGGCAGTTCACCCAGGTTGAAATGCGGATCTTTCAGAGCTTGACGTAGCGGCCGACCATTAACTTGAAGACCGTCAATCGCGCTTTCGAGGGAAGCGATAGTCTCCTGTTTTCGACGGAGGCTATCCATTCGATCCTTTCCAACTAATCCGATCCCCGCGCCCAGCTCGGTCAAACGCAAATCCGCGTTGTCCTCGCGGAGGGCGAGTCGATTTTGCGCGCGACTGGTAAACATTCGGTATGGTTCATCTGTCCCTCGCGTTGTCAGATCTTCGATCAGGACCGCAATGTAACTGATTTCTTTTGGAATCGTGAAGGCGTCGCGATTTTGCGCTTTTAATGCGGCGTTAATTCCTGCAATTAAGCCTTGTCCGGCAGCTTCTTCGTAACCGGAAGTGCCGTTAATCTGACCAGCGAAATACAAGTTTTCTACGAGCTTGGTCTCCAGCGTCGGGTGAAGTTGCGTCGGCGGGAAATAGTCGTATTCGACGGCATAACCGGGTCGGATGATCTCGGCACGCTCGAGGCCAGGAATGGATCGCACCAGCGATAGCTGGACATCGAAAGGCAAACTGGTGGAAATGCCATTGACATAGATTTCGCTGCAATGGCGGCCTTCGGGCTCGAGGAAAATGGGGTGCGACGCTTTATGTGAAAATCGGACAATTTTATCTTCAATTGAGGGGCAATAGCGCGGCCCTGCGCCCTTAATTCTATTTTGATATAATGGCGATCTGTGGAGGTTTGTGTTAATTATTTTGTGAGTTTGCGATGTCGTATGGGTTAACCAGCAGGGGAGTTGTTCCACGTGGAACAAGCCCGACTCGTCGAAGTTAAGGGTGAAGGATTCGCCCTTTTGGCCCGTTACCCTCTCGAGAAAAGAAAGCCGCGGTGGCGGCTCGTCGCCTTCTTGCGTCTCGAGCGAACCAAAATCGATCGAATTCCCATTTAACCGACAGGGCGTCCCAGTTTTAAAACGCCCTGTTTCGAACCCAAGAACCCGAATGCTGTCGCTCAGGCTCGAGGCATTGTCGGCCATCCGGCCACCAGGTTTGGATTGTTCGCCTACATGCAACAACCCCCGCAGAAATGTGCCCGCAGTGATCACGACCGATTTTGCCCGGAGCTCCATTCCTAAATCTGTCGTCACGCCGAGGACTCTCCCGTCAGCAACGGCAAGCGTGGCTGCCGTCCCCTGCAATAATCGAAGATTCGGCGTCTTTTCGAGGGTAGCCTTTAGCCGAAATTGATAGGCCTTCTTGTCACACTGGACCCGCGTAGCCCAAACCGCTTCGCCTTTACTCCGATTGAGCACACGAAATTGAATTCCAGTCGCGTCCCCATTAATTGCCATCGCGCCGCCCAGCGCATCGATCTCTTTAACAATATGGCTCTTGGCCGAGCCGCCGATCGCCGGATTGCATGACATCTGTCCAATCGTGTCGAGATTTTGCGTTAGCATCAGGGTGCGACAGCCAAGCCGTGCGGCTGCCAACGCGGCCTCGATCCCAGCATGACCGCTGCCGACGATCAGGACGTCGATCCGATCAGGGAATGCGAACATTTTTTAGAATTCCACGCGTCGGCTCTGGGAGAAGATGAGAAAGCTTCTCGATTTTGCGCTCGCCCGCTACCGTTGCGCTAACGATAATCAAATCCGGGGAAAATTCAGCCAGGAATTGCCGGCATGCACCACAAGGCACAATCGGTTCAATCGTGTCTGCGACCACAGCGATCGCGAGGAACTCCCGTTCTCCCGCCGCGATTGCGCTACCGGTTGCGATTCGCTCAGCGCAAATCGTCAGCCCGTAAGAGATATTTTCGATGTTGCTGCCGGCGAAAACGGCGCCTGATTTACATTGAACGGCGGCTCCGACGGCAAATTTGGAATATGGCGCGTAGGCTTGCAGACGCCCGTTCAAGGCGCTTTGAATTAAATCATCAAATTGCGTATCCATTTATAGATAAAGTAATTACGTGCTACCAGTTCGAAGAACACGCAGTGCAATCCGGCCCATCAACACCAAAATCGCCAGTGAAATAAGCAGCCCGCCGACCCAAACCCAATACTCGTACATTCGCGGATGCGTTTGTCCGCGAGCTAGGCGCAGGCCCAACTGCCCCAGCGTTCCAAGATAAGCATAGAGAAAAAGCCCGGGCGCCTGTCCGATTGCGATCCAAATCATGCAAGTGCGAAAGCGAATTTTGGTCAGGCCGTATAAATAGTTCATCAAACTGCTGGGAAAAAGCGGATGCAATTGGCTGAGAAGAATGAGCTTCCAGCCTTCGCGTTCCACCGCCGGTTCGAGCGCGTGAAGGCTCTTCGATCTTTCGAGACGCCGTACCAGCCAGCGCCGCCCGACGGTTCGGCCAATCAAAAATGAAATGGCGGCACCGGCCACGTTGCCAATCAGCACAATCAGGAATCCCCACCATAAGCCAAAAAAAAATCCACCGCCGATACTCAGAATTCCGCCCGGCAGCAGCAATATATTACAGCAGGCGTAAAGGATCGGGTAGCAAATCGCACTCCAAACTCCCCAGCCCATGACGCGCTGCTGAATCATGGCCAGAATTTCTGGCACCGGAAAAAAATGCGACAGCGCAATAACGACAGCGATCGCGCCGAGACCGGCGAAAAATTGAAACCAAACGACGCGGTTTGTTTTGTTCAAGAACGACAGACCATCTGCGCGTCACATCTCGCGCGCAAATCGGGCTAACTCGCAGGTCGAATCGAAATGCAGCAATGGCGTAATCAAATAAACGCCGGGAAATTCTGAGCCGACCGCAGAGACGATGTCGCGCGCGATTTCCATTCCGATTGCGCCGGCATTTTCCAGAGAGCCACCGTATTGGAGGCCGTATTGATCGTAAGCCTGTTAAACGGTATCGCTCGACTAAACGGTCTGGGCCTGTGCGTTCCGGCGACGCGGAATACCGAGGCTGTCAAAAATTATCCGCGTGGCGTCGGAGCGATTGAGTGTGTAGAAGTGAATGCCGGCTACGTTGTTATCCAAAAGAT
>Ga0209474_10001508_pt1 | contig 22544 bp, 22 predicted proteins | sample GraSoiAngelo_145_FD_185902 | JGI IMG/M metagenome (GOLD analysis project Ga0209474, IMG submission 185902) | Grasslands soil microbial communities from the Angelo Coastal Reserve, California, USA - 14_1009_05_20cm (SPAdes) (version 2) | ecosystem: Environmental > Terrestrial > Soil > Grasslands...
ACCATTGCCACCATCCCGCGGCAGCAAGGGCGACCAAGATCACCGTGGCGATCGCGCCGAGCCCCAGCCGCAAACGTTGGGAGGGCGACGCGCGGGCAGTACGGCCGGCAGCAAGGCCGGAGCCGAGGTCGACGACCTCAAAGGCGCGCAGCGGCCGAGCGATATTCTTGAGGCGCTGGCCGCCGCGATCAATGAACGCCGCCGGCAGCTTCGTGCCGATCTGGTCCCGCACCGCGCCCGAAACCCAGATGCCGCCCGGCTGCGCCAGCGTCTGCAGACGGGCGGCCAGGTTGACGCCATCGCCCAACAGATTCTCGCCATCGACGATCACATCCCCGAGATGCACGCCGATGCGGAACCGCATTTGCTCGCTCGCGGGGCGTTGCGTATTCTCCTCCGCGATCGCCTGCTGAACCTCCAATGCGCATTCGACGGCATCGACCGCGCTCGCAAAATCGGCAAGCACGCTGTCGCCGGCCGTCGTGAAGATGCGGCCCCGATGTTCGCTGATCAGCCGGTCGACAATTGCCCGCGAAGCACGCAGCGCCCGCAGTGTGCCGACCTCGTCCAGCTGCATCAGGTGGCTATAGCCAACGACGTCCGCCGCAAGAATCGCGGCGAGCTTTCGTTCGACCACCTGGCCTTCTGCCACCCCAGGGCCTCCTTGCGGCTCCGATGCCGGGTTCGGCGCTTATTATAGCGGATAGTTAAGATTCTGCTGTCTCGCACCACATAACGGCGGGGCTGCGCCCCCAAAGGAGCGGCAACCCGCGCAGTGCGGCGGTCCCCGAACAGGGAAAAATGGTATAGTACGCTGTCCAAACAACCGGATTTGCCGGATGCCGGAGCGCCATCACAGTAAAGTGCTGATCATCGGCGCGGGTCCAGCGGGTTATACCGCCGCGATCTACGCCGCGCGGGCGAACTTGAAGCCGATTCTGGTAACCGGGCTTCAGCCCGGCGGCCAGCTGACGATCACGACCGATGTCGAGAATTATCCCGGCTTCGCCGAAATCATTCAGGGCCCGTGGCTTATGGAGCAGATGCACGCCCAGGCGGAGCATGTCGGCACCCGGATGGTCCTGGACATGGTGTTGTCGGTTGACCTGGGTCGTCGGCCCTTCGTCGCGACCGGCGATTCGGGCGATATCTATATGGGGGACACGGTCATTCTGGCGACCGGCGCACAGGCACGCTGGCTCGGCGTGCCAGGCGAAGACGCGCTCCGTGGGTTCGGCGTCTCGGCCTGCGCCACCTGCGACGGGTTCTTTTTCCGCGACAAGGACGTCATCATCGTGGGGGGCGGCAACACGGCGGTCGAGGAAGCGCTTTATCTGACCAACCATGCGCGGCGGGTCACGCTGGTACACCGGCGCAATGCACTACGCGCCGAAAAGATCCTGCAGGACCGGCTGTTCCGGAACCCGAAGATCGATGTGGTATGGGACAACGTCGTCGAAGAGATTGTCGGGGTGCCTGAGCCGCCCGAGGTCACCGGGGTCAGATTACGAGACCTGCGCACCGGCACGGTGGCGGAGCGCGGCTGCGACGGCGTCTTCGTCGCGATCGGCCATACCCCGGTCACCGGGCTCGTCGCCGGGCAGCTGCCCCTCGACCCGGATGGTTATGTCGTGACGACGCCCGATTCGACCGCGACGGCAGTACCGGGGGTCTATGCCGCCGGCGATGTCCGCGACAAGGTGTATCGTCAGGCGGTCACCGCCGCTGCCATGGGCTGCATGGCCGCCCTCGAGGCGGAGAAGTTCCTGGCAGCGGAGGAGGACGCCGCAGCGGCTCGGGCGGCCGAATAGGGGCTGGGGCGCGAGCAGGGTCGCGAAGGCAATCGAGATGGCAATGGATTGGGACAAGTTGAGGGTGTTTCACGCTGTCGCCGAGGCGGGCAGCTTCACCCATGCCGGTGAAGCCCTCAACCTTAGCCAGTCGGCGGTCAGTCGCCAGATCAGCGCCCTCGAGGAGAGCCTCAGCGTCCCATTGTTCCATCGTCACGCCCGTGGCCTGATCCTGACCGAGCAGGGCGAATTGCTGTTTCGCACCGCCCGCGAGGTGTTCGCCAAGCTGGCGATGTCGGAGAGCCTGATCTCCGAATCGAAGGACCGGCCGAAAGGGCCTCTCAAGATCACCACGACCGTAGCGTTCGGCTCGATCTGGCTGACCCCACGGATCCACGAATTCCTCGATCTCTACCCGGAGATCCAGGTCAGCCTGGTGGTCGATGATTCCGAGCTCGATTTGTCGATGCGTGAGGCCGATGTCGCTATCCGTATGACGCCGCCCCGCCAGCCCGATCTGATCCAGCGGCACCTCGTCAGCGTCCAGGAGCACATCTACGGCTCGCCGGAGTATCTGAAGAAGCACGGGACGCCGCAGCGCCCGGACGATCTAGACGATCACCGGCTGATCATTTACGGCGACGATTCGCGCCCGCCGGTGCCGGGCCTCAACTGGCTGCTGGATACCGGCGCCAAGCCCGGCAAGGACCGCCACCCGATCCTCAGCGTCAATAACAGCTATGGCATGCTGCGGGCGGTATTGAGCGGGCTCGGGCTGGCCTCCCTGCCCGACTTCGTCGCGACCGATCACAACAGCCTCGTACGGGTGCTGCCCGAGCTGACCGGACCGCCCCAAGAGGCTTATTTCGTGTACCCCGAGGAGTTGCGCTCCTCGAAACGAATCAGCGTTTTCCGAGATTTTCTGCTGCGAAAGGTCGCGGAAAGCCGGTTGAGCTAAATCATTGATGCGGCAAGTTGCCGCGGGTAATTCGCCGCTCCCAGATAGCATTGCGCTTTTTGCAGACGAGCCAGAACGAATTCCCGGTGGTGATCGAGCGCGTACACCGCGATATTCGGTGTCGCGCGATACTGCATCGCTACAAGTTTCCGGGGGTCGGGGGGCCCCGAATCAGTTTCCGGGACTTGCGCCCGGGAAGAGGGTCTACGGACCCTTACGTCTCCTAGACGTGAAGCCTCCCTGTTCAAACTTGGCCGAAGCCTTGTGCTTCGGCCAATTTCTTTTAAAGGGACGGCTTATTCCTCAGGGGCGCCGCAGCAGGCGGGCTTCGGCCGGCACCGGATCGTCGGGCAATTGGCTGTCGCGATGCCGCGCCAGGGCCTCGTCGATCAGCAATGAAAGAAGCGCGGTAAAGCGGACCGGCGGGTCGGCCGCCTCCCAGAGGAAATAGCCGAAAGAGCCCGGGCAAGGGTTGACCTCGTTGAGCCACACCTCGCCGCTCGCCGCGTTACAGTAGAAGTCGATGCGCGGCGCGCCGGTGCCGTCGATCGCCTCGAACGCGGCGGTCGCCCAGCGGCTCAGGTTCGCCTCAAGCTCGGCGGGCAATGCCGGATTGATCTCGCGGGTCAACGACAGCATTCCCTGGCTGTCGCCGCCCGCTCCCTTGATGCCGGTCTTATTGTCGCCGCCGGACATGTATTTCTGCCGGAAATCCAGCAATTCCTCGGCCCGCTTCGGGCATTCGATCGCGGAGGTCCGCACCGCGCCGCCGGCCCGCGTCACCGAGAGATTGTACTCGACGAGACTGGGGACGAATGGCTCAAGCAATGCCTGGTTGTCGAGCCGGAAAATCGTCGGTAACAGCGCCCGTACGTCCTCCACGGTATCCGCCTTGCCGACCCCGATGCTGCTGCCGAGATGGACCGGTTTGACGATGCACGGGAGCCCGATGCCGTCGAGCAGCCGGCGCAGCGACTCTTCGGACGGGAGCCCGCCGGCGGTTCGCGACACCACCGCATAGGGCAGCAGCGGGATGTCGAGACCGCGCAGCAGGCGCTTGGTCGCGGCCTTATCCATGAACACGGCGGAGGCCAGGGTGCGCATGCCGGTGTAGGGCAGGTTGGCGGTCTCGAACAGACCCTGGATCTGGCCGTCCTCACCGCCGAGACCGTGAAAGGCGAGCACCGCCGCATCGAATTCCAATGGCGGCCGTCGGCTGAACAATCCGCTGCGCCGCGGAACGAGAACGCCGCGTCCGGGTTCGCCGAGCGACAGAGTCACTTCGGTGAGTTCGCCGCGGGTGCGCGAATCGGGAAGATAGTTGCGCCGTTCCGACAGCGATTCGCCGACCAGCCATTCGCCGCGCGGGCTGACATAGACCGGGAACGGGACAAAGCGTTCCTGATCGATCGCTTTGAGCGCCTGCAGGCCCGTGATGACGCTGACGTCGTGCTCGGGCGAGCGCCCGCCGAGAAACACCGCAACACGGGTTTCATTCTTGCCCAGCATCCTGTACCCCAATCTCGAACGTCTTCGACGAGCCCGATGAACCCGCCGCCCGCTCGACTGCTCCCGATCCGAAACAGTCCGCAGGCACCCTGTGTCTCCGGCCGAAATTAAAACTGTGTCAACGGCGGCACAATCGGCCGTTCCGCCGGGCGCTCGCGGCGGCGTGAGGCGCGAGATGGTGCGAGCCGGCGGCGCGGAAATGGCGGTTTTCCGGCTGGACGGCGACATCAAGGAGCGAGCGCCGCTGCTGATCTGGGCCCATGGCTGGGGCCATACGCATCGTGCGCTATTACCGCTCGCCGAATCGCTGCGCCGGGTGGCCCCGTCGGTCCTCGTCGATTTTCCGGGTTTTGGCGAATCGCCGCTGCCGCCTGGGGCCTGGAGCACCGAGGATTACGCCGATGCGGTCGCCGAATGGCTCACGACATTTCCGGCCGGCCGGCGCGTTTGGATCGGCCATTCCTTCGGGAGCCGGGTCGGGCTGCGGCTCGCGGCGCGTCATCCGGATGCCGTGCAGGGGCTGTTCCTGGTCGCCGCCGCCGGGCTGCCGCCGCAGCGCTCCCCGGCGGCGCGGTTTCGGATCGCCGCGCGGCGCTGGGCGTTCCGCATCGCGCGGAGCTTGACGCCGGAAGGCCCGGCCCGCGATCGGTTGCGCGAGCGTTTCGGCAGCGCCGATTACCGCCAGGCCGGGGCGATGCGACCGATCCTGGTCAAGGCGGTGTCGGAAAATTTGACCGATGTCGCGCGCGCGGTGCGCTGCCCGACCGTGCTGGTCTATGGCGAGAATGACCGTGAGACCCCGCCCAATATTGGGGAACGCCTGCAGCATCTGATCCCGGATGCGCAGTTGCATGTGCTGCGCGGCTTTGATCACTGGAACGTGTTAACCGATGGGCAACACCAGTTGACCCATCGGTTGAGTGATTTCCTGGAGCGTCTGTCGTGATTGGATTCGCGGCCGGGCTGATCGCGCTGGTCGCGTTTGTTGTATTCGCCGCGCGGCGGCTTCTGACCTATCTGCATATCTTCCAGCAGGAGGAATATGACGGCCCGCGCTTCCTGCGATGGCTGATGCATAGCGGCGCTTTCGACCGGCGGCTGTCCCTCGCAATTATCGCCATTTTCGCGGCGCAATTGATCCTTGGTGGCTCGGCATCGGATTGGATCTTTCCGCTCGCCATTGGCGCCGTCTGCCTGGCGGCCGCGGCCACTGAGCGTGACCCGCGCAAACACGCGAAGAAGCCGCTGGCGATGACGGCTCGCGCCAAACGCATCTATGCCGTCAGCCTGGGATTGCTGATCGCCGTCGGCATCGCGGCGGTGCTCGTGACCAACCTCACGCTGGTGTGGCTCGTGCCGGTGCAGCTCGTCCCCGTCGCTCTGGCTATCGCCACCCTGCTGCTCACGCCCTCCGAGGCACGGGTGCAGCGCCGCTATTGGCAGGAAGCCCACACGACGCTTAAGCGCATCGACCCCATGGTCATCGCGGTGACCGGCTCGTATGGCAAGACCTCGGTCAAGCACATCCTCGGCCATGTCTTGGAGACCGCGGCGCCAACCTTGATCACGCCGGGCAGCGTAAACACCGCGATGGGCATAGCGCGCATCATCCGCGAGCAATTACGGCCGCATCACCGTTATCTCGTGGTCGAGATGGGCGCCTACGGCATCGGATCGATCGCCCGGCTTTGCGCGCTCACGCCACCCAAGCTCGGCATCATCACCGCGATCGGCAAGGCGCATTACGAGCGGTTCAAGACGCTCGACGCGGTGGCGCGCGCCAAATACGAGCTGGCCGAGGCGGCGCATGCGAATGGCGGCACCGCGATCGTCGCTTCCGACACGCTGCAATTCGATTGGCCGCGGCAATATGTCCAGGCGCACCGCGGCGCGGTTGTGACGGTCGGCCCGGAGGGGGATGCCGATCTCGCGATCCGTTCGCTGCGCCAGGATCCGGACGGTATTGCCGTCGAGATCTTATGGCGCGGGCAAACCTACCAGCTCAAGGCGCCCCTGTTCGGCGAGCATCAGGGTCGCAACATCGCGCTCGCTTTCGCGGCCGCCTGCAATCTCGGGGTCGCACACCAGGATATCATTGCCAGCCTGCGCAGCACGCCACAGATCGCCCACCGGCTTGAAGTGAAGCGCCAGGGCGACGGCACGATCGTCATCGATGATGCCTACAACTCGAACCCGATCGGTTTCGCCTCGGCGCTTGGCTTGCTCGATGTGCTCTGCCCGCCGGGCGGCCGCCGCATCCTGGTCACCCCCGGCATGGTCGAACTGGGCGCGGCGCACCAGGAAGAGCACGAGCGGATCGGCAGGCTCGCTGCCAAGCATGTCGATGTGCTCGTTGCGGTCGCGCCGCAGCGGGTCGAGCCGCTCGCTGCTGCGTTCGCGGCAGCCGCGCCGGAACGCGAGATCGTGCCGTGCGCCGGCTTTACCGAGGCACGGGAATGGCTCGACCACAACCTCGCCGACCGCGACGTCGTGCTGATCGAGAACGATCTGCCGGATTTGTACGAGCAGCCGTTGCGGCTGTAGCTCAGGTCGAAGGCAATGGCGGTGTCGGGGCGCCGATCAGGTGGAAGCCGTAAACGCCCTTCTCATGGGCGGCATCCTCGCCGAGGACGCGGCGCACCTCCTCCGTATCGATCGACACCGGGATCATCTCGGCCGGCGGCAGTGCATAGCCGGACAGGTTGATGTCCTTGCGCAACATGATCATCGCCTCGCCGGCATCTTCGGCAACGACGATGGCGCCGGCCGGCGGGCCGGCCCCGCCGAGCGGTTCAAGACGGACCTGGAAAACCCTCATGCCGGCCAAACAGCCCGACAGCAGCGGCGTTCCGATTTAAACCTGCGCCAGCTTTGGCCAATCGACCGGCTGACCGAGCTTCAACGGCGTGCCAGCCTCCGGCATCGGGTATTTGAGCCCGGTCGCGCAATTGAACAACACGGCGCGCTCGCCGGCGCCGACCCGCCCGTCGGCGAGTGCCTGGCAGTATGCGGCATAGGTCGCGGCCCCCTCGGGACAGAGCAGCAGTCCCTCCTCCGCCGCGACCTCGCGCCAAGCCCGCATGATCGCCTCGTCATCGACCGCGATCGCAAATCCGCCGCTGTCGCGCACCGCGCGCAGGATCAGGAAGTCGCCGACGGCCTGCGGCACCCGGATCCCGGCGGCGAAAGTGTGGGCGTCCTGCCAGCGCGGCGCGTGCTCGACGCCCTCCTCCCAAGCCTTGACCATCGGCGCACAGCCCGAGGCCTGGACGACGACCATGCGCGGCCGCATCGAGCCGATCCAGCCGAGCGCCTCGAGCTCGTCAAACGCCTTCCACATGCCGATGATGCCGGTGCCGCCCCCGGTCGGATAGAAGATCACATCGGGCACTTCCCAGCCGAGCTGCTCGGCGAGTTCGATGCCCATCGTCTTCTTGCCCTCGATGCGGTAGGGCTCCCGCAGGGTCGAGCAGTTGAACCATCCGACCGTTTTCTCTCCCTCTGCTACCAGCTTGCCGCAATCGTCGATCAGCCCATCCACGAGGTAGACCGCCGCGCCCTGCATCGCGATCTCGCGGACATTCACCGCCGGCGTGTCGTCGGGGCAGAACACCGTCGCCTTGATGCCGGCGCGGGCACAATAGGCCGCCATCGCCGCGCCGGCATTGCCGTTGGTCGGCATCGCCATGTGAGAGATGCCGAGTTCCTTCGCCATCGATACGGCAAGCACCAGGCCACGCGCCTTGAACGAGCCGGTCGGCAGGCGGCCCTCGTCCTTGACCAACAGCTCACCGCCTTTGGCGAGACGGGAGGCGATGCGCGGCAAAGACACCAGTGGCGTCACCACCTCGCCGAGCGCGACGACGTTCTCCGGCCGACGCACCGGCAACATCTCGCGATAACGCCACAAGGTCTGCGGCCGCGACGCCAGCGCAGCGCGCGGCAGCGCGCGACGGATGCCGTCGAGATCGTAGCGCACCAGAAGCGGCCGGCCGGCGCGCGACAGCCCGTGCAATTGGTCGGCGGGGTAGCGCTCGCCAGTCAGGCTGCATTCGAGATGCGAGACAAACGTCTGCAGTGCGCCGCCGGTCCAGTCATGATCGGGCAACCATCCCTCCTCTCGCCGCTTCTATTCCGGTTTATAGCACCGCGGACGACCGGGCATATTCCCTGCTTCTGCAGCGAGACAGCAGCGCCGACGCTTTTGCGCCGAGCCGCTGAAAATCAGCGGGGGCGAGATGCGTATAGTGAAGAAATCGTGAATTTACGAGCGCTATACCACGGTCATCTGCACAGTTTAGCCAGGACAACTTGGTAACCTTACCTGCTAACCTTATCGAGTAACCTTAATTATTCAGTTACAATTCTACTCTAAGTTTTATACAGCGGAGCCGGTCGGGGAACCGGCAGGACAGAGGATCCGGAGTACATAGGATGCAGTTGGCTCGATTGTTTTCGCGGAAAGGGGGGCGAAGCCGCGACGAAAAGATATCCCGCCCATTCGATTGGGAGGAGCTGGAACGTCTGACCGCGCGGCTCGGCATGTTGCACGGCCGGCTCGAGACCGCCCAGGCCATTGGCCATTTCGGCACCGTCAACACGGTAAAACGCGACATGAAGCGGGTCTGGACCGAGCGCGAACGCATGCTCGACCGGCTACTCAACCAAGTCGTCGCTCAGGCGCTCGTCTAGTTACGCCGCCACGCCGGGGGGCTGGCGCGCGTCGCTGTAAACGGCGATGCGCGTCAGGCGGCGGTCACTTAGCCGAGCAATCTCTCGCCGACCTTGTACGAGTGAGTGAACTGGTCGAGGCCGAAGGTGCCGCCGTTCACCGCGCGGCGAGCATCGCGGAAATCTTCCTCCGCAAGCGCCGTTTTGATGCGCAGCTCCGCTCTCTTCAGAAACGCGGCGAGCAGTTTCGCGGCCGTTCTCGGCTCATTCGCCTGCTCAGGATCGGCGATCAAATCGACGCCGATCTGCTGGCCGAAATGCTGGTAATTCGCCTTTCCGGTCAGCTGCACAAAACCGCGACCTTTGTATTTCGCGCCATCGCCGCGCGCACCGTTACCGAGACCCGTGCGGAAATCATAAAGGTCGAACGGTTGGCCGCCCGGGCTGGTGTTGAACCGCGAGATGAATTCGCTGATCGGCGCGAACCGACCAGTCTCCACCCCTATAGTTGCGATCGCGCACAGAACCATCGATTGCGCGGTCAGACCAACGCGTTCAAGTTCCTCCATCACCAGCGGCAGATTGTTGCTGATGTTATCGAGCGGTGCACCGGGCACCATTTTCGAGGCAATCGCCACCGTGATGTTCGGCATTCCGGGGGTCGGCGGCAGTTCTGCTTCCGAGAAGCCGAGCGCCGCCGCGGTTTTCGCACCGACGACGCCATCCGCCAACAGCCCCTCGCCCTGCTGAAACGCCATCACGGCCGCCTCGGTGCCGGGGCCGAAATTCCCGTCCAATGCGCCTGGGCTAAAGCCTTTTTCGGCGAGTTTGCGCTGCAATGACAACACATCGCTGCCTTGCGAGCCTTCCTTCAACATCTGCATCAAAGCCTCCCTCCGTCAGTAACTATTATTCGAATAGAATTATACGGCGGGAGCTATTTACAAAACAGCTTCAGCGACGACGCGCATCGCCGCCGCATCGGCGCCGGCCAGCACCAGCGAGCCGATCCAGTTCTTCTTGGCGATATCGTGCCAGGCCTGCAGGCGGTCGCGAATGCGCGCCGGCGGACCGATCAGCGAGATCTCGTCGATCAACTTATCGGGTACCGCCGCGGCGGCCTCGTTGCGCTTGCCGTCGAGGAACAAATCCTGGATCTCGACCGCCGCGGCCTCATAGCCGATGCGCTTTGTCAGATCGTTGTAGAAATTGCGGCTGCGCGCGCCCATGCCACCGATATAGAAGGCCAGACCCGGGCGCAACGCATCGCGGCATTTGGCGAGATCCTCGCCCATGCTGACCCGCACATATGGCGCGTTGTCGAAATCGCCGAGATCGGATGAGCGGCCCGCTTTCGCGCGGCCTTCGAGGGTCGGGCCAATGATCGCCTCGGCCCGTTCCGGCGACATGAAGAACGGCAGGTTCCCGTCGGCGACCTCGCCGGCGACGCGCAGCCCGGCTGCCGCAATCGAGGCGGTGTAAATCTTGAGGCTCGGATCGCCATGGATGATGCTGCGCAGCGGCTTGCCGAGCCCAGTCGAGCCTGGCCCGGTATAGGGGATCTGATAATGCTCGCCCTGGTGCTCGAGCGGCGCCTTGCGGTCGAGCACCTGGCGGATGATCGCGATGTATTCGCGGGTGCGTCCCAGGGGCTTGCCAAAGGGTACGCCGTGCCAGCCCTCGATAACCTGCGGCCCGGACGGCCCGATACCGCACAGAAAGCGATTGCTGGATAGGGCCTGCAAGGTCATCGCCGTCATTGCCGCGCAAACCGGCGTGCGCGCCGGCATCTGCAGGATACTGGTGCCGGCTTTGATGCGCTCGGTGCGCGCCAGCACCCAGGCGACCGGGCTCACCGCATCTGTGCCATAGGCCTCGCCGGCCCACACCGCGTCGAAGCCGAGGCGTTCTGCCTCGAAGACATGCTCCATGTCGATCCCGGCATGGCCCGGCAGGAATTTGATCGTCGTCGAGAGCTTCATGACAGCATCCCCTCGCCGGCTCGGGCGATACGTTCCACGGCGGCGAGCCAGTCGCCGAGTTCGCGTTCGAACGGCTCGACCAACACATGCTCGACGCCGACCGCCTGAAAGCCCTGCAGCCGGGCCCTGAGCGCGCCGTCGTCGCGGCCATCCCAGGCGCTGCGCAGCGAGACCGCGAAATCCGGATCCGGCCGCGCGGAGCGCAGCCGGGCGACGATCGGCGCTGCCTGCTCCGGGGTGGCGCGCGAGCCGTGCCAGCCCTCGTGCCGTAGTGCGCGCTTCAGGGCCGGTTCCGAGGTGCCGCCGATCCAGATCGGGATCGGCTTCTCCGGCTTCGGCTGCATGCGCATGCCGTCGATGACAGCCGGGATGTATTTGGCCTCGAACGTCACCGGGTCGTCGGACCACACCGCGCGCATCATCGCGATGCCTTCATCCATGCGCCGGCCGCGCTCGTGAAACGGCACTCCGAGCGCCTCGAATTCGGCTTCGAGCCAGCCGACCCCGGCGCCGAGAATCAACCGGCCGCCGGAGAGGTTCTGCAATGTCGCCAGTTCCTTGGCGAGCGGCAGCGGGTGACGCATCGGGAGGATCAGCACGCTGGTGCCGAGCCCGACGCGGCTCGTGTAAGCGGCCGCCCAGGTCAAGGCCAGCACCGGATCGTAGAACAAGGGCGAGGGCGGATAAGGCGCACCGTCGGGGAGGATGATGTGCTCGCTGGTCCAGACATCGGCAAACCCGAGTTGTTCCGCTTGTTCCGCAGCGCGGCGGATCGCCTGCGGCCCCGCCTTGCGCCCGATCTGAGGCAGATGAATGCCGAGCCGCATGGTCTCCCTCCCGCTCGTTTGCGTCTTACCGGTCAGTATAAGGCCGGTTGGCAGCGCCAGTCTGCCGCGCTACATGCTTACTTTACGAAACCAGAGGCAGCAGGAGAGCGGCGATGTGGTCGTTGCGGCGCGACAAGCTGATGATCCCGACGGCCGAGCAGAGCCTGCCCGGACGGGCGATCAAGATGCGGGTTCCCAAGGAGCACCACGTCAACGGCCATGCGCTCGAAGGGTCCTATCCCGCGGGGCTCGAACTGGCGCAGTTCGGGCTCGGCTGCTTCTGGGGCGCCGAGCGGATTTTCTGGCAAGCACCGGGCGTGTGGACCACCGCGGTCGGTTATTCCGGCGGCCATACGCCGAACCCTACCTATGAGGAGGTGTGCAGCGGCCAGACCGGCCACACCGAGGCCGTGCTGGTCGTCTACGATCCGCAGGTGACGAGCTATGAGGCGCTGCTGAAGCTGTTCTGGGAAAGCCACGACCCGACCCAGGGCATGCGCCAGGGCAACGATGTCGGCACGCAATACCGCTCGGCGATCTACACCTACACGCCGGAGCAGCGCCGCGCCGCCGAAGCCTCGCGCGAGCGCTTTCAGCAACAGCTCAGCGCGGCAGGCTACGGCGCGATCACCACCGAGATCCGCGATGCCCCGCCCTTCTATTTCGCCGAGGATTATCACCAGCAATATCTGGCCAAGAACCCGTTCGGCTATTGCGGGCTTGGCGGCACCGGCGTCTCTTGCCCGGTTGGCACCACCGTGACGGCGTAACTGGGAGCCGAAGGCACCAAGCCTCCGACTTAAGTCCCGGCGAAGGCCGCGACCCTTTCTACCGACGAAACTCTCGGGGAACCGGCGCCGTTCGGTCCATAGGATCGCGCCGGACGGTGGAGGGTCGGATGCGTGTCGCAAAGACAACGGTGCTGGCAGTGCTGCTCGCCGGCGGGATCGGCACCGCGTTCGGGCAAAGCTCGCAGATGGACGTGCGAACGCGCACCACTCCGGGGGATGCGCTGACAAGGCCGGCTTCCCCCACGACGCACAACCCCGGAGTCAATCCGAGTGCGGCCGGGACGCAGATGGGATGGCGCGGTTATGGCTCGACCAGCGAGGCGCACAGCGGCAGCTCTACAGGGCCGCAGTACAACCGCACCGACAAGCGACCGCTGAAACCGCGTGACCTGCGAAATCAACGAGCGCCCGGCCCGCGCGCCGTGATTGCGCCGTCCCGCGAGCAATCACCGTAGGCGCAGCTGGAGCCACGAACGCTCCGCTCCTCTACCACTCCGCCGGCGGGTAGAGGCCAGCTTTGCGCGCCTTTTCAACAATCAGGGCGGTCACGGTGTCGAGGCACGGCGTCGGGACTGCGGCGACGCGAGCGAATTGCTGGACGGCGGTCAGGAGGCCGTCGATCTCGGGCGGGCGGCCGCGCTCGAAATCCTGCAGCATCGAGGATTTGTGCTGCGAGCTCGGTCGGCGGCCATAGGCGCGCTCGACCGACACCTCGGGCGCGATGCCATGCGCGTTGGCGACGGCAAGCCCCTCTTTCATCAGCGCTTTCGATAATTCGAAGAGCTCGGGGTGGTGGCCGATGACGCCGATCGGCGCGCCGGTCAGGGCGCAGACCGGGGCACTACTCAGGTTGCGCAGCAGCTTGTCCCAGATCTCGGTCCGGATCGCCGTGCTGATCGGGGCCGCGACCCCGGCCCGTTCGAAGGCGGCGGAGATCGCCTCGATGCGGCGCGACACCGTGCCGTCGGGTTCGCCCAAGGTGAAACGGTTGAGCGTGCCCGGCGAGTTGCGGATCACCCCCGGCTCGACGACTTCGTTGGCCGAGTTGATCATGCAGCCGATGACCCGCTCGGGCCCGACCGAATGCGCCAGGACGCCTCCGGGGTCGAGCCGCGACAAATCGGGGTGCGGCACACCGTTTTCCGGGCAGCGGTAAAGGTACCACCACGGAATGCCGTTCATTGCGAAGATGACGCTGGTGTCGGGGCCGATCAGCGTCCGCAAGGCCGGCGCGGCTTCCGGCAATACCGAGGATTTCAGTGTGACGAAGACGACATCCTGCGGCCCGAGGGTCTCGGGCCGGTCGGTGGCGTGAAGCCACGCCGAATAGCGCTCCTCGCCGATCCATAAGGTCAGGCCGCGCTCCCGGATAGCGGCAAGCTGGGCGCCTCGCGCCACCGCCGCGACTTCGATCCCCGCCGCGGCGGCGCCGGCGCCGAGCCGGGTCGCGACATGGCCGCCGACCGCACCGGCGCCGAACACGACTATCTTCATGGAGGCTTTTCCGTATCGTGGCTGTCGCGATGCAGAGTGTCTGTTCTTCTCGGCTGCGCCAAGCCGCTCTTGCGGCGACGCTGCTCGTCGTGGCGTTCGGCCCGAGGCCCGTTGAGGCGCTCGACCTGTTCGCGCGCCATCAGGTTACCGTGCAATTCGCGACCAGCGACGGCAAGCCAATGGCCAATGCCGAGGTGCGTGTTTTCGCGCCCGGGGAGCCGAACCGGCCCGCGCTGACCGGGCGGACGGATAACGAGGGGAAGTTCGAGTTCGGCGCAGACCGCGACGGGTTCTGGAGCGCCGAGGCGCGTAGCGGCGGCGAGGTTGCGCGGGCCAGCGTGCGGGTTGGCGGCGAGCAGCAGAAAGAGGAGCCGCTGTCGCCGTTCTGGCTTTTCGGTGTGCTCCTGATGCTGCTGGTGATCGCCGTATCGTATCGGCTGCTGCGCGCCAGAGCCCGCCGATCTTGACGTATTTCGTCATCCCGTAGGCCGGGATCCACTCTTCCACTAGTCGGGCGCGGACAAGTGGGTCCCGGCCTTCGCCGGGACGACGATTAAATTGGCTGCCGGTTGGTTTCGGCGAAGGCGCGCAGATCGTCGAATAGCGCGGGATCGGCGATGACCCGCGGCACCTTGTTCTGACTGCCGAGCCGTCCGCGCCGCCGCATCCATTCGGCAAAACCGCCGTGGCGCAGCGCTGCGATTTTCGGCTGATGCAGCCCATACCCGCCGGCGCGGTGCGCCTGGTAATCGAGGTTGCGGCGCATCAGATCGCGATCGAGCAGGTGGGCGAAGCGGGTAAGCTCATCGGCGGCGACCGGCCGCTCGAATTCGACGATGAACAGATGGCCCCCGATCTCCCCGGGTTTTTCGGGATAGAGCGCGCCGGCCGAAAAATCGCGCAACCCGGCGTCGATCGCTTCGGCGGCGGCCGTGACCGCGCCCTCGACCTCCTCGCCGGTCAGGTGCTCGCCAAATGCCGACAGCGTGTAGGACAGCCGGCCCGTCACCAGCAGGCGCGGCGGATCGCGGCTCACGAAACGCACGACATCGCCGACGACGTAGGCCCACAGGCCGGCGCAGGTCGTCAACACCGGCGCGTAATCGATCCCGGTCTCGACATTGCCGATCCAATGGCGCGTCGGCTGCGGGGCATCCATCTCACTGACCGGCACGAATTCATAGAAGATGCCGTGGTCGAGATTGACGCGCATGCCCTCGCCCTCAGCGCGATCGGCGCTGGCGATGAACCCCTCGCTGGCGGCGTAGACCTCGCGCGTCTCAGCCTTGCTGCCCGCGAGCCATTCGGCAAAACGCGCGCGGTACGGCGCGAAATTCACCCCGCCATGCACGAGCAGCTCGAGCTTCGGAAAAAAATCGACGAGCCGCGCGCTACGCTCCGGATGCCGGCGCGCCAGCTCGTCGAAGAACAGCAACAGCCAGCTCGGCGTGCCGGAGATGCTGCGGATATCCGCTTTGGGTGCAGCATCGGCCAGCCGCGCCATCTTCTCGGTCCAATCGGTCAGGCGAGAGATCTCTGGCGGTGGATAAGCGAAACCGCGCGCCCAGCCCGGCACGGTTGCCGCGGCGATGCCGCTGAGATCGCCGCTTTTAATTCCAGGTGCGCGCTCGACCAGATCGGTGCTGCCGCCAAGCAACAGATTGCGGCCGGCGAAGACATGGCTCTGCGGGCATTGCCGGAGATGATAACCGAGCAGGTCGAGGCCGGCCTGCCGGTTCGAGCGGATCATCTCCGATGTGACCGGGATGAATTTGGTGACGCCGCTGCTGGTGCCGGAACTCTCGGCGAAGAACGGGATAAGACCGGGCCAGGTGACATCGACAAGGTTGGGAAAAGCGGACTGCCAATAGGCCGACCAGAAATCCTCGTAGCGCCGCAACGGCACGGCGGATTGGAACGCAGCGAGATCGGCAATCCTGGGCAATCCGTGATCGCGCCCGAAGCGGGTCGCCGCGGCACGCCGGAGCAGCCGCTGTAAGGTGCGCTGCTGGATCGCGGCGGCATGCTGCCGCGCGAGCCGTCGCGCCCGGAACCCGGCATAGAGCCGCAGCAGCGGGGTCGCGTCGATCATCGCGGTCCGGGTTGCAGAATGGTAGTGTGCGGGAAGCTGGCGCGAGCCGTGACGGGATCGAGCGGCACCGTCACATATTCGCCGCGGCGGAACAGTTCCGCCTGATCGAGGAAAGCGGGGCTGCCCGGCACCCCGTCCTGGCCACCGAGCAGAACCAGGTGATTGCCGTCGAGATCGGACATGTCGAACAGATAGCGGGCGTTGCTGCCGTAGGCGACAGCGTGCTGGCCGGCAACGAGCCCATGCGCCGATTTGAACACCGTATCGCTGCCGGCTGGCCACGGCCAATCAATGTATCGAAAGCGCCGACCGATCCCCGGCACAGCGCCAAGCGGGTGCGCGAGCCGCAGCCGATGCGCCTCTCCCCAATGGCGCAGCCGGTCGAAAGCCGGTCCGGCGGCAGCGACTGCCTGCTGAACGGCTAGGCTGAGCTGCTCAGGGGGCAAGGCATCGATCTCGCGCGCCAACAGGCGACGGCCATGCCACACCACATTATAGAGCGCGCGACGGGACGGTGGCGTTACCGCCGCAACAAGCTGCGCCAGCACCAGCTCGAAGGCGAGCGCGCCGGGTGAGGCGGGATCGTACGCGCCATCCCATGCTCGCAAGGCATCGAGTACTGGATCCGTCCCGGGTCGCGCGGTGCAAACCGCGCAGAGCCGGTCGCACAAGGCGAGCGCGAGCGGCATCGCGACATCGCGCTGTAACGCGGTAAGGTCGGCGAAGCCGATCGCCTCGCGGTCAGCTAAGAGCGCTGTCAGCCGCTCGGCGCGGTCGTTCGGCGAAAAAAACCAGCCCAGCGGGATGTCAGACGCAGGCGGCCGGTCGTTGGCTGAGACGATAAAGCCGTCCGACGGGTCGAGTTCGGCCGGCAAATGCGCCGCGGTCGCCAGATCGGTCCAGTGCGCGGCATGCGCGACGGGTGAGGCGACATCGGCCGGTGGCGAGAACGACCGGCGCGGCAGCCAGGCCGCACGCAGCTTGCCGATATGGCCGCCGCGATCGGCATAGACGAGGTTCTGGCCGGGCACCGCGAAGCCTTCCGCGGCGGTGGAGAACTCATGCCAATCGCGCGACCGGTTGATCGCGAGCAGCGCGCTCATCTCGTCCGAGGGCTGGTGTCCGACCCAGCGCAACGCGAGGGCGCGCCCGTTGCTGCTGCCGAATAATGGCGCGTCGGAGATGATCGGCCCGTGCGCGGTGTAGCGCAGCACAATCTCGCGCGATCTCGACCAGCGCACCGCGAGCCGCAAGCGCCGCTGGGCGATTTCGCTGGCCGGCAGGTCCGAGACGTCGAACAGGTCGCTGCTGAGAGCGTGCAGATTGGTGCCGCCCCAGGCGATCCATGGGTTGCGGCCGATCGCCATGACCGGGATGCCGGGGATCATCAGCCCGGCGACATTGTAGGACGGCGAGCGGTAGGAAGCCTGCTGCCAGACGCTCGGCAGGCTCAGAGACAAATGCGGGTCGCCGGCCAGCCACGAACGGCCCGTGGCGCTCCGGTTGGCCGAAACGGCCACCGCGTTGCTGCCGGCGCGGCCGAGCCCGAGCAGCAGTCTGGTGAAGCCCTCAGACGCGACATCTTTGCCACTGCCCAGACTCGGCAACGGCGCGGTGCCGTCCTCAATCAGCCGGGCCCAGATGTCCGGCCAGTCGGGGCCGCGCGGCAGGCGCAACAGCCGCATCCACAAGAGCCAATTGATATCGGCGGCGGCCAGCCGGGCGATGCCGAGCACATCGGCGACGGTCCAGGGTTCCGCCCTGATGCCAAGGAGGCGAAACTCGAACGGCGGCGCGGCAGCGCTGGCGAGGTGGTGATTGATGCCGGCGACAAACCCCTCGACCCAGTCGAGCGTTGCTTCGGGCAGAGCCTCTTCGATCGCCGGCACGGCGCGGGTCGGGTCGAGCAGCCGCAGCGTGTGATCAAACGGGATCGCGACAGGGCCGAGAATTTCGGACAGGCGGCCCTGCGCGATGCGGCGCAGCAACTCCATCTGGGCCAAGCGCAGATGCGCATGGATGAGGCCGAGCGCCACCGCCAGATCGCGATCGCTGTCCGCCTCGATGAACGGAACGAGCCGATCGTTCCAGCGGATCTCGACGGGTGCGCTGACCGGCAGGTCGAGCCGCGGCAGGGCGGCGAGCCGCTGCGTGATAGTTTGTGGACGGGGCCGGTGGCGCAAACCGGCCCAAGCCAGCCGCCACGCCAGCGGCGCAATCGCGGCGATTGCTGCTAGACGCAAGAGCGGCGACCCGAACGGCTGCCGCGATCAGCCGAGATCGATCAAAGTCCCGATCAGATCGGCCGGCCAGGCGAGGCTTGTCGGCGCGCTCATCAAGGCTTCGTCGAGCGAGGATGGCAGGCCGAAACTCATGTGGTGGCTGTAATGCGCCAGCACTCCGGCGGCATAAAAGCACACGGCGAATTTCCAGGCGTTCCGGCGCTGGTGCCGGCGTTCCGGCGATGAGCCAAAGGAAAAAACCCGGCGTCCGAATTTCGGCAATCCCGGCGGACCGATCATGATCTCCCCGCATCGGCTAGGGGAAACCGAAGCTACGTGTTGCACCGTCGCGGCTTCCCGACGCCCCTGTCCGCCCGGTCTGCCGCGAGCCGATATTAGCCGAGGCAATCGTCGCCGTCACGGCGCTGCGGCAGGATGCCTCGCATGCCACGCCTGAAGGCGGCGTTTGTAATTCGACGCTGGCCCTCAACGTCGTCCCGGCGAAAGCCGGGACGACGGCTGTGGGTGTGCGGCAACACCGCCATGACGCTGATCTGCTGCGGTTCACGACCACCAGGGAGACGCGTTCCTACTGCTCGGGTTTCACGGCGCGGTCGAGAAATGGCAGCAACGTCGGGAAAGTCGGATACCGCCCCGCCACGATATCGGCCCGGGTGATCCAGGCGACAGCGGCGGCATCGTCGGCCGGCTCGCCTTCGCCCGACTCCCAGATGCCGCGCACCGCGATCAGCAAATAATGGAACTGCACCCGGCCTTCGGCGTCGCGGGTGATCGCGTCATGCACGTCCAGAACACCGGCGGGTTTGGCGACGATGCCGGTTTCCTCGAACAATTCGCGCATGGCGCCCTCGGCAACCGTCTCGCCGAGCTCGAGGACGCCGCCGGGAAAACCCCAGCGTCCGGCATTCGGCTGCTGCGCGCGCTGCACGATCAGCGCCTCTTCGCCGCGCAAGACCACCGCGAGCACAGCGACGATCGGGCGATCGGGATAGCGCCGCGCCGCCCGCCGCGCATCGAGATCGGCGGTCGTGGGTTCGGCCGAAACCCTCTCCCGCAATGCGGGAGAGGGTGGCGAGCGCAGCGAGCCGGGTGAGGGTGTTTCCTCAGCCAGTGCCCTCACCCTCCCGCGCCTTCGGCGCGGGCCCCTCCCTCTCCCGCGGTGCGGGAGAGGGGCTCATTCGGCCGACTGATCACGCTCAATCGTCGGCGGCGACGCGCGGATCGACCGTGCCCTGCTCGACCTTGTAGATCTCGGCGCCGTGCTCGAGGAATTCCTTCGATTTTTCCGCCATGCCGCTTTTGGCGTAGTCGCGGATCTGCTGGGTGATTTCCATCGAGCAGAATTTCGGGCCGCACATCGAGCAGAAATGTGCCAGCTTGGCGCCGTCCGCCGGCAAGGTCTGGTCGTGGAATTTCTCGGCCGTCTCAGGGTCGAGCGACAGGTTGAACTGATCGCGCCAGCGGAACTCGAAACGGGCCCGCGACAAGGCGTCGTCGCGCTCGCGCGCCGCCGGGTGGCCCTTCGCGAGATCGGCGGCGTGGGCGGCGATCTTGTAGGTGATGACGCCGGCCTTGACGTCGTCGCGGTCGGGCAGCCCGAGATGCTCCTTTGGGGTCACATAGCAGAGGAGGGCCGTACCGAACCAGCCGATCATCGCCGCGCCGATGCCGCTGGTGATGTGGTCGTAGCCGGGCGCGATGTCGGTCGTCAGCGGACCCAAGGTGTAGAACGGCGCCTCGCCGCATTCCTCGAGCTGCTTTTCCATGTTGACCTTGATCTTGTGCATCGGCACATGGCCGGGGCCTTCGATCATGACCTGGACACCGTCTTCCCAGGCGAGCTTCGTCAATTCGCCCAAGGTCTCCAATTCGGCGAACTGGGCGCGGTCGTTGGCGTCGGCGATCGAGCCGGGGCGCAAGCCGTCGCCGAACGAATAGCTGACGTCATAAGCCCGCATGATCTCGTTGATCTCGCGGACATGGGTGTAGAGGAAATTCTCCTGGTGATGCGCCAGGCACCATTTCGCCATGATCGAGCCGCCGCGCGACACAATGCCGGTGACCCTGCTCGGCCTGCTCAATGAGGGTGTCGCGGAACAATTCCCAGGTCAGCTCCTCGGCCTTGCCGCCGACCTTTTCGAGCGCCTGGTAGATCGGCACCGTGCCGATCGGCACCGGCGAATTACGGATGATCCATTCGCGGATCGTGTGGATGTTGCGCCCGGTCGACAGATCCATGACCGTGTCGGCGCCCCACCGCGTCGCCCACACCATCTTTTCGACCTCCTCGGCGACGCCCGAGGTAACGATCGAATTGCCGATATTGGCGTTGACCTTCACCAGGAAGTTGCGGCCGATGATCATCGGCTCGGTTTCGGGGTGATTGATGTTGTTCGGGATGATCGCGCGGCCGCGCGCGATCTCGTCGCGCACGAATTCCGGCGTCACCTGATCGGGAATGCTGGCGCCGAACGACTCTCCGGCATCGATCCGCTCCGCGAGCTTCTCACGGCCGAGATTTTCGCGGATCGCGACGTACTCCATCTCGGGCGTGATGATGCCGCGCTTCGCATAAGCGTATTGCGTGACCGCCTGGCCCGGCTTGGCGCGCAGGATCTTGCGCCCGCCGCGGTCGAACACCGGGACCGCGCCGGCTTCGCCGCGCGTCAGACCATTGTCCTCCGGCTTGATCTCGCGGCCATCGATCGCCTCGACATCGCCGCGCGCCAGGATCCACGAGCGGCGCAATTCGGGGAGGCCGAGATGGATGTCGGTCGTGGCCGCGGGGTCGGAATAGGGACCCGAAGTGTCGTAGACGCGCAGCGGCGGCTCGCCCGCGCTCGGCTCCAAATCGATCTCGCGCATCGCGACAGTCACATCGCCATGGCGCTTGCCCTTGACATAGATCTTGCGCGAGGACGGGAACGCCCCCGTCGTCACCTGCGGCACGACACTGGTCAAAGGGGCGGAATCTGGCATGGTCGGTCTCCGGTTGCGAAGACCCGGATCGATCGATGCGGGGGTTCGGTGCCCAATGGTTTTAAAGGGGGCGTTCCTATCCCTACGCCGGCACGACCCGGATCAGGTTCTAAGGGTTTCGGCGGACTAGCCTCTCTCAGCCCCTTCCGGGGCACCCCTTGGATCGACGGATTATCGACAGAGTGTCGCACACCCGTCAAGCGCAGGCGCGGCATCGGGCGAAATTCCCTGAGAACAGGGAATTTTTCGCGATTGAACAGGGAATTTGTGAGCAGCGAATTTGTGGACAGCAAATTTGGTGGGGCGCTTGCGCCGCAGCGCAGCGCCTCCAAGCGGGCGAGATCGCGCCACAGCTGGCGACGCAACGCACGCAGCGGTTTGCGCGCCCGCCGCGCGAGGTGCAGCCCTTCGCGTGGCGTGATCTCGCCGCGGCTGACGGCGGTGAGCGCCTTGGCGATCGCCGCGGCGATTTCCGCCGCCGAACGCATGCGCGAGAAATCGATGCCGAGCCGCTCGCCGGGGTCGGGCTGGCGAGCCGGCGGCAAGACGAGGCTCAGAACCGGCAGCCGGAGATAGCGCTTGCGCCTGACGAGCGGGGCGAGCGTGCCGGGCCGCGCCTGGCGCAACAGCAGCTCGAGCGGCCGGCGGCGCGGGTTGCGGATGCCGCGCGGCCGGCCCTTCGGGTTGCCGGAGTAGCCCTTGGCGAAGCGGCCGTTTGCGTCCCTGGCCGCGTCCCTCGCGCGCGCGCAGGCGCGAGGAGGAATCGGATCAGGACCAAGCGATTGAAATTCCTGGATTCCAGTCTCCGGAAGTAGGCCGGAACAGGCAAGGTGCAGGTCGGCGGCGATCTCCGGCATCGGTCAGGGGCCAGAATGTGGGTGGACAGATGTTCATATTTTGTTCTCGCGACGCACGGATTCAAGAGCCGGTGCGCAAAAATCTGAAAGTGGGCGGGATCAGCGCGCTCCAGCATTGCCGCAGCGCGAGAGCGATGTTCGGGAGTCCGCTACCATATGCGGCCGAAGGCCGCTTCTGCCCGCATGGTGCGTTGATCGCGTTCGATGGCGATCAGTTCCGCGCTGTCGCGACACATGGGTTATCGGCAGCTTTCGACGAAATAACCCGCCGGCCGCGCATGGCCGGCCAAGGGTTTTTCCGGTCGCGGCTTATGGCCGGGGAACGGTTCGTCGCACGGCCCCGCATAGCTG
>Ga0209474_10001509_pt1 | contig 22540 bp, 22 predicted proteins | sample GraSoiAngelo_145_FD_185902 | JGI IMG/M metagenome (GOLD analysis project Ga0209474, IMG submission 185902) | Grasslands soil microbial communities from the Angelo Coastal Reserve, California, USA - 14_1009_05_20cm (SPAdes) (version 2) | ecosystem: Environmental > Terrestrial > Soil > Grasslands...
AGATCATGGGTCAAATCTCGCGTTGAGCCCCCGGCACCGTACGTAACACTGACAAAGTGCGGCATATACGATTCGAGATCGCGAATCGTATGGTAGAGAATCTCGGCCGCATCCGGCGTTCTCGGAGGAAAGAACTCGAACGAGAACGTCGGAGAATCCTCTCGCATAATATCCGCGATATGCATGACTCAAAGTCTATCTTCGTTCGTGCCGCGACTTTCGGTCAACTGACCAAGCATATTTTCGACCACGGCGGAGGGTCGCATTCAAACTCCACAAGTCTTTTCCAGGATGGCGTTCAACACATTTTGATCTCCCGCAAAATCGGAAGGCAAATTGTCGCTGTGCCCGGTTTCACGTCATACATTTGCGTTCGTTCTGGTGACGCTGATCCCAAGCGGTCCGACACTGCCCCAACAGATAGATCTTTTCCCGCGGCCGTCTCTTTCGCCAGCTTCGCCGCAGCGCGATTGAATTCGCTCACGCGATTTTCGAAACCAAAACGCGAGAGCCGGGCTGCGTTCGCGCCGAAGGTATTTGTCTCAATCACGCGCGCCCCGGCTGCAATGTAATCGCGATGAATCGCACGCACCCGATCCGGATCGCTGACGCAAACTTCCTCGAGACAAGACTCCATCGGCAGACCCTGATCGAGTAGCAGCGTTCCCATCGCGCCGTCGCCGCACAGACACGTTCCTGAAGCTCATCGATGAGGTTCATGGTTTGAATGCCGGATTACGGTCGCGCCGCGCGGCCACAAATCGCAAACCCGTAAGCGAACGGTTCAAGGCAAGATCGCGAAGACGCGAGCGGGGAAACCGGAAGCGCCTTTGGGTTTTGGGAAACTGCTGACGACGATCGCGCCGAACTCCGGCACTTGATCGAGATTCGTGAGCAGTTCGATCTGGTAATGGTTGGTGCCGAGGATGTAAGCCTCGAGCGAATAATCATCTTTCGTTGTCGCCAACCCGGGATCGGTATCGGTCGTTTAGTGACCAGAGGCAGTGATTTGCGTTCCTCATAAAGATATTTCAGCGCCGGCGAACTCCAGCCGGGATAATGCGCGACCCCTTGTCCAGCCTTGTTCGCCATCTTCTCGGCGTCTGGCCAGCGCTTCGACCAGTCGGTTCGCATGACAACAAACGCACCCGTCGGAATGTTTCCGTGTTCTGTTTCCCATTTTTTCACGCGTTCAAGCGTGAGCGTGTAGTCCGGTTTTTTTTGCGCACTCCTGATGAACGTCGACACACACACGAGTGGCAGGATCATTTCCTTAAGCTCGATTTGATTGACCGTGCGCAGGCCTTTATGAAAATGCGCCGGTGGATCTACGTGTGTGCCTCATTGACCGACATGAGTAAAGATCTCGGCCAAAAAACCGTCGCCCATCATGTCTGGCTGCTTTTCGTACCAATAAATCGTTTTCCGTTGTTCGTCGGGAAAACCAGACCAACACGGAATGCCTGGCGCGAAGTCGTGGGTAAGATCCACAAACTTTTTGCTGCCCATGATCTTCTGTAGATCGACGAGAGAAATTTCGGGCAACGGTTCGCGAGCCAAAACGTGGATCGGGCCAGCCCAAAATGCGCTGCTCAAAATTGCAACAGCCAGTCCTCGGATCAGGAGCGAAGTTTTCACATCGATGCTGTTAAACGATTGCGCAAAAGGAAGCGAACAACTTTCAATAACTCACAACAAAAAGCGCTTGCCATGCGTGGATTGGCGGATTGCAGTCGCCTGCACCTATTTTGTTCACATTGTTTCTGCCTGAATCATGCGATGGTAAGCGGCAGCGAATGCCTTGTTATTGGCGCCATGAAGATGAAGAATTCGTTTGAATCACAGCTAAAATTAACAGAGAGGCTGTGAACAAATCGCTGGACTGCGACATGAATCAAATCGTCAAACCGATTTTGTCATCAGCTACAACAATCGCGGTTGCTGAACCAAAACCCGTCCACGGGCGAGAGCGAGCTGATAACCTATTTGAGCGGGCTGCATGGATTTACACTTTTTGCCGCGAAAAAGTTTTCCGCGATGACACCGGGCGAATAATTCGTGCGTTTTGGCCGGCGGGGGAACCACCGGCCAGTTCCAAAGTGTTGGAGCTGGGCTGTGGTCCGGGGTTTTATGCCCGTACCTTAGCATCCCGGTTTCGGCAAATCTCGGTTCTTGGCGTCGATAGCTCGAAGGAGCTGGTGAAATACGCGCGTGAGAAAGCTATGAAGAAGACTTTGCACAATTGTGCTTTCGAGTGGGGTGATGTCCTCAATCTTCCACAACCGGACAATTCCTTCAGCCAATTGGTCGCGGCTCGTCTTTTCACAATTTTGCCGGAACGCGAACGCGCCGTTGCTGAAATGTTTCGGGTCCTGAATTCGGGGGGCAAATGTTTCGTGGCTGAGCCGCGCTTCGCTTTTTCGGCGTCGATTCCCTTGTTAACAATGAGGGCAGTTGCCCGAGTAAATGGATACTCGCGCGAATATCGAGAGCCGATAAGGGCTACCGTCCTTCCCTATCCCCATTTTGGTGCGTTATTCGCTACCCAGCCCTGGTCGCGAATGAAAACCTGGCGGATTGGCCGTTACCAATACGCGCTCTGCGAAAAGGGTTGACGCGAGCGTGCAATCAACGCAGAGCACGCGCGAATGCATCGTGTTCTCGATCGGCAACGGGGCAACCAAATTTCGGCAGGCCTCTCTGCGCTCGCGATCATGACAAAAGCGCCGCGGGCCGGCGTTGTGAAAACACGATTGCAACCACCGCTTACTCCGGAGGAAGCAGCGGATTTGAACATTTGTTTCTTGCGCGATATCGCCGATGCGATTTCGCGGGCGACCTGTAGCGGCGGTCTGCGACCGCCGGAACAAAATACAATCGCTCGCGGTGTTGGCGTTTTTACCCCGGAAGGCAGCGAAAAAGAATATACGGATATTTTGCCGGTTGATTTCGATTTGATTCCGCAACATGGCGATGGATTCGGCGAGCGATTGACTAATGCAGTTGACGATTTGCTGCATGTCGGTTTCGAATCCTGTTGCCTGATTAATTCAGATAGTCCTACGGCGACGGTCGACGCGTTTCGCGAGGCGGTGAGAAAATTGCAGGGCGCAGACGATCGAATCGTGGTCGGGCCATCCGATGACGGCGGTTATTATTTGATCGGAATGAGAAAGCTGCATCGCCGTCTTTTCGAAGAAATCGATTGGAGCACGGAGCGGGTTTTTGCTCAGACGGTGGAACGTGCGAGTGAAATCGGCCTGGAAGTTCATGTCCTTCCAAGCTGCTTCGATGTTGATGATCGCGCCGCTCTGCAGCGCCTATGCGATGAATTGCTTGGCGAAAATCTTCCCGCCGCGCCGGCGACGAAAAAGTTTCTCTCCGACACCATTGCGAGAGAGGGTCGCGAGAGAATCTGGCCAGTTGTCGCGGCGGTTGTGCCAACCGCCGAATCTACAGAAAAGGCGCTTGGCACAAGCGCCTCTACAAGGAAATGAAGCGAGCGCTCGTCACGGGCGGGGCAGGCCTTATCGGTTCGCACGTCGCCGATTTGCTCGTGCGCGAGGGCTGGCGGGTGCGAATTCTCGATAACCTCGAACCGAACACTCACAAACTCGGTAAGCCGGCTTGGATCAACCGCGAGGCTGAGTTTGCGCACGGTGATTTGCGCGATCGTGAAGCGATTGAAGATGCACTATCCGACATCGACACGATTTTTCATCAGGCGGCTTACGGCGGTTACATGCCGGAAATGGCGAAATATGTGCACGTGAATTCGCTCGGCACGGCGCAAATGCTCGAAGTCATTCGCGAAAAAAATTTCCCGATCAAGAAGATTATCGTGGCGAGCTCGCAGGCGGTTTACAGCGAAGGCGCGGGTGAGTGCCCAAAGCATGGCCTCGTTTTTCCAAAGGTGCGGCCGGTGGAACAATTGCGACAAGGCGATTGGTCGGTGCGCTGCCCAATTTGCGATCAGCCAACCACGAGCGCGCCTACACCCGAAGACGCGCCCGTTGGTGGAGAAACGGTTTATGGATTAACCAAAGTCGATCAGGAAAAACTGGTCTTGCTCTGGGGAAAACAAGTCGGGATCCCAACGGTCGCGCTGCGTTATTCGTGCACCTACGGGCCCCGACAATCGATTTTCAACCCTTACACCGGGGTGATCGCGATTTTTTGCACCCGCTTGCTCAACAATCTGCCACCGGTACTTTATGAAGACGGCAAACAAACGCGTGATTTTTCATTCGTCGAGGATATCGCGCGCGCGAACTTGCTCGCCGCTGAAACCGACGTGCTCGACGGCTTGCCGGTGAACGTCGGCAGCGGCAAAGGCGTGACTGTGCGCGAGATCGCGCAGAGAGTTTCCGATGCGCTCGGAATTAAGATCGAGCCAAAGATTAACGGCGAATTTCGTCCCGGAGAAATGCGGCATCTCATCAGCGGGACGGATAGGATTCGTGCGGCTGGTTACGCGCCGCAGGTCGATCTCGCCGAAGGACTTGGCCGCTATCTCAATTGGATTCGCGGTCAAGCCGACGTGCGCGACTACTTCAGCCAGGCCGCCGAAATTTTACGCGACAAGGGCATCGTTCATCGCGTCCGGACATCATGACTCGGGAAGAAATTATCCTCTCTTACATCAAGCGCGACGGCTTGGGCCTCGAGATTGGTGCGGGCTGCGCACCTATTGCACCAAAAAAGCAGGGCTTCCGCGTTCACGTCCTCGACCATTGTGACAAGAAGGCACTGGTCGAAAAATATCGGCCGCACGGAATCAACGTCGACAATATCGAGGAGGTCGATTTCATTTGGGACGGCCGGTCTTACACCGAGCTCGTCGGCCGGCGCCATGTTTACGACTGGATCATCGGGTCGCACGTGCTCGAACACACCACCGATCTGATTGGGTTTCTCAACGATTGTGATTCGCTCTTGAAAAAAGACGGCGTTCTCTCGCTGGTGGTGCCTGATAAGCGCCACTGTTTCGACCACTTTCGACCTCTCACCGGAATAGGACGGGTCATCGATGCCGGGCGCAACCCGCAGAGAATTCATTCCGCCGGAACCGCGGTGGAATATTTTCTTACGGTGGTGAGCAAGGGCCACCGTATTGCCTGGGACGCGAAGGAGAAAGGCGAGTTCAAGCTGGTCCATTCGTTGGAGGAAGCGAAACAAGCGGCCCGCGATGTGAGCGAGCGAGGGAGTTATCTCGATCTCCACGAATGGTGCTTCACACCAACTTCATTTCGACTGATGATGCGCGACCTGTTCGAGCTTGGATTCATCCAGCTAAAGGAACTGGCGTTTCATCCTTCTCAGGGCAGTGAGTTTTATATCGCGCTCTCCCGCTCGGGCGCGTTGCCGCCGGGTACGCGATTGGAATTGTTGGAACAGATTCTTCGCGAACAATCGGTTGCCTGATTTTTCGACGTGTGGATTTCTGTTGTCATTCCAGCATTGAACGAAGAAGAACCAATCGCAGAGGTAGTGCGCGAAGTGATCGCAACAGGAACTCCGCGCGAAGTCATTGTTGTTGATAACGGCAGCACGGACCGAACCGCGGAGCGCGCCAGAAGCGCGGGAGCGCGAGTTGTTTCGGCGCCACGGGGATACGGTCGCGCCTGCGCGGCGGGCGTCGCGGCGCTTTCCGATGAATGCGATTTGATCGTTTTCCTCGATGGCGATGGCAGCGATGTTCCGCGCTTCATTCCGTCTCTGGTTGAGCCGATCATGAGCGGCACGAAGGACTTCGTGATCGGTTCGCGCACCCGCGGGAAATGCGAGCCCGGCAGCATGAATGCACAGCAAATTTTTGCCGGCTATCTCGCGGGATTGTTGATCCGTATGCTTTACCGTGTTCGCTACACCGACATGTGCCCGTTCCGTGCGATCCGGCGCGACTCGCTCGCGCAACTCGGAATGCGCGAAGAAACCTATGGTTGGAATCTCGAGATGCAGATGAAAGCAGCCAGCGCCGGTGTGCGCATTCTCGAAATGCCGGTTGACCATCGATGCCGCAAAGGCGGGGAATCCAAAGTTTCGGGAACATTGCGCGGCACGTTCGTCGCAAGTCTTCGGATTCTGGCGACATTTTTGAAAATCGTTTTCTCCGGAACATAGGCTTTTAGCTATGCGCCAGCGGAGTTGCACTCCGCTGTTGGCTGCAAGGAAAGGCTTTGTCTGCTTCTCTACGCCGTTCAGCGGAATGAAACTCCGCTGGGCGCACAGACTGGAAAGTCTGTGTTCCGATTCGGGACCACCGTGCGATGTCAGAAGGATAAAGCACACGCTTGGCACAAGTGCCTCTAGAACTCATAGTCGCGATTAATAATGAGCCGATCCAAAGTAGTGCTTAGTGGTCTCTTCGCAGGGCTCGTTGCCGGAATTGCCATGACCTTTGTCATGCTTCTGCTGGCATGGACCTTTCAGATCGCGACTCCGCTGGTGATTCTGGGCGATCGCCTCAGTGTCTTCATTTCGCCGAAACCGTTCTTTTGGATTATGGGCCGCGTCGGCGGCTACAATCATTTGAAACAGCTCGGCGTCGGCTCCTCCATCCTCGGACAAATTCTGGTCGGCGCGCTTGGCGGAATGATTTACGGAATGGTCCGTCGCAAACGAGAACACTTTGGGTATCACTGGACCTTTCTCATTTTCGTGGCGCTGCCATTAGTGGTTAGTGCCATTCTGCTCTGGCCAGTGCTCAGCACCCATTACGGGGGAATGCCAATCGATGCAGCGCGTTTGATCACGCTGCTCGGACTGGCGATTTCGTTTCTCCTCTTCGAGCGCGTTCTTGTGCTGGGCTTGGATTTTCTAACGAGTCGTGGACAAGAGAAGACGGCGGCCCCACCTGAATTTTCGCCGCATCTAGGCCGGCGCGCATTTTTGTTTGGAACGCTCGGTCTTCTCTTCGTCGGCGGAGGCGCGGCCATTGCGCGCAAGCTTTTCCGCATCGCCACCTTCAGCTACGATGGCACACAATATAAGGGCGAGGGCGTCCGGCCCATTACCCCGAATGATCAATTCTATTGTGTGACTAAGAACGTCGTCGACCCGCGGGTGGACGCAGGGCTCTGGCATCTTGAAGTGATCGGAATGGTGCAGCATCCGCGGACCTACCGGCTCCTGGATTTCAAGAAAGTGGAGATGGTCGATCAGGAAACGACCTTAATGTGCATTAGCAACGGACTCGACGCCGGCCTGATGAGTAACGCGGTTTGGCGCGGAATTCCGATGGCGGATTTGTTGCAGGCATCCGCGCCGCTTCCCGGGGCAGAGAGAGTGCGGCTGCACGGCGTCGATAATTATACCGACACCGTTCCGTTCCAGAAGGCAATGAGCCCGACTACGCTCGTTGCGTTGATGATGAATGGTGTGGACCTGCCGGATCGGCACGGATTTCCCGCGCGCGCCATCGTCCCCGGTTATTTTGGCGAAAAACATGTGAAATGGCTCACGCGCATCGAAGTTACCAAGGCGAACGTGAAGGGTTTTTACGAGACGCAAGGCTGGGGCCCAAATTTCGTCGTCCCGACGCGATCTCGGATCGACATTCCTTATAACGACTCGTGGATTAGGACAGCTGATGCGACGAAGGGCGTTTCGGTCAGAGGCGTCGCATTCGGCGGCGACCGTGGAATCGCCCGAGTGGAATTCAGTTCGGATGATGGCGAAAGTTGGGATGAGGCGAAAATCGATTATCCCGGAACGAAATTAAGCTGGGCGCTCTGGAGTTTTAATTGGCAGCCGGATGAGGCCGACGATTACATCTTGGTCGTGCGTGCGACCGATGGCGAAGGTAAGGTGCAGGAATTCGAAGAAGATCGTGCGTTCACTTCCGGAATCACCGGTTTTCACAAAGTGGTTGTGCATACTTTTACTTGAAAACGCCTCGTCATCCCGAGCGTAAGCCGAGGGATCCCGCTGCGTAATGTTAAGGTAACTTCATCGGGATTGCTCGACTGTCGCTCGGGATGACAACGTTCATTAGTTGGGACACTGTTGCTGGACCAAATGAGCGCCAAAGATCACGTCTTCACCCTCGGCATCGAGGAGGAATTTGCCATCGTCGATCCCGAGACGCGGAAGTTGCGCTCGCATATTCACGAAATTCTCGAAGACGGCAAAGTTACCCTCAAAGAGCAGATCAAGCCGGAAATGCATCAGTCGGTGGTCGAGCTGGGCACGGAAATTTGCCGCGACATCGACGATGCCCGGATGCATGTGACGGAGCTGCGCAGTCGCCTGGCCGCGTTGGCCGCACGCAGCAAACTCAAGATTGCGTCGGTTGGCACGCATCCATTTTCACATTGGCGAGACCAACTCATCACACAGGGCGAGCGTTATCAGGAGATTGTGCGCGATATGCAATTGCTGGCCCGCGCTAACCTCATCTTCGGCTTGCATGTGCACGTGGGAATTCCCGATCGCGAAACCGCCATTCATGTGATGAATCAAGCGCGCTATTTTCTGCCGCACATTTATGCGCTTTCGGTCAACTCGCCTTTCTGGGTGGGACACGACACCGGATTGAAAGGTTATCGACTAAAAGTGTTCGAGCGTTTTCCCCGCACCGGCATTCCTGACTCGTTCGAATCGCTTTCTGAGTACACCGACTACTGCAACCTTCTCGTGAAAACCGGTTGCATCGATAACGCTAAGAAAATTTGGTGGGATATCCGGCTTCATCCTTTTTTCGACACCCTCGAGGTTCGGGTATGCGACGCGCAATCGCGGGTGGATGATACTCTCGCGATTGCAGCGCTCATCCAGGCGTTGATTTCAAAACTGCACAAGCTGCTCCGGCAAAATGTCACTTTCCGGATTTACCGGCGCCGTTTACTCGATGAAAATCGCTGGCGCGCCTCGCGCTATGGGATCGATGGCAAGCTGATCGATTTCGGTAGGGAACGCGAAACTGACACGCGCAGTTTGATTCACGAGTTTATCGAGTTCGTAGCCGATGAAGTAGCCGAGCTTGGCAGCCGGCGCGAGATGAATCATATCGAGCGAATCTTGCATGAAGGAACCGGCGCGGACCGGCAGCTTGCTGTCTGGGGACGCACCCAGGATATCAAAGCGGTCGTCGATCATATCGTTGCCGAGACTTACGAAGGCTTAAGGGAAGGAGAGCCGGCGGCAAAAGCGACGGTCGCGTCTTAAAGGAAGCGGCGAGAAGGAAGCTGCCACGTCATCCCGAGCGAAGTCGAGGGATTCCGATGAAGTTACCTTAAAGCTTCCGCGGCGCGATCCCTCGACTTTCGCTCGGGATGACCGTTAGTGAACATTCTCACCACGGAATCACTTTTCGATCCTGCAAAAATTTGCCGGTGAGATTTTGCGGGGCCTCGGCCGAGAGCCAGACAATCCCGTCCGCGCCTTCTTCGACCGAGCGTGTTGCGTTGGTCCCGCCCATATCGGTGCGGACCCAACCCGGACAGACTGAATTCACCGCGAATTTGGGCAGCGCCGCAGCCAGTTGGGAAGTCACTCCATTCAAAGCTGTTTTGGAAATGCAGTAGACCGGCGACCAGCCATCCGCGCCATCGTGCAATTGTCCGCCGCTACTCGATACATTAACGATCCGCGGCGCTGATGACTTCGCGAGCATCGGCTGAAAGGCTTGCGCGATCAATAGAGGCCCGAGCGCATTGGTCCGCATCGTGGTTTCGAATTGTCCCGATGTTGTTTTTAAGATTGCGTCGTCGCCGTCAACGATGATGCCGGCGTTATTCACCAGGACGTCGAGGTGGTCGATCGTCTTCGCCAATTCCGACGCTGCTTCGCGAATGCTCCCCGGATCGGAAACATCGATCTTCAAAAACTTTGCCGCTCTTCCGATTTTCACTGCCGCGGCGCGACCGGCCTTCTCATTGCGCGCGCCGACAAACACGCGAAAGCCTTTCTTCGCCAGCTGCCGCGCGACTTCGAAACCGATTCCTTTGTTTGCGCCAGTGACAAGCGTGATTTTTTCTAACTTCGGCATAACGCAAACTCGTGCCTCAAGTTACGAATCGCAATACCACGGCGTCATCCCGAGCCTGTCGAGGGATCCCGCTGCGTTACATTAAAGCTTCGCAATCGGATCCCTGGACTTCGCTCGGGATGGCGCTGAGGAGACAATCAACTTTCGCAGCGTCCGCAAATTCACTACATCCTCCTTCAATTCTTTGCCTTTTGGCGTCTCCAGCACTTTCGGGATTTTCCGGAAACGCCGCTCGTTCATGATGAAACGAAATGCGGCCAGCCCGATCATGCCTTTACCGATGTGCGCGTGCCGATCGACGCGCGAGCCACCCGCAGCTTTGGAATCGTTCAGATGAATTGCCGCCAGGCGGTCGCGCGCTTGCGGGATAATCCGATCAAATTCGCGAAACGTTTTCTTCACCGCAATCTCAGAGGCGATGTCGTAACCAGCCGCAAAGATGTGAGCGGTATCAAGGCAAATGCAGAGCCGTTCGGGCTCGCGCACGTTGCTCATGACATGCGCAATCTGCTCGAAGCGATGACCAAGACACGAACCCTGGCCAGCCGTGGTTTCGAGCGCGATCTTTGTTTTCACCTTTGGAAGCGCCTGCCAGATCGCATCGATCGACGCGGCGATTTTCTCTAGCCCGGCTTCTTCACCGGCGCCGAGATGCGCGCCCGGATGCATCACGAGAAATGGCAGCTCGAGGTGATCGGCCCGAATTAACTCCTCTGCTAACGCGCGCAACGAATTGGTGTGAAATTGCGGATTGGTCGCGGCGAGGTTGATCAAATAATTTGCGTGCGCAAAGACCGAAGCCAACTGGACACGCTGCTGGTGATCGAGAAAAGCGCGAATTTCTTCGGTGGACAATGGCCGTGCGAACCACTGCATGTTGTTTTTCACGAAAATTTGCATCGCGGTGCAATTGATCGAACAAGCACGCTCGATCGCCAGGTGTGCGCCGCCGGCAATGGACATATGGGCGCCGAGGAGAACTTCTTTTGTCATTTCGAGCGAAGTCGAGAAATCTCTTACTATTCAGTGCTTTTCAGTGCGAATCCTTGAGAAAAGGTTAGAGAGGTCTCGACTACACTCGACATGAGAAAAGCGGTGCCAGCCGCGGATCAGGCGAATGGCACGGATAAGAAAAACATCAGCGTTATCCGGCCGTTCGCGGTTCAGCGCTCCTCCGCATTCAGCATTCAAAAAATCTTCGGATGCCAATCCGGTTTTTTCAGGCTGCCTTCGGCTTTGTATTCGAAAAATTTATAGAGCGGAGTGAGAACGAAGCCGGCTCCACTGGCATCAATGCGGACGTCGAAATCGATCTTGTCATCGAGAAAATGTGCGTTGCCTTGCCCCACCATGCCAAAGGTTCCGCCATCGACGTGAAAATCCGAGGTGCGGATAACGCCATCTTTGATTGTGAACGACATATTCGCTTTACGCGCCACGCGATAACCCACGCCCGGCATGATCTTGTTGAGAATGTCCGAAAGCGGGCCAAAGAGCGGGATAGCAAAGACATCGCCATTGCGGACTTCCACCTCGCCCTTGCCGTTCATCGTTCGCGTGTCGCTCCCGGTTCCCGTCCATTCATAGTGACCGTTCATTAATCCGACCGCGGTTTTGTATTTGAAATAGAGATCGGTCAGTTTTGGAAAATCGACGTGATCGACTGTCATCGTCGCCCGGTAGCGTTGATCGTTTTTCGCGAGAGAAATGTCCGCTCCGCCTCGCACTGTGCCCGAAAAAATCGCGCCGTTTAATTCGGAGATTTGCAGCCGATCATCGGTCAGGAGCAACTTCGCGTTGATGCGGTCGAATGGCAGCGTTTTGTCCAGAAAAACGTAGTCCATCCCGCCCGGCGAATCGACATTGATTTCGAGTCGCGTGTTTTTGCCGCCACGAAATTGATAGACACCGCTGGTGGTAATCGTCGGCGGCTTTTGAAATTTGTAGGGTGTAACGACCTTCAGCAATTTCGGATCAATCCAGTAAATTGCTTCCGTTGGTCGGAGACCCGAAACGACGTTCGACAGGCGCGTCTCGTGATGCGCGAAATCGTAAACGAATGTGCCCGTGGCAACGCCCTCGTCCCGTGCCACTCGAAAATTCTCGTAGGTGACCGCGCCATCCCCGAAGTGAACATTGGCCGAGGCGCTATTGAAGCCAATCGTGCGAAAACGACCGCGCTCCAGTTGCAAAGTGCCATCTCCTTTCCAACTCGCGGCCGCGGCGCTGGGCCCGCGAATGCTTAGATGGACATTAGAAGCATGCGGCCAATCCCAATCGTTCACGAATTCGCGCATATCGGCCGGTGCGAGAGAACGAAGCGCATTGGCGTCAATAGTACTGGCGAGATCGATCCGAAAATCATTCGGCGCATCGAGCAATCGCCCCACTAACTCGCCGCTTTGATGCCGCAAATGAACGTCGCGCACCATTGTGCGCTCGCCGTCCCAGGAAAATTCGGCATTCGCGCTTAGAAACGGAATGCCCTTGTAAGCGAACCGGTCGAGCACGGCGTGACCGATGGCCTGCCAGCGCGGCTGGCCCTCGCCCAATTTCGCAGTTCCCGAAATCTCGAAGCGCGGCGGCGCCAGAAAGGTTATATCGGAAACGAGGCGCGAGAGTCCGAAGCTTTCGAGCAGCGCGCGCAGATTTAGACTGCTGCGCGCCTGAAACTCAAGCTCATCGTCCGGTCGTCGCCAGATTGCGCTGGCACTAAATCCGCCCAGATCATCTTCCAATTCGCATTGCCTGAGGCTCAGTGTTTGATCGGCAAACTCGCCTGTCATCGTCAATTTTTGCGCCTGATAATTGCCGCGCTGCCATTGCCCGGTCTGCAGCGTTCCTTCCACTCGGGCATTCTCCAGTTGCGCGACATCGCCACTGAATTTGATTTGTAAGTGCGGGGGTTCGGAGAATTTGAACTGCTTCAGCTCGTTCACCAGTCGCTGCAAGATCACGAGTCGCGTCTGCCATTCCTCCGGGGTTACTTCCTTCGACGGTTTGTAATCGTTGCGCTTGATCAGTTGTCCGGTCGCCGAAATGCGAATGTCGCAGAAGATTCCGTCCGCCTGGCTGACATAAATTTGTTCCGGCGGAAAATAAATGTGGGCATGCAAGCTTTTGATTTGGGCACGCGGCGATTTCGGATCTGCTCCTTCGGGCAAAGGCAATGTGACCTGGGCATTCCGAATATCGATTGCATTCAAGAAGGGCTGGCGCTGCAGCAATGCCGCGTAATTCACGTCTAATGAAATGCGACTGATCTCCGCCACTGTGTTCTCGCGTTTTTTGTAATCGAAAATGCGAACATCCCGCGCGACCAGGCCGCGAAAGGGATCGAGGGTCAGCCGGCGGACAGAAGCTTCCACGCCGTGTTTGTGCAATTCCTCAACCACGAGTCCGCGCCATTTCCGGCCGAATCCTTTCCTGGCCAGGTACCAGCCGCCGCCGGCCATCGCTCCCAAGATCAGAACAACCAGAAACCGCGCCGCGGTAACGAGAAAGCGTCGCGCGAAAGTGCGCGATCGATTCGTCGCAGGAGCGAAAGATTCTTGTGGCGGTTCGAGAATGGCTGGCATGGGGGTTCGTTAAAAAGGTTAATTGTTAAATTGTTAAAAACGTTGATTTAGCAAGTCATCCTGATTGGCTCCCCTTTCACAATTTAACGTTTCAACAATTTAACGTTTCGCGAAAACGAATGTTTTCCATTTCCGATTTACCGGCAATCAACGCCACGCTCAATTTTGTTAGCACCATTTTCATATCGGCCGGCTGGTATTTCATCCGGCGGAATTTTTGGCAACGCCACGTCGTCTGCATGATCACCGCGGTCATTTCCTCCACCTTTTTCCTTGTCGGCTACATCACTTATCACATCCACGTCGGCGAAAAATCGTCCGGCTTTCGCGGGTGGCTGGCCGCGATTTATTTTCCAATGCTGGCGACACACGTTTTGCTCGCCTTCGTCACTCTTCCGCTCGTCATTCTCACCCTTGTGCCGGTCTTTCAACGCCGCTGGGACAAACATCGCCGGATCGCAAAATGGACGATGCCGATCTGGCTTTACGTTTCTGTCACCGGCGTGCTCGTTTACTTAATGCTTTATCAATGGTTCCCGCCGGCCAGTCTTGCACAGCCGCGCTGAATGTTGTTTGCTCAGGACGCGGCCAGGCCGCTTCCAAAACCATGGTCACGATCGCAACCTTCAACGAGCAATCGAAAGCTAAACATCTGCGCGACCGGCTGGGACAAGCAGGGATCGGCGCCGACATCATCGGCGACAGCCATCTGCAACGGGTCGCTTTCATGGCGAAGCCGCAGGCAAACGTGAAAGTGAAAGTGAACGAAGATGATTTTGGAAAAGCGCACCTATTGATGCGGGAATGGGAGGCGTCTGATCCCGACGTCGGGGCGGCTTTGCGCTGCCCGCAATGCGATTCTTCCAATATCGAATATCCGCAGATGACCCGGAAATTTCTTACTCCGGCGATCGCGAGCATTCTGTTTGCTATGAAGATTTTTCCGAAAGGATTCTATTGTCACAATTGTCACTTTACCTGGACGAACGAGCCCGAAGGACAGATTTCGCGCCTCTGGCACATAATTTTCCCGGGGACCAACCCGTACCGAGAGGAGTGACTTCGGCAGGACGCGACCTGCATTGAATCGCGATGATCTGATGAGGCTGGCAATGGCGTTTGCATGAAGTGGCTCTTTGCAATGTTACTGGCGCTGGCAATTTTTGGCGGCGCCGCCTACTTCAGCTACAACGTTCTGTTCAAACAGGAGATCGCCGTCCAAAAAGAACAGCGGGGCGAGATTCCTTCGACGCCTGCGCCCGACCTGAGCCTGCCGGAATTTCAGGAAGCGGCGAAATTACGGCAGGAAGGCAAACTGGTAGAGGCGCGCAACGCCCTCTTCTCCTTCATTCAGAAATATCCCAATGGCCAGCACTTCGAGGAAGCGAAAGACCTGCTCGGCGCCGTTAACATCGATATACTTTTCTCGCCCGTGCCCTCGCCCGAAAAACAGGAATACATTGTGAAGAAAGGGGACGTCATTGCGCGAGTCGCGCAAAAGATGAAATCGACGCCGGAGCTGATCATGCGCACCAACAACATGAACGGCACCATGCTTCATATCGGAGAAAAACTGCTGATCTCGAATCCCGATTTTTCGATGCTGATTCAGACGAAGCAGAAAATTATTGTGCTGATCAACCACGGGCAGTTTTTCAAGCAATACCATATCCAGGAATTGAAACTGCCGCCGAAGCAGCCCTCGCGTATCAACACTAAAGTGGCCGAGATTTTTGCCTGGAAAAATGGCAAACGCGTCGGGTTCGGCACCCGTGAATACCAGACCAGCACCCGCTGGATTCGTCTGGCCAACGCCGGCTACACCATCTATGCGATCCCGGACGCGTCCCATCCGGGTTCCGATCAGCCGTCCCCGCCACTTGGGCTTGGCATTTCCGCCAGCGAGGCCGAAGAATTGAGCAGCCTTGTCAACGGCAAGACCCCTGTCACCATTACAGAGTAACATGAAGGAGCCGCAACCGCTCGACTTCGAGAAACCGATTGTGGAGCTGCAACGCCGTTTGCAGGAAATCCGCGATCATTCCGACGAACACGCGCTCGATTTCGATGCCGAAGTCGAGGCAATGGAAGCGAAGATCGAAACGACGCGTCGGGAAATTTACGGCAACCTCAGCGCCTGGCAGCGGGTGCAGATCGCGCGACACACCCAGCGCCCTTTCGCACTCGATTACGTCGAGCGTTGTTTCACAAATTGGAACGAGTTGCATGGCGACCGATTATTTGGCGACGACAAGGCCATGCCGTGTGGGATCGCAATGCTGGGCGAGCAACGTTGCATCGTGATCACGAATCAGAAAGGCCGCAACACCAGGGAAAATGTGATGCGGAATTTCGGGTGCGCGCATCCGGAAGGTTATCGCAAGGCGCTGCGGCTGATGCAGCTCGCCGAAAAATTCAACCTGCCGGTGATTTCGCTGATCGATACGCCCGGCGCTTATCCCGGCATCGGTTCGGAAGAACGCCACATTGCCGAAGCGATCGCGGTCAATCTGCGCGAAATGATGAATCTGCGGGTCCCCATTCTCGCCGCCGTCATCGGCGAGGGCGGTTCCGGCGGCGCCCTTGGCATCGGTGTGGCCGATCACGTCATGATTTTGGAGAACGCCTACTATTCGGTCATCAGCCCCGAAGCCTGCTCCGCCATTTTGTGGAAAGATCGACGCCACGCCGCCGAAGCGGCCGAGGCACTCAAACTGACCGCGCAGGATTTGATGAAACTCAACGTCGTCGATGAAATTGTGGTGGAGCCAAATGGCGGCGCTCACCGCGACCATGAGAAAGCCGCAAAAATTCTGGGCGAAGCGTTGCGATCGAACCTTAAGCGCCTGTTCAAGACGCCGATCAATCAGCTGCTGAAAAAACGCTACGAGAAATTCCGTCGCCTCGGCAATTTTGCCGAACCGCCAAAGGGCAATGGCGCCACCGGCTGATTGAGCTGCTCGCTCGCCGCAAAAATCGATGAGGAACAAAATCGGATCGGCGATAATTGTGGCTCTGATCGCCGGAGCCTCTTGCCGCGCCGCCGAGGCGGGTACGCCGCCGTTTCGTTTCGACCGGGACACCGTTGGATTCGCGAACATGACTGTGTTCGAATACCAAAACGGCATCGCTCATCTGCGCCGTGGTGAGTCAGCGAAGCAAAAACGTTACACGCGTCGGTGTTTCGTGCTTTGCCGCACCACCATGCAATTTGAGAAATTCGCACGTTTCGATCCGAACGCGCCGTCCTTAGACGATGGCGATCTCGCGAAACGAATTCGTCGGGTCACGCGCTACGCGGCCTGGCGCCACCCTTTGCCAGATGACGAGCGCGTTGTTTTTCCGGGCTACGCAAACCTTCGTCAATTGAGTGAGGCGCGTGGTTTCATTCTTCAGCGAAATATCGGTTACGGCTGGCCAACCTACTGGCGGCTGGGAAACGCCCGGACATTCTTTGAACCCGGCATTGGATATCAGGAAGGGACGCACGAAAAACTGAATGCCGTGCTGAATCGCGGCGACTTATTCGTCGGTTTTCTCACCACCCTGCCGCACCTGCGGATTAATCACGCCGTTCTTTTTTATGCAAGAGAATCGGGTCCAGCGGGGATTGATCGCTACCTTGTTTACGATCCAAATCATCCGGAAGGACCTCGCCATCTCTGGTGGTCGCAACGCGAACGCTCGTTTGAATACGAGAAAGACTGGGACTTTGTCGGCGGGCGCATTCGTGTTTACCAGATTTACGGCATGCCGTTGCAGTAACGAGCCACGGAACACAGGCCTCCGGCCTGTGCGGCCAGCGGGGATTCTCCCCGCTGCTCTATCAGCTTTATCTCAGCGCAGTAAAACTGCGCTGAGCGCACAGACTCGAAAGTCTGTGTTCCTTTACCTCGCCGGGCTTCGGCGCAATAGGCGGATAAAGGAAGCGCAGCATGGGATCGACCCGCGCGCCCCAAGCCGCTTCGCTGTGATCCGCTCCGTCGATTTCGTGATATTCGAGATCGTCGTGCAAATTCCAGCCGCGCTCGACTAGGGCGGCGCATAAATTACGTGCCCGCTGCCAACCAGGTTCGGCCGTGCCGGTATCGAGCCAAATCTTGAGCGGAAGTTTTCTGTTGAGCGCCAGCACTCCTCTCACGATCACCTCATCGTCCCACCAAACCGACGGCGACATTACCGCCAGACGCGAGAAAACACTGGGAAACCAAAGTCCCAGCGTCATCACCAATAACCCGCCGAGCGATGAGCCTCCCAGGCCGGTAAATTCGGCTTCCGGTTTCGTCCGATATTTCGAATCAATGAATGGTTTTAATTCCCGGATCAAAAATTTCCCGTACTTTCGAGCCAGACCACGACTGCGCTTTTTCCGTTTCGCTTTGGCATCGATGATGCCGCGCGTCGGAGCGTATTCGTGAATGCGGTTCGGGCCGGTATTCGCGATCGCCACGATAATGATAGGCTCGATCAGTTTGCGGCGAATCAATCGCTGCGCGGTTTCGTCCACGCCCCATTCCACGCCGGCGAACGCAGTCGCGGCATCGAAAAGATTTTGCCCATCCTGCAAGTAGAAGACCGGATAGCGACGCCGAAGAAAACGGCGATATCCGGGAGGCAAATATACCAGAATATCGCGGCGGTTTCCCAGAGTACGAGATGGGAATTGGCGGTGACGTTGAATGTTCCCAGTCAGCGTGTGGTGTGGCATCTTTGTGGCGCAGGCATTTTGCCTGTGGGACCGACGGGCATCTTGCCCGCTGATAGAGACTCGCGCAACGACCAGACCGGCGCACCTGTACGTAGGCTAAAATCCTTTCAACCGAACAGAATCCGGTCTATAAAAACCGACCCGATTTATGCAGGAACGTTACATCAAATGGTGGACGCCGTACTTGAGCCGCGAATTCGAGATGCTGGTCTTCGGTAATGGCGGCGGTCTCCCGCTGATTATTTTTCCAACCTCCTTTGGGAACTACCGTCAGAACAAAGATTTTGGCCTGATCGATTCCGTCGCCTGGTTCGTTGATAACAACCGAGTGACCATCTATTGCCCGGATGCGATTGATCTCGACAGTTTTTACAACAAATCGATTCACCCTGCCGATCGCATTCGCACTCACATCGCCTACGAAAACGTGATCGTGCGTGAAGTGTTCGATTTCGCGCGGCGCGAAGGCAGCACTCATCGGGTCGGGGTTTGCGGCGCAAGCCTGGCCGCGTATCGCGCCGCCAACATCGCTTTCAGGCATGCCGATGCCGTCAGTCATCTCATCAGCCTGAGCGGCGCATTCGAGATCAGCGATTTCTTCGACGGCTATCACGACGACAACATTTATTTCAACAGCCCTTACGAATATCTGCCGAACATGCCCGACCCGTGGAAATACAACCACATGAACATCATTCTCGGCACTGGCGAATGGGACAACACGCGCCACGAATCGATGCGGCTCTCCGGCATCTTGAATTCAAAAGAAATCCGTCATTGGCTGGATGACCGGAAATGGTGCGGACACGAGTGGAAGTACTGGCGCGACATGCTGCCGTATTATTTATCCACCTTATGACTGTCGAAGCCCGCGCGATGAATGGAACACAGACTTTCCGGTCTGTGCGCCCAGCGGAGTTTTACTCGGCTGAGACCGGGCGGAGGAGCACGACAAAGAATCTATGAAAAAAATCGGAATCTTATTTGGCCAGGAAAACTCCTTTCCCTGGGCGTTCATCGATCGCGTCAATCAAAAGACCGGCGGGAAAGAGATCGTGGCGGAAGCGGTCAGGATCGACAAAGTAATTCAGGGCGAACCGTGCGGCTACGACGTGATCATCGATCGCATTTCACAGGATGTACCGTTCTATCGCGCGTTTTTGAAGAATGCCGCCCTCACCGGCACTGCTGTGGTAAACAACCCATTTTGGTGGAGCGCAGACGAGAAATTTTTCAATAACGCGCTCGCCACAAAAGTCGGGGTCGCAGTTCCACGAACCGTGTTGCTGCCTTCGCATGAAGTCCCGACCGACACCAGCGCGAACTCATTCCGCAATCTGGCCTACCCGCTCGATTGGACGGCGATTTTCAATTACGTCGGCTGGCCGGCATTTTTCAAACCATTCGCGGGCGGAGGCTGGAAAAACGTTTATCGCCTGCACAACCCGGAAGAATTTTATCGTGCTTACAGCGAAACTGGACAGCTGGTCATGATGTTGCAGGAAGAAGTGAAATTCGAGATGTACTTCCGCTGTTATTCAATCGATCAGCGCAATGTGCGGATCATGCCTTACGAGCCGCGGCATCCTTATCATTTGCGTTATCAAACCGAATGGCGGGCACCGAAGGAAGTTTTGCAGAATGTCGAGCGCGGCGTCTTGCAGTTGAATCAGTATCTTGGTTACGACTTGAACACAGTCGAGTTTGCCATGCGCGATGGCGTGCCGGTGGCGATCGATTTTTGTAATCCTGCGCCGGATGCCGAAGTGACTTCGGTTGGTCAGGCGAACTTTGAATGGGTAGTCGAGGCAGTCTCGGAAATGGCCATTCGCAAAGCGCGCGAGCATCAACCCGATCGAGATAATCTGAGTTGGGGAAAATTTGTCCAGGCCGCGGCGACGCGGCGCGCGCTGAGCGATTTGAAATAATCGTCATCCCCAGCGACAGCCAAGGGATCCCGTTGCGTAATCTTTAATGAGACTTCCGCGGGATCCCTCGACTTCGCTCGGGAAGACGGAGCTAGCGGTGCTGGCATTTCGGGCACCACGCGGTCGTCCGCCCGCCAATCGTCGCGCGACTCAACACCGTTTTGTGTCGCGGACATTTCCCGCCGGTACGCCAGCGTTCATGAATCAACCAGGTCCGCGGCAATGTGGAATCATCCGGGCCGATAATGCGCAGCGATTCGCGCGCGACAAACTTGGTTGCGCGAAAAAGCTCGTCGCGTTCTGCCGGGCTCAATTTGCCCGCAAGTTTTGAGGGCGAGACTTTTGCGCGCCACAAAATTTCATCGGCCATCCAGTTGCCAATCCCAGAAAATCCCGATTGCATCAGGACTACCGCTTTGATTGGCGCCTTGCGGTGGCGATCGAGAAATCGATCGAGGAACGCGCGATTGAATTTAGCCGACACAATCTCCGGCACAGCGTTCTCCCACCACGTCGGTGCGGTTTTGCCGCGGTGAAATTGCACCCGGCCAAATTGGCGCGCATCGGTGAAGACGAGTGCGCGTTCCCGCTGATACAAAACAAGATGATCATGCTTTTGCGGGCCAAAATCAGGGGACACGGTCTGCATTTTCCCGCTCATGCCGAGGTGCAGGCTGAGCCAATTCTCGTTAGAAAACCGAAAGAGCATACGCTTGCCGCGCGCTTCTGAAGTCAACAAATGCGCTCCGGGGAGTTCTTCACGCAGGGCACGCGTGTTTGTTCCGCGAAAAACTCGCTTACCCGCATGCAGCGCGATTTTGATCACACGATGTCCGATCCCGGCATTCCACTGCCGCCGAAAATACTCCACCTCCGCCAACTCCGGCATCGGTCAGCGTACGCGCAGTGCGCCGGCATGAAAACCGTTGGGACGATTTTGCTCACCTCTTCCCTCGTAGCGCTTTGCCCTGTAGAAGGGACATTGCTAAATTCAGCTCAATGGAAAAGGTCATCATCGTTGGGAGTGGCTGCGCCGGTTTGACCGCAGCGATTTATGCTGCCCGCGCCAACCTGAATCCGCTCGTCCTCGAAGGCGCCCAGCCCGGTGGACAACTTTCTACCACCACGATGGTCGAGAATTTTCCCGGATTCACTGACGGCATCGACGGCCCGCAGTTGATCATGAACATGCACGCGCAGGCAGAAAAATTCGGCGCCCGTTTTTCTTATTCCGAAGCGACCGGCTTTGAGCCGCTGAATTCGCACATTCGTCTGCAGGTTGACGACAAGGAATGGCTGGAAACCGAATCACTCATTATCGCAAGCGGCGCCTCGGCGCGCTGGCTCGGGTTGGAGAACGAGGAGAAACTCATCGGCCATGGGCTGACGTCGTGCGCGACCTGCGATGGCGCTTTTTATCGCAAGGTGCCGGTGGCGGTCGTGGGGGGCGGCGATTCCGCGGCCGAGGAGGCGCTTTTTCTCACCCGGTTCGCATCCAAGATTTACCTCATTCACCGCCGCGACAAATTGCGCGCCTCCAAAATCATGGCTGATCGCGTGCTGGCGCATCCAAAGATCGAGCCGATCTGGAACACAGTGATCACCCGTTACATTCCGGACGAAAAAGGGGAGATGCGTGCAGTTGATTTGCGCAATGTCGTCACCCACGAAGAACGCGAGTTGCCGGTGGCCTGCGTTTTTGTCGCCATCGGTCATGAGCCAAACGCGAAACCGTACAGTGGCAAGCTGGAGATGGACAAGGATGGTTATCTCGTCACCAAACGACTGGTCGAAAGCAAACACCCGGGCGTCTTCATCGCCGGTGATGTAGCCGACCGCGTTTACAAACAAGCGGTCACCGCGGCTGGAGCAGGGTGCGCAGCTGCCATGGAAGCAGAGCGATATTTAAGCTCGCTCGAAAAGTGAACCGGTCATCCTTAGCGGAGTGGAGGGAACCCGTGGAAGCTACCCTAAGGATTACGCGGCGGAATTCCTCGACTGTCGCTCGGGATGACGGGCAGTGAAAATCTGCGATCTAACGCAGTTCTATTCGCCATTAAGCGGCGGAGTGAAACGCTATGTGCATGAAAAAATCGCGTACCTTCAAAGCGCGGCAACCGACGAACATGTGCTCGTCGTTCCAGGACCGAAAACGGAATGCGTCACGAGCGAACGCTCGCGAATCTATTTCATTCATTCTCCGCTCATTTCGAGAACATCTCGTTACCGCGCACTGATTAACCTGCGGGCGATTGAGCAAATTCTGGAACGTGAACAACCGGACTTGATCGAGTCGGGCGACCCATATCAGGTAGCATGGAAAGCGATTGCCAGC
>Ga0209474_10001510_pt1 | contig 22508 bp, 24 predicted proteins | sample GraSoiAngelo_145_FD_185902 | JGI IMG/M metagenome (GOLD analysis project Ga0209474, IMG submission 185902) | Grasslands soil microbial communities from the Angelo Coastal Reserve, California, USA - 14_1009_05_20cm (SPAdes) (version 2) | ecosystem: Environmental > Terrestrial > Soil > Grasslands...
GTCTCGAGCCGGACGTCGATCAGGGGATGCTTCTCGATGCGCTCGATCAGGTATGCGGACATGCTCTTGCTGAGGCGGTCGCCGCGAATGAGCATCGTCACCCGAGCCGTCTGGTTCGCGAAGTTGAGAACGGCCTGGCCCGCGGAGTTGCCGGCGCCCACCACCACGACGTCCTGGCCGGCGCACTGCGCCGCCTCGCTCCGGCCGGCTCCGTAGTAGACGCCGTCGCCGATGAGGTCGTCGAGGCCGTCGAGCTCGAGCCGAGCCCAATCGATGCCTGGTGCTGCAAGGACGACGGAAGCGGTCACTTCGGAGCCGTCGTCGATGAGCAGCCCGACGGGCTCGTCCTGACCGTTCAACCGGCTGCCGTTGACGGCGCGCATGAGGAGCAGCTCGGCTCCAAAACCTTCGGCTTGCCGGCCTGCAAGCCGTGCGAGCTCGGCACCGCCGATCCCGTCGGGAAACCCGAAGAAGTTCTCGATCATGGTGGCGTACGAGGCCTGGCCGCCCGGCAGGTCGCGATCGCAGACGAGGGTGGAGAGGCCGTCGGACGCGGCGTAGACGGCGGCCGCGAGGCCTGCCGGCCCGGCGCCGATCACCACGAAGTCGTAGTGCTTGCGCTTCGCCGGCTGGTTGCCGCCCCAGGCCGTCATGACCGACTCGACCGTTGCCGCTTGGAGCGACTGCTCGCCGTCGATCAACACCGGCAGCGCGGCAGCCTCGAGCCCGAGCTTCTCGAGCAACTGGTCGGCGTCCGCCGACCCCGCCTCGTGCCACTCGTACGGTTGCGCGGAGCGCGTGAGGAAGTCGCGCAGCCGGTAGTGCTCGGCGTCCATCCGCCGGCCGACGACTTGCACCGTTGGTCTGGCTGGACTCATTTGGCGATGGTACTGCCGTAGGGGGCGCTCGGCGCGGCGCGGCCCAAGAGCAAGCCGGAAGGCCGCCCGTCCGCCTGCTCGATCGCGAAGAAGCTGCGCGAACATCTTCCGCGCTGAGGCCGGCCAGATTCCGTTCGGATGACCTTGCCACCTGGCGATTGTGGGCTCCAGGGCAAACGGTCCGTATCCTCTGTACGTGACGATCGAGCTGCCGCGTTCGCCGATCACGCACGCGCCGCCGCGTTCTCGGCGGCGTCGGCGCCGTCGCGCGCCCTGGATCGTTCTCGTCGTCGTCGCCGTCGCGCTGGTCGCGCTGGTCGCAGCCGTGGTCGTCTGGTCGGACGTAAGCCTCACCGGTGACCCGACCGGGCTCGCGAAGGTCGAGGTCCAGCCCTTCGGCGGGACCCTCGAGCAGGTGCGCGCGTTCGGGCCGGACGGGCGGAGGATCCCGCTCGGCGTACGGCACGGGAGCCTGACGCCGCGGACGTTCCTGTCCCCGGGCGAGCGAGTCTCCGTCGACGCCGTCGTTCGCCGGCCCGGCTGGGTCGGCTGGGCGCTGGGCAAGGAGCGCCACGAGCGGTGGACGGTCGAGGCGCCCGTCGCCGCCGTCGACGAGCGCTGGCTCACGGTTCGCCCGGGCTCGAAGGTACGCGTCAGCTTCGACCAGCCCGTCAGCGCCGCCGCCTACGGGACCCCCGGCCACCTGAGGTCGGTGAGCCTCGACGGTGCCCAGAGCTCGGTCGCGCTACCGCGGCGCTCTGCAACCGGCAGAGTCGTGGTCGCCGCCGCGGCGCGCCCGTGGGAGCGGCTCGGCGCCCCGGTTTCGATCAGCTGGTTCCCGCCCGCGCCGGTGCCGGTTGCGGTCGTCCAGCCGAAGCCGGGTGGGCAGCTCGCCCCGGCCTCTCCGATCCGGCTCACCTTCTCGGTGCCGGTCGACAAGGCGCTAGGCGATGCTCCCCCGACGATCTCGCCCCACGTGAGCGGCCGCTGGCGCCAGACCGACGACCACACGCTCCTCTTCACCCCGTCCGGCTTCGGCGCCCGCTTCGCCTCGAACCTGGAGCTCAACCTCGGGCACCGCGTCGCCGTCACGAGAGCCTCGGGCAGCGGCTTGCGCACGACCAGCAGGCTCGCCTGGACGGTCCCCGCGGGCTCGGTCCTTCGCCTCCAACAGCTGCTGGCGCAGGCCGGCTACCTGCCCGTCGATTGGACGCCGTCCGGCCGGCCCGTCGCCCGCACCCCCGCCGCGGAGCTGCAGGCCGCGGTCGCGCCACCGCGAGGCCACTTCGTCTGGCGGTACGGGAACGTGCCGCCGGAGCTGCGCTCCCTGTGGCACGAAGGCAGCTACGACCAGATCACGCGCGGGGCCGTGATGATGTTCCAGGACACCCACCGCCTGACCGTCGACGCGATCCCCGGAGCCCAGGTCTGGCACGCGCTGCTCGAGGAGGCCATCGCCGGCAAGCGGCGGAACGACGGGTACAGCTACGTCTACGTTCACAGCAGCGTGCCCCAGTCGCTGACGCTCTGGCACAACGGCCAGACGATCCTCACGTCCCCCGGCAACACCGGCATCCCGGCTGCGCCGACGAAGCTCGGCACCTTCTCGGTCTTCGAGCACATCCCCGTTGGGACGATGAGCGGCACCAACCCGGACGGCTCGCACTACAACGACCCGGGGATTCGCTGGATCAGCTACTTCAACGGCGGCGACGCGATCCACGCCTTCACCCGCGCCTCGTTCGGGACTCCGCAGAGCCTCGGCTGCGTAGAGCTACCACTGGCGTCGGCCGCGAAGGTCTGGCCGTACACGCCGGTCGGCACACTGGTCACCGTCGAGCGCTAGAGCCCAGTCTGTGCGGTGACGCGGCCGTTGTCGACAGCGTCTTTCAGCGCCTGGTAGTCGCGCTCGTTCTGGTCGGCGTAGGTCTCGGCGAAGGTCGCCAGCGCCCGGTCGAACGTGTCGGACTTGCCGAGATACGCGGCGATCGCGACCCGCTCGCCGGAGCGCGCATGCGCCCGGGCAAGGGTCCAGCCGCACGCCTTCCCGTACGCGGCCGCGCTCGCGGGGACAGCCGACTCGATGACGAACGAGCCTTTCCAGTCCTTGAGCTGGCGAACGTAGAAGTCCCGTGCCAAGCCGTCGAGCCCAGAGCTCACGTGCGTCCACCCGATGAAGATGTCGCTCGTCGCCTGCATCAGGCGCTGGCCGGCGACGACGCGCTCGCCGGAGTTGCCGTGTTGGCTCTTCCCGAGGAACCGCTCGAGCACCGAGGCCTCGGCCTCCTTGATCTGGAGGAACAGCGGATCGCGATCGTCTGCGCCGAGGAAGAGCGCGATCCAGGCGCGGGTGCCGACGCTGCCGACGCCGACCACCTTGCGCGCCGGCTCGACGAAGCGGAACTGCTCGAGCAGGTGGCGGCGGTCGGTCGCCAGCGTTTCGCGATAGGAATCGAGCACCTTGCGCAGCTCGCGCTCGACCGAGCTCCGCTCCCGCTTCGTGGTGAGGAGCTCCGCTGATGATCCGCGGCTCGCCATCGACGCGCCGCGTCAGCCTCTCGAAAGCCTGCATGCTGTCCTTCGTGCGCGACTTGTCGAGCTGGGCCCGCGCGTTCTTCAGGCGCTTCGGATCGATGCCGGCGGTGAACTCGACCATCGCCCGTTCGGCCGGAAGGCGCGCGTACCAGACCTCGAGGTTGTGCATCTCGGCGAAGGCGCTCATCGCCTTCCTGTAGGCGCTGACGGTGGCGAGCGCGACCGTCCTCCGCTCCTTCGCCGAGAAGCCGATCTCCCGTCCTGCCACCGCGAAGCTCGCCGCCAGCCGCTTCACGTCCCACTCCCAGGGGCCGGGCGCGGTCTCGTCGAAGTCGTTGATGTCGAAGACGAGCTCGCGCTCAGGCGAGCCGAACACGCCGAAGTTCGAGAGATGCGCGTCGCCGCACAGCTGAGCCGTGAGCCCGGAGCTCGGCAGCCGCGCCAGGTCTGCCGCCATGATCAGCGCGCCGCCGCGGAAGAAGGCGAACGGCGACGTCAGCATCCGCCCGTAGCGGATCGGGACCAGCTCGGGCACCCGCGTGAGTGCCTGCTCCTCCAGCAGCGCGACCGGGTCGCGGCTCGCGTCGAAGTCGATCTCGGCGTGCGCGGACCGTGAAACCGCCGCCCGCGCGGCTTTCCCATTGGCGGCGCGCTCTGCGCGTGTCACGCGAGGATCTCCTGCTCGGCGAGGCCCGACTCGCCGCGTGTCCTCTCGCCGGCCCGCCAGGCGGCCCAGACCGGGGAGAACACGGCGCAGACCAGCGACAGCGTGATCAGGATGAACACCCAGCCGATCAGCGTGAGCACCACTCCGAACGAGCCGAAGGCTTTCCCGTTCGCGTTGAGGGTCGGCGGCAGCCAGAGCGGCGAGGTCGCAGTTGCTCCGCCGATGACGACGCTTGCCATCACCGCGCCAGGCAGGAGGGCGCGCAGGCCGATCGTGGCATGTAGGAGGAAGCGCGGAACCCAGAGCCAGAAGACGGTCGCTCCCACGAGCCAGGCGGGCACGAGCAGGTACCAAGCGGTGCCGCTCAGTTTTTCCGCGGCGACGACCGTGAGCGCGACCGCGCCGGTGAAGACGAAGAAGAAGATCGCGAACAGCCCCTGGTCGGCCACCGAGCCCACCTCGACTCCCCACGCGCGTGCGTAGACGTCCTGGTAGATCTGGCCGATGCCGATCCCCCACAGAAGGAAGCTGATTGCAACGGAGACGGTGGCCGCCAGCTTGTTCGCAGAGGCGCTGCCGAAGGTGTCCCGGACGAGGCTGGCGGTCGAGCCGGTCAGGTTCAGGTGCGAGACGAGATGCTCGGCGAAGAGGTTCGTCTTCCCGCCTGATTCGAAGAGGGCGATCGCGACGAGGGCGCCCGGGAGGACCGACAGCGTGGAGTAGACCGTCGCGGCGCAGCCCGAGTTGCGGCTCGCCTTGAAGTACGCGCGAAACCAGGCCAGCGAGAGCCGGCCGAGTTTCGTGTCGGCGCGGCGGACGAGCCAGTCCTGCAGGGTCTTGAGGCGTCCGCGTGCTCCGGCTCGAGCTTGTCCGGGAACCAGTTCTCAGCCCGCCTCGAGATGCAGCCTGCGGCCGACGGCGACCGCTTCGAGGCGCGAGTGCACGTCCAGAGCGCGCAGCAGGCGGCGGATGTGGTTCCGCACGGTCTCGATGCTGAGGTGGAGCTCTTCGGCGATCTGCTCGGTCGAGCGGCCGCGCTCGAGGAGCCGGAGCACCTCCGCCTGGCGCGGCGTCAGGTGCGGAAGAGGCGGGGGGCCGGCTTCGTCCTCGATGTCCGAGAGCTGGCCGAAGACTCCGACGACGTGATGGCCCTCGAAGAGGCAGACCGAGCTGACCTCGACCGAGACGCGATTGCCCTTCTCGTCCAGCAGCACGACCTGCCCCTCGACGTCCTCGCTGCCGAACATGTGCTTCAGGTACGCCTCCTTGGCGCGCCGGGTCTCCTCGGGCGCGACGACCGACGTGATCTGCCGCCCGCGGACGTCGCCGAACATGTCGCGGCCGGCACGGTTGACCCAGCGGATGATCCCGTGCCTGTCGTAGATGTAGCTCGGCACGTTCACGCGCTCGAGCGCATCCTCGAGATCGCCTTCGAGCTCCCGTAACGTCGACATCGCCGGAAAGCATGCGGCCGGCGCCGCGGCCATTCATCGTCCCGTCAGGGCGATTCCGTCCCTTGTCCCGGTGAGATCGACCGACCAGTCGGGCTCACCGGCCTCGAGAATGTACGCACGGCCGTCGACCTCGAATCTCAGCGCGCACACAGAGTTCTCTTCGACCCAGTCTTCGACCTCGCGGAGGAGGGCGGCCAGATCGCTGGGGGTCGGCCGAAGCTTCACGACGACCTTGGTGGCCTCCGGCCGCTCCACGCTCACGATCACGTCCCAGCGCCACGCGAGGTTCATCGCGAGGCTCGCCGCAGAGACAATGTCCGCGACCTCGAAGACCGCGTGCTCCGACAAGCGGCCGTCGCTCACAGCTGCCGCTCGATCTCGTCGATGCGAAGGATGACCTCGAGGTCGTCGCGCATCCGCTCGAGGGCACGGATCTCGAGCCCGTCGATCGGGGCCGGATCGAGCAGCCGAAGTGCATCTTCGACGTTGCGCAGCGCCATCGAGATTCGAAAGCGGCGCCAGTCCAGATGGTCGACGGAAGCCATGAACGGATCGTCGCTGCCGGCGCCCAGGCCGTGTTTGACCCGGAACGGTCAATCGGCGCCGCAGGCAGGCTCCGCGCCTGACCCGGACAGGTCAATCAGTGCGCGAGGAAGACCTTCAGCGTCACGACGAACAAGCCGAGGGTGATGTTGAGGCTGGTCGCCATCAGGGTGGCGCCTCGCCCGAACCCCTCGAGACGGGAGAAGCGCACGCCTTCGGCACCGAGCGTGAACAGGCCGAGCCCCAGGGCCGTCCACACGGCGGTGGTCTCGTGGAACACGCCGATCGCTCCGAGCACGAGCGCGCCGACGGGCAGAGCCGCCGCCAGCATGATCCCGAGCTCGCGGCGCGCGATCGAGCCCATGTCGTAGAGCTTCTGCCGTCCCTCCGAGAGCGCCTCGGAGAGCGTGTGCGCGTAGACGTGGGCGATCCACAGCACGAAGACGGCGGCGGTGACCGTCTCGGCGAGCTTCCAGGGATCCTTCTCCGAGGCGTAGGCAGCCGTGAGCGTCGCCATCACGACCACGGTTCCGTAGACGGTGCTCGCGATCCGTCCACCGGACCCGAAGAGAGCCCGCGCGGCGGAGTCGGATAGCGACGGCTGTTCGATCGGGTCGCCGTCCGTCAGGTCGTCGCCGGACCTACGCCTGGCGGCCTTACGACGATGTAGGTGAGAACGCCGACGAGGGGCACGAAGATGACGAACAGGATCCAGCCGACCTTGACCCAGCCCGACTCGTCGGGCCGCCGGAAGTTGTCGATCAGGATCATGATCACCAGCGAGATCCAGATCACCCAGCCGAAGAAGACGAGCATCGTCCACATGACGTCGAGGAACGGATAGTCGCTCGCAACCAGCACCTCTGATCACCTCCAGTCGTGGCTCGGCGCAAGCTGACCAGGCAGCCGGGGCAGTGGCATCGTCCTGAGCGGATGATGCGCCCGCGCGCGCAGGCGGCGACTGTGAGCGGGTGAGCGTCGCAGCGCCGGTGGTCGCCGAGCAACCAAGGAAGCGCCCGCTCTGGAAGCGCCTGCTGGTCTTCGCCGCGGTCATCGTCGTGATCGGCGCGTTCGCCAACCTCGTCGGCTGGGACCTCCGGGGCTGGTTCAGCGACGTCTGGGACACGATCACCGGGATCTCCTTCGGCTACATCGTGGCCGCGGTCGTGCTGAAGAGCTTCCAGACGACCGCCGCTGCGCTGAGCTGGTACGGGATCCTGCGCTTCGCCTACCCGGGGCGCGTCCGCTGGCTCGACATCCTCGCCGCCTACGCGGCCTCGGTCGCGCTCAACTCGATCCTCCCGGCCAACCTCGGCACCTTTGCGATGCTGATCATGTTCTCGACGATCATCGCCGGGGCGACCTTCGCGGGAATCCTCGGCGGCTACGCCGTCCAGAAGATCTTTTGGACGCTGATCGGCGTGTTCGTCTACCTCTACCTGTTCCTCAGCGTGGGTGGCTCGTTCGACATCAAGTTCGCCTTCGTGCACGAGCACCCGTGGGCGACCGTGACGTTCCTCCTGGCCGGCGTCTACCTGATCTACGTCGGCGTGCGGCGGATCTGGCCGCGCGTCGTCCACTGGTGGGACGAGGCCAAGGAGGGCGGCTCGATCCTCTCGCACTGGCGGGCGTACCTCGGCTGGGTGTTCGCGCCCTCGCTCGTGAGCTGGCTCGCGGGCCTGGCGGTGATGGGCGTCTTCCTCGCCGCCTACGGGATTCCCGTGACCTTCGACACGCTGATGCGGATCGCCGGCGGCAACTCGATCGCGAACGTCACCTCCGTGACCCCGGGCGGCGCGGGCGTGACGCAGGCCTTCAACGTCGCGTCGCTGAAAGGCATCGCAAGCGCTCAGGACGCGACCGCCTACTCGGTCGCGCAGCAGCTCGTGACCACGGCCTGGAACCTGATCTTCGGAATCGCTCTGGTCGTCTGGGCATTCGGCTGGACCGGCGGCAAGCGCCTGGTCGGCGATTCGTACGAGGGAGCGAAGACGAAGGCAGCCGAGCAGAAGGCTGCACACGCGGCGAAGAAGGCGGCCAAGCGCGAGGCCGAGCCCACCAGCAGCTGATGGCAGCGGAGGCCTCGCAAGCCGAGCCGCGTGACGCCGCGCGCGCCTTTGGGATGTCCCGTCGGCCGGGAGAGCGCTGGACCCGCTTCGCCGCGCGCATCGCCAATGCGTTCGGGGTCGTCCTGCTGCTCGTGGTCGCGCTCTACGTGCTCGGCTCGCTGGTCTCGTTTAGCGGCTGGGGTGGCTTCGCGATCGCGGCGACCGCCGGAACGTGCGCGGTCTTCGCCCTGGTCAGCGCGGAGGCCCGTCACGGTCTCGTCCGCTGGGCCGTCATGTTCGCCGTGGCCGCGACTGTGGCGGCGGGGATCTCCGCTCTCGGCGCCGGCCAGAAGTGGTCGGGGGTGGCCGCGCTGCTCGAGGTCGGGCTGCTCGCGGTCGCAGCGGCCGAGGTGCTCGGCACGGTGGTGACCGAGCGTCAGGTCGGCTTCCGGACGATCCTCGGCGCGATCAGCGTCTACGTGATCCTCGGGCTCCTCTTCACCTTCGTCTACGTGGCCGTCGACAAGCTGCAGGACGGTGCGTTCTTCGGCCAGTCGACCCAGACGGGCGATTTCGTCTTCTTCAGCATCACGACGCTGACGACGACGGGCTACGGCAACCTCGTGCCCGCCGCGCAGCCGGGCCGGATGCTCTCGGGCCTGGAGATGTTGCTCGGCCAGATCTTCCTCGTGACGCTGATCGCGGGGCTCGTCAGCCTCTGGCGCCCAGGGCGCAGGGACTAGGCCTTCGACCCGGGCTGCGTCTTCGGGATGCGCCCGGTAAGCAGCAGCGCGACGATCGTCATCAGCGACAAGATCGCCAGCGCCGCCTTGAGGCCCGTGATCCGCGACTTCTGGTAGGCGGTGACCGCTGCCTGCGTTGTCTTGGAGCTGACGTGGGCGTCGTCGAGCGCCTTCTGGAGATCGGCGTCCGAGATGAACGGGACGCCGCTCGCGAGGTTCACCTGCGCCTCCGACTTGACGCGTGACGGGATCGCGTCGCTCTTCTCGATGTTGTTCAGGAACGCCGTCGACATCGCCGCGATCAGCAGCGCACCTGCCAGCGCCGTGCCCATCGAGGCGCCGAGGTTGGTCGCCGTGTTCTGGATGCCGCCGACCTCGGGGGCCTGGTCGTCGGGCACGGCGGAAACGGTCACCGAGCCGAGCTGCGAGGCGAGCGCGCCGATCCCGGCGCCAATCAGCAGCATTGGCAACAACACGATCTCCGGGCCGGCGTCGGTGTCAAGGGCGCCGAGCAGGACGACCGTCCCGAGTAGGAGCGCGAACAGCCCGAGGCGCACGACGCGCCGCGGGTTGGCGTTCGGCCGCAGGCGCGGGATCCCGATCGCGGCCGCCAGCAGCGTGATCGAGAGCGGCGTCAGCCTCGCGCCCGTCGCGAGCGCCGAGAGCCCGAGGCAGACGGAGAGGTAGAGCGGGACGACGAAGAACAGGCCGGCCTGGGCGAGGTACTGGAAGAAGAACATCGTCAGGCCGCCGGTGAGCTGCTTGTTCTTCAGCATCGCCGGCCGGATGAGCGGCTCCTTCCCCTGAGCCTCCCGGCGTGCCTCCCACTGCAGGAAGAGCCAGAGCACCGCGAACCCGGCAAGCACGAGCCAGATCACCGGCGAGAGGCCCCACCAGGCGGTGGCGCCCGGCCGCGGCTTGATCCAGCCCCACTCGCCCGAGCGCAGCACGCCGAAGACGAGCAGCCCGAGCCCGACCGCCGAGAGCACGGAGCCGACGACGTCGAGCTTCGGCCGCGTCTCCGGCGGCGCATCGGAGATCTTGCGGGCGAGGATCAGGATCGCGATCACGATCAGCACCTCGCCGGCGAAGACCCAGCGCCACGAGAAGTAGGTGGTGAAGATGCCGCCGATCAGCGGGCCGATCGCCACCGCAATCGCTCCCGCCGCTGCGACCATCCCGTAAGCCGCGGGTCGGCGTGCGACCGGGAAGTTGCCGGCGACGAGCGCGACGATCGCGGGCAGGATCAGCGCCGCGCCGACGCCCTCCAGGAACGACCATCCGAAGAGCAGCACCGGCAGGTTGGGCGCCAGCGCGGTCGTGAACGAGCCGCAGCCATAGATCACGCAGCCGATCGCGAAGGCGCGCTTGCGCCCGATCATCGCGCCGATCTTCGCGCCGGTGATCATCAGCGACGCCATCACCAGCGTGTAGGCGGTGATCGCGCCCTGAATCCCGGTGACCGTGGTGCCGACGTCTTTGGCGACCGTTGCGATCGAGACGTTCATCACCGAGGTGTCGAGCGTCATCAGGAACTGGCCCGCCGCCAGCGTCACGAGCACGACCGTCGTGCCCTTTGCCGCGCGATCTTCGGCGCTTGCCACTGCGGTCGTCACGCCTCGGCTCCCACGACGACGGCGACCGGCTCGGGCTGCGGGGCCTGGAGCATGCTCCGCCAGCCCAGGAAGAGCTCGTTGACTGCGGCGGCGCCCACGAGCGGCTCCTGCGCCGCCGGCAGCTCCACGGGGTGGAGCACGAACGGCTTCGTCTGCGGGCCGCCGATCCCGCCGTGGAAGGAGATCAGCTCCTCGAAGGCGCAGCCTTCCTCGAGCGCGGGGTCGTAGAAGCTGCCGACCAGGATGTCGGCCGTGTGGGCAAAGCCGGAGGCGCGCAGGAGGTGCTGCGCAGCTCGGGGCTCGAACGCCGCCAGCGGGTCAGCGCCCTCCACCTCGCCGCTCTCGAGGCGCCGCGTGCCGTTCGGCCCGAGGACCAGCGGTCCGTGGCGCGTCGAGTGGACGAGGAGCCAGCCGAGATGCCGGTGCTCGCGCAGGGCGGGGAGGAGACGGGGGTGATGCGCCTCGATCTCCTCGAGGCTGAGCCGTCTCGGCTCGTCCATCAGGTAGACGAGCCCGAGGTTCCCGGATGCGAGCACGACGATGTCGCGGCCGCTGACGTCCTTCTTCGACTGCTTCCGCGCCTTCCTGCCGGATGCCTCGTCGACCGCTCGGCCGACCGCCGTCTGGTTCTCGTCCCCTGCCTCGACCCGGGCGACGTCCTCGGTGTCGACCGAACGGCGTACGAGCTCTTCGAGGTCGTAGCCGTTCCGTTGCTTGAAGGTGGCGCCCTGCGTCTGACCGTGGTCGGACAGGACGACGATCTCGTACGGGCGCGGCGCGTACAGGCGCGCACGGTCGATGCGCCCGAACTGCTGGTCGAGCTTGCGCAGCGCCTCCATCGTGTCGCCCCGCTCGAGGCCCGAGTGGTGCGCGACCTCGTCGTAGCTCGAGAACGTGGCGTAGACGACGGGGCGGCCCTTCATCATGTCCGTGAGGACGCCGTAGACGATCAGGTCGCGGACGACCACGCAGAGCGCCGCGCGCAGGAACGGGTAGATGCCGCCCCGGTGGCCGCGTGGGGTCACCTCGCGCCGGCGTTGCTGCACCGCCGCGACCAGCTCGAGGATCACCTCCCACCCGAACAGGACGAGCGAGCGCAGGACGTTGAAACCGTTGGCGAAGAACGCGCGGTAGCCGGGGTTCGAGTGCCGCTCAGCCTCGCTGCGGCTGGCCGTGAGGATGACGTGGTCGGCCTCGCCGGAGAGGAGGTTGCCGCGGCTGGCGCCGCCGTTCGCGAGCAGCCCGCGGCCGCCGAGATGCCGCCGCTCGATCTCGGCGCAGTCGGCCGGCGCCGAGCAGACCATGATCGTCGCGGTCTCCTTCTCGACCCAGCGGAAGGCGGGGATGTCCTCGTTCGAGCCGAGCAGGATGCCTGCCTGGCTCGCGCCGGTCTGGGAGGAGAGATCCGTCTCCCACCCGGTGAGGCGATGGGTGCCCTCCTCGAGCCAGCGTCCCATCGTCGGTGCGCTCCCGTTGCGGATCGCCCGCTGGAGGACCGTCAGCGCCAGGCCATCGATCTCCAGGAAGAGGATCCCGGGAACTTCCGTCTCCTCGCGGTCGTCCGAGCGGCGTGCGATCCGCTGGATCACACGGAAGGCGTAGGTGTCGTCGTCGTTCGTGCCGAGGATGACGTTCAGGACGACGCCGACGGCCGCCGCGGCCAGCGCGACCCCGAGCGCCGACCAGAACGAGCTGACGGTCAGGTCGCCGTTGGTGAGGTGGTCGGCCGCGAGCAGGATCGCCGCGTCGAGCGCAAGCACGACGAAGAAGCCGAGCAGCGCCATGAACGGAAGCCGAATCGCGGCGACGAGGGGAGGCAGGACCGCGTTCAGCACCGCGATCGCAGCCGCAGCGACCAGCGCCGAGCGGTAGTCGTGGACGACGGCGCCGGGGACGATCGCGGCTGCCACGAGCAGTGCCAGGGCAGAGAGCGCCCAGGCAAGGAGCAGGCGGAACACGTGGAAGCGCGGTCGTCCGGCGCCCCACGTCGGCTGCTCGCCGTATTCCCGCTGCGCAGGCACGCTCGCCATCCCCGCACGATTGTCCGCGCCGCGTCTCAGGGCCGCGTCGTCCTGAACGGATGATGCCGCGGCCGCCCGCCGCCGCAAAGGTGGCAGGCATGTGCCGCTGGCTTGCATATTCAGGGTCACCGGTCAGCATCGAGGACCTGCTCTACCGCCCCGAGCACTCGCTGATCGACCAGAGCCTCCATTCGCGCCTCGGCGCCGAGACGACGAACGGGGACGGCTTCGGCGTCGGCTGGTACGGCGAGGCCGACACTCCCGGCGTCTACCGCAGCATCGAGCCCGCCTGGAACGACCGGAACCTCCGCGACCTGTCGGCACACATCCGCTCGCCGCTCGTGTTCGCGCACATCCGGGCGGCGATCGGCTCGGCGGTGCAGGAGACGAACTGCCACCCGTTCCGCTACGGGAAGTGGCTGTTCATGCACAACGGCTTCATCGGCGACTTCCAGAAGGTAAGGCGCGACCTCGTGCTCGCCATCGACCCCTCGCTGTTTCCGCTGCTCGAGGGCTCTGCCGACACGGAGGTCTTCTTCTACCTGGCGCTCACCCTCGGGCTCGAGGACGATCCCCCGGCGGCCGTGGCGAAGGCGGTGGGCCTGATCGAAGAGGTCGGCCAACAGCATGGGGTCGAGCACCCGGTCCAGATGACCGTCGCCACCACCGACGGTGAGCGGGTCTGGGCGTTCCGCTACTCGAGCGAGCGGGACTCGAGGTCGCTGTTCTTCTCGACCGACGTGCCGACCCTGCAGGCGTTGCACCCCGAGGTCGAGATCCTCTCCGTGATCTCCGAGGAGTCCCGGCTGATCGTCTCCGAACCGCTACGCGACTTGCCGGGGGCCTGGAACGAAGTGCCGGAGTGGAGCTACGGCATCGTCCAGGAGGGGCAGGACGAGCTGCATCCATTCAAGCCGACGGCGCCGGCCAAGCCGCTGCCGGTCGCGTAGGGGTCCGGGCGCGTGCTGATCATCGTCGCCTTCCTGCTCCTGTTCCTGCTTCCCTCGCCGTGGAACCTCATCGGCTTCCTGGTCGCCATCCCCCTCTGGCTGCTCGAGCTGTTCGGGTGGAACCGAACCGTCAAAAACCGGCGGCGGGTCGTGGGCGCGCAGACGCTCATCGGCAAGGACGCGACCGTGACCGAGCCGTGTCACCCGAGCGGCCAGGTTCGCCTCGCGGGCGAGATCTGGGAGGCGCGCTGCGATGCCGGCGCAGAACCGGGCGACACGGTCCGCGTCACCGGGCGCGACGAGCTGATCCTCGTCGTCGAGCCGGTCTCATAGGCAGGCGGTGAAGCGGGCCCGAGGGCCCGCCTCCGCCTCGGCTAACTCTTGGCCGCTTCGGCTGCGTGCGCGCCGACCGCGATCAGGTCGGCCGGATGCACCCACTCGTCGGCGAGCACGACTCCGTCCGCGGCAATGATCTTGTCCCGCAGCGGAATTGCCCAGTGGTGCTCGATCAACGCGACTGCGGCGCTCGTCCCCTCCGGAATCGCGTCTTCGAGGAACCAGACGTCGGCCTCGTCGAACGTGGCCGTCGGCGCCTTCCTCGGCGCCGGCCACCATCCCTGCCTCGACGTTGTCGTCTCCCATCCCGGCTCCGATCAGGGCTCCGACGATCGCGCCGAAGTCCTCGGCCTCTTCGGTGCTGAGGTCGCTGGTCTGGATCGTCTCGACCACGCCGCGGTTGTTCGTGACGAAGATCAGGTCGATCAGGCGGATGATGCCCGCGTCCTTGAGCCGCTCGATCTCGGGCATGATCTCGCCGTCGAACTCGGTGCGTTCGAATCCGAGCACGAGCAGCTGCACGGGGCCGAACGGCAGCGTGGCTGTGTCGTTGCCGCTCATGACGCACCCAGCAGCTTCTGCTTCTGCGCGTCGAACTCTTCCTGGGTCAGGACGCCCTGGTCCTTGAGCTGGGCGAGCTTCTCGAGCTGCCCCACCATGTCGACCTGCGGGGCCGCCGGCGCGGCTGCCGGAACGTTCGCGGCTTGCTGAGCCTCGAGCTCCGCGATGCGGGCGTCGCGGTCGTAGTCCTCTTCCCGGCCCTCCTGCACCTTCTTGCCGGCGTGGTAGGCAACTCCGCCCACCATCGCCGCGCGCATGAGCGGTCGTCGTCGTCTCATCATCATCTGCGTACCTCGCTTTCTCGCGGTCCGGGACGCACGATTTTCGCCCCGACTGAACGCTCGCTCTTCGGGCCGGCGGACGCATCGCCCGGTTGGGATGATGCACGCGGCCCGGGTGCCACGCTTAGCTTTCGTCAGGGCAACGCGTAGGAGGTGCGGGATGAGAACGACGCAGGACTACGACGTGCGGAGAAGGGACTACGACGCGGGCGCGATGGCCTACGAGGCCGACAGGAAGGGCGCCGGCTGGGTGGTCTTCGCCGCCATCCTGCTCGGCCTCTCGGGCCTCTGGAACTTCTTCGATGGGATTGCGGCCATCTCGGGGGCGCACGTGTACGTGACGAACGCGAACTACGTCTTCAGCGACCTGAACACGTGGGGCTGGATCGTCCTCTGCCTCGGCGTGCTCCAGGGATTCGCAGCCCTGACGCTGCTGGCCGGCAGCGAGTTCGCCCGCTGGATCGGGATCGTGAGCGCGGGGTTGAACGCGATCGGCCAGCTGATGTTCGCGCCTGCATACCCGCTCTGGTCGCTCGCGATGTTCGCGATCGACATCCTGATCATCTACGGGCTCGCCGTGTACGGCGGGGCACGGCTCCGCGGCTGATGCCGAAGGGCCTGGGGCGGCGCCGCGGCCGGACGAACGCGCTGCCCCGGCGCGTATGAAGCTGCCCTGGCACCGGCACGAGCAGACGCCGGTCGCGACCCCTCCGGACGGCCATCCTGAGATCGCGCCGCACGAGCTGCGCCAGCTGAGCACGGTGTTCAAGTCGCCGCCGTGGCTCGAGAACCTCGGCCACGCGGCGTGGCTGCTGGTCGGGTTGATCCTTCTCCTGATCGGCCTTGCCTGGTTCCTCGGCGCGACCTACACGATCGGCGGCCCGGTCGTGGCCGCGACGATCATCGCCACGGTGGCGATGCCGGTCGTCTCGCGCCTGGCCCGGCACATGCCGCGGGCTGCGGCAGCGGTGCTCGTCCTCCTCGGCCTGGTGGCGATCGCCGTGCTCATTCTCGTGCTCGTGATCGGCGGCATCACCGCGCAGCACGAGCCGATCTCGCGCCACGCATCCGATGGCGTGACCAAGGCGGAGGGTTGGCTGACGAGCGTGGGCGTCGACAAGTCGGGCGCCGACAGCGCGGGCGCGAAGGTCGAGGCCGACGTCCCGAAGATCATCTCGACCCTGACCACCGGGATCATCAACGGGATCCGCGGGATCGCCTCGCTCGTGTTCGGGCTCTCGCTCGCGGCCCTCAGCCTCTTCTTCCTGCTCAAGGATGGCCCGTGGATGCGGTCGTGGGTGGACCGGCATCTCGGTGTGCCGCAGCCTGTCGCGCGGACGATCACGGGCGGTCTGATCACCTCGCTGCGGGGCTACTTCCGCGGGGTGACGATCGTCGCCGCCTTCAACGGGGTGGTCGTCGGCATCGGGGCGCTGATCCTCGGCGTCCCGCTCGCCGGCACGATCGCCATCGTCAGCTTCGTGACGGCATACGTGCCGTTCATCGGCGCGTTCGTCGCCGGCGCGTTCGCGGTCATCATCGCGCTGGGCGCGAACGGGACGACCACGGCTCTCATCATGCTCGCGATCGTGCTCCTCGCAAATGGGCTCCTCCAGAACATCCTGCAGCCGTTCGCGATGGGCTCGGCGCTGGACCTGCACCCGCTCGTCGTCCTGGTTGCGACGATCGCCAGCGGCTGCCTCTTCGGGACGCTGGGTCTGATCCTGGCCGCGCCGCTTCTCTCAGCCGCGGTGCATGTGACGCGCGACCTCGCGCGGGCGAAGGCGCAGGCTCTGGCCGAAGCTCAGCCGAGCGGCGCGCCCGAGTCTTCCAGCGCGGCCGCGACGTCGTAGCCGACCGCGAGCCCGAGCTTCGGTGCGGCAGAGATCACGCGTGCGGCGCCGAGCTCCGGCAGAACCGCGATCAGGCAGCCGACGAGCTCGTCGTCCGAGGCGCCGCCTTCGCGGGCGGACTCGAGTGCGTCGAGGTAGGACGGCGAAGCGGCGTCGACCGCGATCAGCGCGCCGAGACGTACGAGCGCATGCGACTTGGGGTCGAGCCCCGACTGCGCGAGATTTGCCCGCTCGCTCGCGAGCAGGCCCTCGATGAAGGCGTCGTCCCTTATCGCGAGCTTGCGCAGCGTGCACTCGTGGCTCTCCACCGCAGCTTGCATCTCACTCCGGTTCGGCTGCCTATGCATCACCCCCCCGGGGTGAACTTAAGGAGGGCTTGACGAAACCCCGTTTGTGCCGTCGGGCCGCGCTGTCCGCCCCGACGACGAGCAGGGCTCCGCCAAGCCCTCCTGCTAGAGCCGGTCTCGTTCGTCCGAGATGAGCACGCGCAGGTGCTCGGAGAGCCCGAGGCGGTGCGCCTCGGCGATCGCGTCGCTGCGGCTCGAGACGCCGAGCTTCCGGTAGACCGAGATGGCCTGCGTCTTGATCGTGTTGCGCGACACGAAGAGCTGCTCCGCGATCTCGCGGAAGGAGAAGTGCGTGGCAAGCAACGGCAGGAGGCGAAGCTCGGCCGGTGTCAGCCTGCCGATGTTGCCTTCCCGCTCGGAGAGGGCGCCGGCTTCCCGCTGCAGCTCCTCCGCGCTCGCGGCCAGCATCGCCAGGCCCGGGGTGCGCGCGAGGATGTCGTCGACCTCGGTCAGCAGCTCCTCGACGGCCGGCTTGTCCCGAAGCGTGACGAACCCGCGCCCGAGCTCGATTCTCGTCTGCACCGCCAGCCAGGGGAGTGCGATCGTCAGATACGGCAGCAGTTCCTGCGCCGCGGTCAGGCAGGCGCGGGCCTCGTTCCAGCGGCCGCGATACAGGAGCGTCTGCGCGGTCGCCGCGTGCTCGATCGCCAGGGCGGGTGCGCCTTCCACACCCGAGTTCGCAATGAGCGACTGCGCCTCGTTCGCGAGCTGCTCGGCCTGCTCTTGGTCGCCGTGGCTGCCCGCGAGCAGCGCCCGCTCGGCGAGGGCGATGACGTGCGTCTCGACCGACCCGTGCTCGGCGGCGCTGGCTGCAGCCGCCGCGAGCGCATCGTCGGCCTCGTCGTCCCGGCCGAGGAGGAGCAGCGCCGCTCCCTGCGCGACCAGCGCGCTCGGACGCCAGTTGCTCGCCTTCGGGAGGCCGGCCAGGGCCGCCTCGGCGTCGGCGAGCATCGGCTTCGCGCCCTTGCGGCACAGCGCCGCCTTGAGCACGTCGACCCATGGCTTGATCGAGCGGCTCCCGTCCGGAAGCTTGCCCGTGAAGGTTCCGCGCATCGCGGCGTCGAGCCAGCTCCACGCCTGCTCTGGGCGGCCTCGCAGGGCGTGTACGCGGGCGCCGTGGAGGGCGACCGCCGGGTAGCGCTCGACCAGCTGCGCCCGTTCGAAGCGCTTGAACCAGTACTCGAGGGTTGCGACCCGCCCCGAGTGGTAGACCGGAAACGCGATCGCGGCGAGGATGGCGGCCGCCCGGTCCGTGTCGCCCGCGGCGTACGAGTGCTCGAGCGCGGACTCCTGGTCGCCGGCTTCCTCGAACCAGCCGGCGGCCCGGCCGTGCAGCGCCGGAACGAGGTCTGGCTCGGTCTCGGCGAGCTCTCGCTGCAGCAGCTCGCGGAACAGGTGGTGATACCTGTACCACTCGCGCCGGTGGTCGAGCGGGATCAAAAAGAGGTTCGCGCGCTCGATTTTCTCCAGCTCGCTGCCCGACCCTTCGTCCTCCAGCACCGCGTCGCAGACCGGGCCACACATCCGCTCCAGGATCGAGGTGCGCCTCAGGAAGCGCAGCGGCCCGGGACGCAGCCGTGAGAGGTACTCCGAGTGGAAGTAGTCGGCCAGGTAGCGGTCGTCGCCGCCGAAGCGCGTCCCTGCGAGGCCGGTCTGCTCGCCGTCGCGGATCGACAGGGCCGCGAGGTAGAGCGCCGCCGCCCAGCCCTCGCATTGCTCGATCAGCTCCGCGGCGCGCGCCTCGCTGAGCGAGATGCCCGTCGCACGCAGGAGAAGCTGCGCCTCGCGCTTGCTGAGCGCGAGTGCGTCCGGGCCGAGCTCGAGCAGCCTCCCGCTCGCGCGGAGCGGCGCGAGCGGGAGCGTCGGCGCCACCCGCGTCGACGCGACGAGCATCGACCCCTCGGCTTCGTCGTCGATCAGGGCCGCGATCGTCTCGAGCGCTTCGCGGGACCGGAGCAGGTTGAAGTCGTCGAGCACGAGCACGATCGGGCTCCGGGCCGATAGCTCCGCGGCAAGCCTGGGAACCGCCTTCGACCAGAGCGCGCCCGGGGCACGGCGAAGCGCCTCGACCAACCGGTCGTCGAGCGGCTGGTCGCGCATGAGCGCAGCGGCGATGTGCCGCAGCAGGACGACTGGGTCGTTGTCCCGTTCGTCGAGCGTCACCCAGGCGAACGGGCGCGAATCCCGCGCGGCCCACTGCGAGAGGAGCGTCGTCTTGCCGTAGCCGGCCGGTGCGACCACCGTTGCGACGGGGATCGTGGTCGTCGCCCTCAACTTGTTGATGAGCACCGTGCGTGAGACCAGCCCGGGCCGAAGTGGCGGCACCTGGACCTTCGACTCCAGGAAGTCGAACGGCTGCTCCCCAGGGGCAAGCTCGAGATAGGCCGAGCCTGGGCGAGCCTTCGCCGCCGCCGACCCGGCTTTTCGCCGAGCCGAGCTCATGCCGTACCCGAAGCCGCAGTAAGAGCTTCGATTTGGCTGGCCATAGGGCCTTCTCCCATCCCCCCCGCACCAGCAACGGTAGCGGGCGCAGGCTCGCCGCGCCAACTCTTGTTCACATTTCGGTAACCAGGCCGGCGGGCCGCGTCATCCGCTCCGGATGATGCGCCGGAGCCGGCGAGGTTGGAGTGTGACCCTCATGGCCGAATCGGCTCCCGTCGCCGCCGAAGCGCACTCGCACAGTCGCCTTGCCTGGCGCAGCTGGGTGCCGTGGACGCTGGTCGTCCTGGCCGCGGTCATCGGCCTGGCCGCCGCACTGAACGTCTGGGTGAAACGGCAGGCCCTGAGCACCGACAACTGGACGAATTCGAGCACGCAACTGCTCCAGAACGACCAGATCCGGGGAGCGCTCTCGGTCTACCTGGTGAACCAGCTCTACACCAACGTCGACGTGCCGGCGGCGCTCGAGCAGCGCCTTCCCCCTCAGGCGAAGGGGTTGGCAGCGCCGATTGCGGGCGCGCTGGAGGGCGCCGCCGTGCAGGCGACCGACGCTGTGCTCGCACGGCCGCGCGTCCAGGAGCTCTGGAAGCAGGCGAACCGCCGTGCGCACAAGGCGTTCATCGCGCTCCTCGACGGCAAGCACGAGCTGCTGGTCTCGACGAACGGCAACGTGGTGCTGGACTTACGACCGCTCGTCAAGCAGGTCGCGCAGCAATTCGGGTTGAGCGGGGATCGGCTGAAGCAGCTGCCTCCCGACGCCGGGCAGATCGTGATCATGAAGTCGAGCCAGCTCGACACCGCCCGGCGTAGCGTGAAGGTGCTCCGCGTGCTCAGCTACTTTCTCCTATTCCTCGTACTCGCGCTGTTCGCGGCGGCCGTCTACCTGGCCCGTGGTCGGCGCCTCAGGCTGCTGATGGGTTGCGGGATCAGCGTGCTCCTCGTGGGCCTGCTCATCCTGGTGGTCCGCCGCTACGCCGGCGGCTACCTCGTCGATGCGCTGACGAAGAACGCCGACAGCAAGGACGCGGTCAAAGCCACCTGGGCGATCGAGACGAACCTTCTGCGGAACGTCGGGATCAACACCGTCGTCTACGGCATCGGGATCATCTTCGCCGCCTGGATCGCGGGAGCCTCACGGGCGGCGACGTGGTGCCGCCGCAAGCTCGCGCCGACCATGCGCGACCACCCGGTGATCGTCTACGGCGCCGTCGCACTGGCGCTGTTCATCGTCCTGATCACGGGCCCGACCGACGCGCAGCGGATCTTCCCGCTCCTGATCCTCTTCGGGTTCGCCTTCGCCGGCACCGAAGTGTTGCGGCGCCGGACGGAGCGTGAGTTCCCGGCGGCCGGTCAGCCGAGCGTACGCGCCGGCTGAACGGTTCCACCGGTGAGGATCACCTGGGTCGGGCACAGCACCGTTCTCCTCGAAGCTGACGGCGCCCGCCTCCTGACCGACCCGCTGTTGCGCCCGCGCGTAGGGCACTTGCGCCGCGTGGGCGGCCCGGTTCCATCGATCGGCCCCGTGGACGCGGTTCTCCTCTCACACGTCCATCACGACCACCTCGACGTGCCCTCGCTCCGGCTCGTCCAGACGGAGCGGCTCATCGTGCCGCCCGGCGCCCGGCGGCTGCTGGAGCGGCGCGGGTTCGCGGGCGTCGTGGAACTCGGCGAGGGCGAAGCGGTCTCGATCGACGCGCTCAGGGTGCGCGCCACGCATGCCGACCATCGTGCCCAGCGGCTTCCCTTCGGCGCCGAGATGCCGGCGCTGGGGTATCTCGTCGAGGGCTCGCAGCGCGTCTACTTCGCCGGCGACACCGATATCTTCGAAGGCATGCGCGAGCTCGCGCCCGCCCTCGACGCCGCGCTGCTCCCGATCGACGGCTGGGGGCCTCGCCTCGGGCCGGGGCACCTCGACCCGCAGCGCGCCGCCGAGGCCTTGCAGCTGCTCCGGCCGCAGCTCGCCGTCCCGATTCACTGGGGGACCTACCGGCGGCTCGGGCTGAGCCGGGACTCCTCGACGCTGCGCGAGCCGGCGGCACGGTTCGAGCGGCTCGCCGCAGAGCTTGCGCCCGACGTGGAGGTCCGGCTGCTCGCCCCCGGAGAGCGTCTCGAAGTGCAGTCGAGGGAAGAGGCCAGGCTATGAGCATCGTGCACAAGCGGTGGTTCAAGCCTGTGGTGCTCGGCGCCGTGAGCGTTGGGATCGTCGTCGCGACCTTCGTCTTCCTGCTCCCGTCGATCGCCGACTACAGCCACGTCTGGGACGTGGTCAGACAGCTCACCTGGCGAGAGATCGGCCTGTTGCTGCTCGCGACGGCGATCAACCTGGTCACGTTCGCGCCGCCGTGGATGGTCGCGCTTCCCGGCCTTTCGTTCATGCAGGCACTCACGGTGACGCAGGCGTCGACGGCGCTCTCGATCGTCGTACCGGCCGGTGTGGCCGCGGGCGTGGCGAGCTCGTACGGAGTTCTCCGCGGCTGGCACTTTCCGACGCGTGACATAACCCGCGCGGTCACGCTGACCAGCCTCTGGAACCAGTTCCTCAACCTGGGCTTCCCGATCCTGGCCGTCTTCCTCCTGGCGCTCTCGGGTGAGAGCACGGCGGCGCTCGCATCGGTGGCGTTCGTAGGCGTGGCGGTCCTCGGGGTCGCGATCGCGGGCTTCGTGCTGATCCTCGTCAACAGGCGCCTCGCCGTCGACCTCGGCGACGTGGCCGCGCGCGTGACGAACTGGGCCCTGAGCAAGATCCGGCGGGGACCGGTCTCCTGGAGCGGAGAAAGCTTCGGGCGTTTTCGCCAGGACGTCGGAACGTTCCTCGAGCGGCGCTGGTGGGCGCTCACGGGCGCGGCGTTGCTGGGAAACCTGACGGTCTTCCTCGTCCTCCTCGTTTCGCTGCGTACGGTCGGCGTGTCCTCGTCGCAGGTCACCCTCATCGAAGCATTCGCCTCCTGGGCGCTGATCCGCATCATCGGAGCCTTTCCGATCACCCCGGGCGGAATCGGCGTGATCGAGCTCGGCCTGACCGGGGCGCTGATCGGGTTCGGCGGGCACAGGGCGAGCGTGGTTGCGGCGGTGCTCGTCTATCGGTTCCTGACGACGGTGCCCACCCTGACCCTCGGCCTCGCGGCGGCGTTCACCTGGCGCCGGCAGGGTCGTCTCGAGCCGGGGCCGGCGGAGGTCCCCGGCAGCGCCGCCCGCTGACAGCGCTTTCACCCGGTCAGGACGATGCCGCGGACCGG
>Ga0209474_10001511_pt1 | contig 22473 bp, 24 predicted proteins | sample GraSoiAngelo_145_FD_185902 | JGI IMG/M metagenome (GOLD analysis project Ga0209474, IMG submission 185902) | Grasslands soil microbial communities from the Angelo Coastal Reserve, California, USA - 14_1009_05_20cm (SPAdes) (version 2) | ecosystem: Environmental > Terrestrial > Soil > Grasslands...
GCGCCGGAAACGGCGATCGCCTGCTAGAAAGGCCGCTCGACCGCAGCCGCCGCCCGCCCATTCCTGCCGGTAGGAGACGCCCCTACTTTTGGTGGAAAAGGAGGCGGCACATGCTCTGGACCATCACGGTGATCCTGCTCGTCCTGTGGGTGTTGGGCCTCGTCTCGGGCGCGCAGATCGGCGCGTGGATCCACATCCTGCTGATCCTCGCGATCATCAGCCTCATCTTCGCCGTCCTGCGGCGCGGCACCGGCGCAGCGGTCCCGTAACGGCGAACGGGAATTCGCGAATTTCAGCGCGAGGCGCGCTTCCCGGAGGCGAGCCTCGGCAGCTTCTGCTTTTGCTCGAGTAGCGGCGCGAACAGGTCACCCGTCGATTCCACGCGCCGGAGCACCGCCTCCGAATCGAAGGACAGGGCGGCCGCGTCGCCGCTCCGCGCGCAGCGCTCGACCTCCTCCCACGTCACCGGTGTCGACACAGTCGGCCTCTCCTTCGCGCGCAGTGAATAGACGCACACCGTCGTCTTGTGCGGGTCGTTCTGGCTCCAGTCGACCAGCACCTTTCCCGGCCGCAGCGATTTCTTCATGTTCGAAACGATCTCCGCCGGCCGCTCCCGCTCGAGCAACTCGGCGACGGCGCGTGCGAACGGCTTGCTGTCGTCGTAGGTCACCCCCGGCGTGTTGAGCGGCACGTAGACCTGGAGCCCCTTCGAGCCGCTGGTCTTCGCCGAGCAGTACAGCCCCAGCGAATCGAACATGCCGCGCAGGAGAAGCCCCACGCGGCAGCAGTGCACGATGTCGGCCGGCGCGCCCGGATCGAGATCGAACACCACCAGGTCAGGCCTGTCGTACGACCGCGCGCGCGCCAACGGGACGTGCAGTTCGAGGTCGGCGAGATTGGCCACCCAAATCAGCGAAGCCACGTCGTTGACGAGGCAGAAGCGGATCCCGTCGGCATCGGCCGTCCGGATCCACTCCGGGCGGTGCTGCGGACACCGCTTCTCGTAGAAGTACGGCTGGTCGACGCCGTTGGGATAGCGCTTGAGCGTGAGTGGCCGGTCGCGCAGGTGCGGGAGCAGCACTTTCGAGATTCGCAGGTAGTAGTCGATCACCTGCGCCTTCGTGAAGCCGGCCTGCGGGTACAGCACCTTCTCGAGATTGACGAGCCTCAGCTGCCGGTTACCGATGCGCACCTCGCGCGCGTCGCGCGAGCTCATCCGTGCTTCCGCTTCCCCTTTGTTCTCGAACCACCGCGCCGCGAGGAGGCGCGCGCGGTGCGCGCCGCGGCGCGATGCTCAGCGGGGCGATGGCGCCGCTCGCCGGCCTCGGGCGCTTCGGCCGCTTCGCCCTTGCGCGCCGCCGCCAGGCTCTTCGCCAGCGCGTCCATCAGGTTCACCACCTTGCCGCGCGGCTCCTCTTCGGCTGGCTCGGCAACGATTTCCTCGCCCTCGGCCTTGCGCTCCAGCAGGGCGAGCACCTGTTCACGGAACGTGTCCTTGTACTTCGTCGGCTCGAAATCCGCCGCGAGCGACTGCACGAGCTGCTCGGCCATGTGCAGCTCTTTCTCGCGCGGCTTGGCGTCGGCGCCCGGTACGCCTTCGAGCTCCTTTTGATCCACGACCTCGTCCGCGTACATCATCGTGGACAGCGCCAGCACGTGGCCGATGGGGCGCACGGCCGCGAGGTATTGCTTGGTGCGCAGCACGAAACGCGCGACTCCGACGCGGGCGGTGCGCTTCATCGCCTCGAGCAGCAGCGCGTACGGCCGCGACGCGCCCCGGTCGGGAAGCAAGTAGTAAGTCGTTTCGTAGAAGATCGGATCGATCTGCTGCAGCTCGACGAAGTCCTCGATGTCGATCGAGCGCGTCGCCTTCGGGTTGAACGCGGCCAGCTCGTCCTTCGTGACGGTGACGTACCGGCCCTTCGAGATCTCGAACCCCTTGACGATGTGCTCCCAGGGGACCTCCTCGCCATCGACGGAGCACACGCGCTTCTGGTGGATGCGCCCTCCGTCCTTGTCGTGGATCATGTTGAAGCGCAGGTCCTTGGGGGACGTGGCGGAGAACAGCTTCACGGGCACGTTGACGAGCCCGAAGCTGATGGAACCGCTCCAGATCGGCCGAGGCATGGAACGCTCCTTCGGAACGGAGTTGCGCATGCGGCGCAGCACCGGCAACGCAGCATTCGCCGGCACAGCCGCACGAGCGCAGGAGCGCCCGCCCGCTCAGGGCACGTCGGGGGGCAGCTCCTCGGGAGGGATCTCCACGTCGTCGGCCGCCGCGCGCGGAGCCGCACCCCGGCGCTCTTCACGCCGGCGCAAAAGTCGTAAGTGCGACCGGACCGCAGCGGTGCGCTCCTTGGCTGCGCCCGGTGCGGCCGCGCTCGGCCTCGCCTCCGGCGGCGGCGGCGCTTCTCCGGCCGCTCGTGCCCCGCGCGCTTTTCCTTCGTGCGCTGCGTGCTCGAGGATCGCGTTGATCTCTCCCCCGAGAACGAAGATGAGACCCGTCAAGTAGAGCCACGTCAGCAGGACGATCACACCGCCGATCGACCCGTACGTCGCGTCGTACTTTCCGAAGTGCTCGGCGTACTGCGTGAATCCCCACGTCACGACGAGCCACAGCGCGGTACCGGTGAACGATCCGGGCGTGATGAAGCGCCACTGCTGCTCGACGTCGGGTAGAAAATAGTAGAGCAGCGCGGCGACGAACATGATGAGCAGCATCGTCACCGGCCAGCGCGACCACGCCCAAACGAGCGCGTAGTAGCGCGTCACGCCGGCGCGGTCCGCGAGCCATTCGCCCGCCTTGCCGCCGAGCGCGATGCCCGTCACCGAGACGAGAACCAACACGGCGCCGAGCACCGTGATGGCGATGGCCATGCCTTGCGTCTTCCAGAACGGGCGCGATTCCTTGACGTCGTAGGCGAGGTTCAGCGACGTGCGGATCGCGTCGACTCCGCGCGACGCGCTCCAGATCGCGAGGACGAGGCTCAGCGTGAGCAGACGGGGGCGCTGGACGGTGAGGAGCTTTTCGAACTGCCCCCGTACGATCCCCATCGCCTGCTCCGGCATGAACGTGTCGAGGCGCGCGAGGAGGTCCTGCGCCGCGGATTGCAGCGGCAGATAAGCGGTGAGGGTCACGAGGAAGAACAGGAACGGGAACAGCGCGAACATGAAGTAATACGCGAGCTGCGCCGCGCGGTCGCTGATCGCGTTGTCCGACCAGCGCCTGTACAGCATCTTGGCGAACCCGAGAAACCCCAGCTCGGTCAAGCCGGCGATCCGCACGGCAGGAAACTAGGGACGCCGCGCTACGCGCCGCAGCGGGCGGGCGGCCCGGCGGCCGCACGGTACCGTCACGACGCCGGCAAGCGGTACAGGACGCCGAGGATGACCCCGTATGCGGCGTGGCCGAGGATGGCGAAGAGCGGCGTGCTCGGCCCGTAGTGCAGCGCGAGCGGTCCAGGCGGCTCGAGCTGGCGGGTCACGGTCGGGCCTTGCTCCTGGCTCGCCATGCGCGGGTGGATCGAGGGGAGCAGCGGCACGACGACGAGCAGCATCACCGCGGCATGCCCGAGCCCGAGGAGAAGCCCCCGCCAGACGCCCGCGCCGCCCCAGTAGTGGAACAGCGCGATGTAGAGGAGGGCGAAGATCTCGCCGTTCACGAGGTGGATGAGGAAGCCGAACCACTTCGCTTTTTCGCGTCCCGCGGTCACCATGGAGCCGAGCAGGTACGGAATGCTCATGCGCGTCAGCCGGGCCTGTTGGCTGCCCGCTTCGATGGTGGTGAGGACGAGCGTCGCCGCAAACCCGGAGAGCAGCCAGCTCCCCCAGTTCGGCGTCATGGATACGCCTCGCCCTGCTGCGCAGCTTGCGGCGGCTGTGGTTCGGCAACCGAAGGATGCCCCGTTGCGCGCTCCTCCAACGTCAGCGCGGCATTGATCAATCCGACGTGCGTGTACGCCTGCGGGAAGTTCCCCAGTGCCTCCCGGCTCCCGGGAAGGATCTCCTCGCCGTAGAGGCCGACGTCGTTGGCGTGCCGGAACAGCGCTCTGAGCTGCGCGTCCGCCTGGTCGAGAGAGCCGCCGCCCATCGCCAGGTACTCCGCCGCCCAGAAGCTGCAGATGCCGAACGCGCCTTCGCCGCGCGTCCACCGGCCGCGATAGCGACGATAAAGCCCTTCGCCGGCGTAGAGCTCGCGGTGGATGCAAGCGAAAGTCCCGCGCATTCGCGGAGAGGCGGCTCCGGTGTACTCGTACCAGGGCAAGAGCAGCAGGCTGGAGTCGACGTCAAAGCCGCCGAGCGTGCGCGTGTAGCTGCCGAGCTGTTCGCTGTAGCCGAGTCTCTCGACCTCCTCGCGGATGAGCGCGCGATTCTCGGCGAACTGCGCGACCGGAGCCTTGAGGTGGTTGAGATCGTGCAGCTCCAAAAGGCCGTCGAGCGTGGCCCAGCAGAGCACGCGCGAGTGCGTGAAGTGTCGGCGCTCTCCGCGCACCTCCCAGATGCCCTGATCCGGTTCACCCCAGCGCTCGCAGACCAACTTGCCAAGGCCAATCAGCTCTTTCTGCGTGCCGCGATCGAGCGATCCTCCATTGCGCACGAGGTACAGCACCGCGCCGATCACTTCGCCGTAGAGGTCGAGCTGGACTTGTCGCGCGGCCGCGTTGCCAACCCTGACTGGCCGCGCGCCGCGGTGCCCGCGCAGATGCGGCAGCTCGTACTCCTCGGGAGGATGTCGGCCGTACACGTCGTAGAGCACCTGCAGCTCGGGCCATGATCGGCTGGTCGCGTTCAGCAGCCAGGCGACGAACGCCTGCGCCTCGTCGCGATGGCCCAGGCCGAACAGCGCGCGCGCGGTCAGCGACGCGTCGCGCAGCCAGCAGAAGCGATAATCCCAATTCAGGTCGCCGCCCGGGCGCTCGGGCAATGACGTCGTGGGCGCGGCAACGATCGCGCCCGACGGGGCGAAGGCGAGCAGCTTCACCGCGAGCGCGCTGCGCACCACCTCGGCACGGTACGGCCCGTCGTACGTCGTCCGCGACGCCCACGTTTGCCAGTACCGCAACGTGCGATCGAGCTTTTCGCGGCAGGCCTCGCCGAGCGGTGGCAGGACGGCGATGTCCCGCGTGGCGAAAGCCAGGGAGAAGTCCAGGCGGTCACCGGCGCGAACACGCAACCGCGCGGTTGCGCCGGCGCCGGATGGCTTCAATCGTGCCTGCGTGCGCAGCACCAGCAGTCCGTCGCGGCAATTCATGCGCAGACCGAGAGCGCCGGCGTCAACGATGCTGCACTGCTCGCGCGCGTAAGCCGGCTTCGGCTCGAACCGGATCTCCAGCTCGGTCTCGCCGCGGGTGCACTCGACGAGCCGCAAGAGCTCGCGCTCGGGCCACAGCAGGCGTCGCCGTTCCGCCTCTTCCGTCGCAGGCATGAAGTCCGTGAGCAGCACCTCGCCCGCTGCCGACGAGAAGCGCGTGCACAGGACGTTCGTGTCCGGCGCATACCACCGCTCGCTCCGGAATTCGCCCACGGGAGCGATGGTGAAGCACCCGCCCGCCTCGGCATCGAGGATGGCCGCGAATAGCGACGGGCTGTCGAAACGCGGCCAGCAGAGCCAGTCGAGCGAGCCGCCGAGAGAGATCAGGGCGGCGGAGCGCGCATCGCCGACGATTGCGTAGTCGTGGATGCGCGGTCCGACGTCGATCACAGCGCCGCAGCGGCCTCCGGCACCGCCTCGGGACGCTTGGGTCCCTGCGCGCGCGCGGCGAGAGTCCGCTCGTCGAACCACAGCGCCTTCGCGACGCGCGGCAACAGGTCGGAAGCGACGCGCAGGTCCTGTGCGGCGCCCCAGACGCGGTTTTGCGCCTCCCAGAGATCCATGTGAAGGCCGAGACGCGAGGCGAGCTCGAGAATGCCCGCGAGCTGCGCCGCCGCTTCGCGCGAACCCGCGAGCAGCCCTTCGACGAGCCCGTGCAGCACTTCGTGGAAGGGCCCGGCGACCGCCTCCGGGTCGATGCGGGCGCCGAGGCGCTTCGCCACTTGCGCCGTGGTCAGGAGCTCGGACTGCGCGAGCGCGAGATCGATCTTCCTGTCCGCCAGCGCGCGGGCGCACTGCTGCGCCTGATGCGTGAGCGCCACGTCGGAGGCGACCTGCAGCGGCCTCGGCACGGGCGAGTCGATTTCGCGGAGGAAGTCGATCAGCCGGCGGTTGGACTCGTAGATGCGCAGGTAGTCGTCTTCGTAGCGGCGCATCGTCTCGTCGAGCAGCTGTCCGGCCAGCCTGCGACGCTCGTCGAGGAAGAGGTCGCGCAAGGTGTAGTCGCGGCCAGGGAACTCGCGGTCGATCTCCCGGACCATCTGCGCGAGGGAGAGCGCGGCCAAGCGACCGAAGAGCCGTCGCTCCACTTCGGCGTGCGCCTGCGCGTCGTAGGGGCGAAGGCCGCAGCGGATGTCCGAACCGGAAAAGTGAAGGACGCAGGCGGTGAGGTCGCGGCGCTCGTGCGTGAGCTGGCTGCGGATCTCCAACCGCGAGATGGCCAGCGTGGCGCTGCCCGCCTTCTCGCGCCTTCTGCCACGCAGCGCTACGTCGTAGCAGAAGAGCTGGTCGGCCTTGCCGTACTCGTCGAACAACCCCGCGATCGCGTAGTGCGCGGCCACTCCCTCGAGCGACACGACCGAGGGCTTCACCAGGACCTCGTAGACGCGCGCGCCGTCGCCGAGCTCCGGCACGTTCGAGGGTGCCTGCGCGAGCGCGCCGACGAACTCCGGCTCGAGATCGGCGCCGCTCACCTCGCGCGCGAGCTGCAGCGCGCGCGCCGCGTACTTGAGGATCTGCACCGCCTCGAGGCCGGAGATCTCCGCGAAGAACCAGCCGCAGCTCGTGTACATGAGCAGCGACTGCCGCTGCATCTCCAGCAGCTTGAGGGCGGTCACCCTCTCCCGTTCCTCGAGCGCGCGGCCCGCCTGGCGTTCGACGAACTCCACCGCCTTGCGACGGTCGGGGTCGAGCAGCAACTCGATCATCTCGTCGCGGGCGCGCCACGGATCCTTCAGCAGACCTTGCGCTTCGCGGACGTACAGCTCGGCCAGCCGGTCGCGCAGGCCGTCCAGCGCCGCACGCAGAGGGCCACGCCACTTCTGGTGCCATCCCGGCTGGCCGCCGGTGTGGCAGCCGCAGTCGCTGCGCCAGCGCTCGATACCGTGCATGCAGCTCCACGACGAGCCTTCCGCGATCTCCGCGTCGTGCTCCGGCGGACACAGCGCGAGCGCCTCGGCGAGGTTGACGAGCTGAACGTCCTCGCGCTGCTCGAGGTGGCGCAGCGCGGCCGCGAGCACTTCGTCGCCGCCCTTCTTGTGGTGCCCGAACGTCTCCCCGTCGACCGCGACGGTGAGCATCTCGTCGTGGGTGCGCGCGTCGTTGAAGCCTTGCTCGAGCCGCTGCACGAGCTCGTCGCCGCGCGACAGTCCTTCGCCGAAAGCGATGCCGCGCGCGATGGGCCCGTCGTAGAAAAAGACGGCGATGTGCCGCCCGTCGCGCAGATCCACTCGATAGGGCAACGTCGGGTCGAACTGCGCGTTGCGCGCGTCCTCCCACTGGCCTCCCGGTGCGCGCACCCGCAGCGCCTGGTACGGGGAGAGCACGGTGAACCGCACGCCCTCGTCGGCGAGAGCGCGCAGCGTCGCGAGGTCGGCCGCTGTCTCGGGCAGCCACATGCCCTCGGAGGCGCGTCCGAAGCGCCGGCGAAAATCGTAGAGGCCCCAGCGGATCTGCGTGTGCCGGTCGCGCTCGTTCGCGAGCGGGAGGATGGCGTGCGAATACGCCTGCGCGATGGCGTTGCCGTGCTTGCGGCGGCGGACGCTCTCGGCGTCCGCTTCGAGGATGCGCTTGTAGGTCTCGGGTGCGCTCCGCTGCATCCAGGCGAGCAGCGTGGGCCCGAAGTTGAACGAGATGTGGCGGTAGTTGGTGACGATGTCCTTGATGTACCCGGCGCCGTTTTTCAGGCGCGCGGCGGCGTTCGGTCCGTAGCACTCCGCCGCGATGCGATCGTTCCAGTCGTGGAACGGCGCCGCCGCGTCCTGGACCTCGATCTCCTCGATCCAGGGGTTCTCGCGCGGCGGCTGGTAGAAGTGTCCGTGCAGGCACAAGAGACGCCTGTTCATGGGTCACAGATACTCACCGGGCGGCCCCCTGCGCACAAGCGCCAAGGTAGCGACAAGGCGCTTGCAGGACGCGGCGCGCCGCGTTGCCGCACTGCTCCCCTCTGTCCAGATTGCAACCGGACAAAGAACCGGAGGCCACAGGTGAACGCCATCGATTTGCTCAAGCAGCAGCACGATCAAGTGGAAGAGCTCTTCGAGAAGATCGAAAACGCGCGCTCGGGAAAGGAAGAGCTGTTCGACCAGATCGCCGACGCGCTCGCGGTGCACGCCGCGATCGAGGAGCAGCACTTCTATCCGGCGACGAAGGACGCGCGGACGGAGGATCTGTTGCACGAGGCGGTGGAGGAGCACCTCGCCGTCAAGCGCATCATCGCCGATCTGCTGGAGATGGAGCCCGACGACCCGCAGTTCGAGGCCAAGATCAAGGTGCTGAAGGAGCAGGTCGAGCACCACGTCGAGGAAGAGGAGAAGGAGCTGTTCCCGAAGGTGCGCAAGATGCACTCGAGGGACGAGCTGGAAGACCTCGGCGTCCTGATGCAAGACACGGCGCAGGAGCTGAAGCAGCGCGGCGCTCCCCGCATGCAGGTCCCGAAGGAGACGGGCACCGCGGCGCCGATCGACTGATCCACCGCGCGCCGTCTCAGGCGGCGCGCTTGCGCTCGGCGATGCGGCCGAGGAGACGGCCGAGGCGGACCAGGCTCTCGCGCAGGCCGTCGAATGCGCACGGCTCGTTGCAGCACACCTCGACGGCGCCGGCGACGTCCTCTCCGTCGAAGAGGGGGAACACCAGGACGTAGCGGACGTGCGCGGCGTGCGCCTGCGTCTTGAAGTCGCGCGGCACTTCGGCCATCTCGAACGCGAACGCGACCGGGCGGCCCGCCGACACGGCGCGCGGCGCCCAGCTCGCACTCGCACCCGCTGCCACCCACGCTTCGCGCAGCGGCTCCAGCCCGGAGCGCACGCTCCACACCTGCATCGGCAACGCGCCCTCCATCCACGTCAGGCGCGCCAGCGGCCAATCGGAATCGCTGCACAGCACGGACAGGCCAGCGCGCAGAGCGCCCTCGAGCGTCGCCTCGGCGTCGGCAGCTGCTTCGATACGCGCAGCATTGTTCATTCCCAGCAGAAGAAGCGATACGCCGATGGCGCGGCAAGGGTCTCGATGTGCGCTGCGCTAAGCTGATGTCGGTGGACGAGCTGCTGGCCGAAAAACCCGAAGGACTTCAATGCGCCGTGGGCGGGTTCCACGTCGACCCGCGGCTGCCGGTCCCTTTCGCGGTGGTGACGCATGCGCACGCCGACCACGCGACGCCGGGCTGCGGCCAGTACCTGTGCGCCGCGCCTTCGCTGCCGCTCTTGCGGCACCGCCTTGGCGGCGAGGCGCCTATCGAAGGCGTTCCGTACGGCGAGCAGCGCGCCCTGGGCGAGGTCCGCCTCTCGTTCCACCCGGCCGGCCACGTGCTCGGGTCGGCGCAGGTGCGCATCGAGCACGACAGCTCCGTCTGGGTCGCCACCGGCGATTACAAGCGCGAGCCCGATCCGACCTGCCCACCCTTCGAGCCGCTGCCCTGCGACGTGCTCGTCACCGAGGCGAGCTACGCGCTGCCCATCTTCCGCTGGGACGATCCGCGCGAGGTGATGGGCGACATCCTGCGGTGGTGGCAGGGGAGCTCGAGCCGCGCGTCGCTGCTCTTCTGCTACGTCCTGGGCAAGGCGCAGCGGATCCTCGCTGGGCTCGCCGATCTGACGGACCGACCCGTGTACGTGCACGGCGCGCTCGAGCCGATGACGCGCCTCTACCGCGAGGCGGGGGTGCGAATGTTGCCGACGTTGCCCGTCGCCGAAACGCGCAAGGGGCGCTCCTTCGCGGGCGAGCTGGTGCTGGCACCGATCACCGCGCGCGGCAGCACGTGGATGCGTCGCTTCGGAGATGCCGAGAGCGCATTCGCCTCCGGCAGCATGCGCATCCGCGGGCAGCGGCGGCGGCGTTCCTTCGATCGCGGATTCGCCCTGTCCGACCACGTGGACTGGCCGGGTCTGCTCCGCACGATTGAGGAAAGCGGCGCCCGCCGAGTGCTCGCGACGCACGGGTACCGCGAAGCGCTGGTGCGGTTTCTGACCGACCGCGGAACGGAAGCGGCGGCCGTCGGTCTGGCACATCCGACCGATCCGGAAGGCGACTGATGCAGCGGTTCGCCGCTTTGTACGACGCGCTCGACGCGACCACCTCGACGAACCAGAAGGTCGCCGCGATGCAGTCGTACTTCGCCGAGGCGCCGTCGCGCGATGCCGCCTGGGCGGTCTTCTTCCTCATCGGCGCGCGGCTCAAGCGGCTCATCGCGCCGCGGCTTGTCGCCACCTGGGGAATGGAGGAGACCGGCACGCCCGACTGGATGTTCGGCGAATGCTGGTCGGCGGCCGGGGATTTGGCGGAAATCGTCGCGCTGCTGGTGGACACGAACCGCAAGGGTCCTCCGCCGCAAGCGTCGCCGCTGTCGCTGGCGGAGCTGATCGAGTCGCGCCTGCTACCGCTGCGGGATGCCGAAGAGCAGCGCAAACGAGCGGCGGTCGTCGAGCTGTGGCGGTCCATGCCGGCGCGCGAGATCTTCCTCCTCAACAAGCTTCTCACCGGCGAGCTGCGGGTCGGGGTGTCGCGCACGCTTGCCGTGCGCGCGCTCGCGCAGCACGCCGGCCTCGACCCCGGCGTCGTCGCCCACCGGCTCATGGGCTCCTGGGAGCCGACACCCGCCGGGTTCGAGCAGCTCGTCGCGGCGGACGTGCACGACGCGGACTTGTCGCGGCCATATCCGTTCTTTCTCGCCTCTCCGCTCGAAGAGTCGCCTGCCACGCTCGGCGAGCGCACCGATTGGTTGGCGGAGTGGAAATGGGACGGCATCCGCGCGCAGCTCGTGCGCCGGGGCGGCGGAGCATGGCTGTGGTCCCGCGGCGAAGAGCTCATCACCGATCGGTTTCCCGACCTGGGCGAGGCGGCCGCGGCGCTGCCCGACGGAACGGTGCTCGACGGCGAAGTGCTCGCCTATGCCGGGGGAACGCCGCTGCCGTTCTCGCTGCTGCAGCGTCGCATCGGCCGGCAGAAGCTCACACCCAAGATCCTGGAGGAGGCACCCGCCGCGTTCATCGCGTACGACCTGCTCGAGCGCGACGGACGCGACCTGCGCGCGGAGCCGCTGTCGGAGCGCCGGGCGGGGCTCGCGGGTCTGGTCGCCGGCCGCAGCGCGCGCCTCGTCCTTTCCGAAGAGGTACCCGGCTCGTCGTGGGAGGCGCTCGCGGCCCTGCGCAAGGAGGCGCGGCAGCGCGGCGTCGAGGGGTTGATGCTCAAGCGGCGCGCCTCGCCGTACCGCAGCGGCCGTCCACGCGGCGACTGGTGGAAGTGGAAGATCGATCCGTACAGCATCGACGCGGTGCTCGTGTACGCGCAGCCCGGCAACGGGCGTCGCGCGAACGTACTGACCGACATGACCTTCGCCGTCTGGGATGGCAGCGAGCTGCTGCCGGTCGCCAAGGCTTACTCGGGGCTGACCGACGAGGAGCTGGATCAGCTCGACCGCTGGATCCGGCAGCATACGGTCGCGCGGTTCGGCCCCGTACGCCAGGTCGAGCCGGTCCATGTCTTCGAGCTGCACTTCGAAGGAATCGCGGAATCGACGCGCCATCGCAGCGGCGTCGCGGTGAGGTTTCCGCGCATCGCGCGCTGGCGGACGGACAAAAAGCCGCAGGACGCGGACACGCTGCAGTCGCTGCGCGCGCTCTTGCGCTCGCGGCGCGACGAGCGCGTTGACACCTCTTTTCCCGCCAAATAGCGTCGCGCCTCTTTCGCGGGGGTCGCCGGTGATGCGCATTTATGCGCCGTTCGTCGCATGCGTTCTGTTCTGCGCGCCTACACTGGCGCAAACCTTGTCGACCGCCCAGCCCGAGGAAGTGGGTCTCTCGACGGCGCGGCTCGGGCGGTTGCGCGCGGCGCTGCGGGCGGACGTCGAGGCGAAGAAACTCCCCGGAGCCGTCGTGGCAATCGCGCGCAAGGGCCGCGTCGCGTACTTCGAAGTCGTCGGCGCGCGCGATCCGAAGAGCGGCGCGCCGATGACCAAGGACGCCATCTTCCGCCAGTACTCGATGACCAAGCCGTTCGTCTCCGTCGCGGCGATGATGTTCGTCGAGGAGGGCCGGCTGGTCCTCACCGATCCCGTCTCGAAGTACCTTCCGGCGTTCGCGAAGATGCACGTCAGCGAAGCGCGGACGGACCCCGCGACGGGCAAGACGTCGTTCGAAATCGTCCCGGCGGCGCGGGAGATCACCGTCTACGATCTGATGCGACACACGTCCGGACTCGTGTACGGTTCGGGCACGACGAACACGCCGGTCAAGGAGGCGTACACCAAAGCCGGCTTCTTCGCGCCGCCTGGCACCCGCTACGACTACCGCGGCTTGACGCCTGCGCAGGAGGTGGAGAGCCTCGCAAAGGCGCCTCTCGCGCACCAGCCCGGGCACAACTGGGAGTACGGGCTGTCGACCGACATCCTCGGCCGCGTCCTGGAGACGATCTCGGGGAAGCGTCTGAGCGAATTGCTGGACGCGCGCATCTTCAAGCCGTTGCAGATGCCCGACACCGGGTTCTCCGTACCTGCCGATCGCGCGGGGCGCCTGGCGCAGCCGTTCGAGACGGATCCCGCGACCGGGCAGCCGAGCAACCTGTTCGACGTCCTGACGCCGCCGAAGAACGACTCGGGCGGCGTCGGCGCGGTGTCAACCGCCTCGGACTACCTGCGCTTCTGCGAGATGCTGCTGCGGGGCGGCGCGCTGGACGGCGTCCGGCTCTTGAGCCGCTCGACGGTGATCCTCATGACGTCGGATCAGCTCGGGAAGATCCTCGACGCGGGGCCCGGTCCAGGCGAGACGCTCCTCGGCGTCCCCGGATACATGTTCGGCCTCGGTTTCGCGGTCCGCCGCGAGGATGGGCAGGCGCCGCTGCCTGGCCGCGCCGGCGAAGTCACCTGGGGCGGCGCCTCGGGGACGTACTTCTTCATCGATCCGCAAGAGGAGCTGATCGCGATCCTCATGACGCAGGAGCCCGGCTCGCGCGTGCACGATCGCAAGATGTTCCAGCAGCTCGTCTACGCGGCGATCGCCGACTAACGCCGAATACCCACTCGTTCCAGAACGAGTTCAGATCAGACGGCCGAGGGGACCGAGGTCGAGGTTCAGCTCTTCGGGCTTGAGGCCGAAATGCTTCGCGAGCTGGCCGACCGTTTCCTCGAGCTTCATCAGTGCCTGGCCGATCCTCTCGGTCTCCTCCGGCGTGAGCGTCCCCGATTCCATCCGGCGGATCGCTTGTCGCTCGAGCAGTTTGCGGAGGAACTCGACGAGCGCCAGGACGAGACGCACCACGGACTTCTGGACGTCCTCGGGGTCTGCGTTCCAGCGAGGCGGCTTCGTGTGGCGCTGCAGCTCCTTGCGGAGGGATTCGAGCTCCCTGACTTGGAGAGCCACCACCTTATCCGTTTTCATCGCACCGCCTCCGGTGCGAACGACCACGCCGGCCACGGTCCGCTCGGCGCGACGCGTACGGTCAGCGAGGCGCCGTGCACGATGCGCAGGTACTCCGGCGCGCGGCCGCGATCTACGAGGTGGTACACGCTCGCGACCACGCTTCCTCCGTGCACTTCCGTCCGCTCGGCGCGCATGAGGCCGGCGAGCGCGGAGCGGAGCGCGTCGATCTCCGGAAGCGCCCGCGCGCGCCGCACCGATTCTAGGTACGCCGTCCCGGAGCTCCGCTCCGGTTCCGTCCGCTGCCCGTACACACGCAGCGTCATCTGCTCGCGGCCGCGGACCAGCGCCAGGGCTTCGAGCAGCTCGGCTTCGCGTGACTCGAGATCCACGCTTTCCACGGCCGCACCGAACCGGACGGGTAAAAGCGCGGCGCAAGCGTCGGCGAGGCGCCGGACGGCTGCTTCGTGCGCGCGCAGCGAGTCCGGCGTGAGAGCTGGAGCCTCGTCTACGGCGCCTGCAAGCGCGAAGAGCCGCCCCGTCGCGACGGCGCGGACGGGCTCGCCCAGCGCGCCGCGGAGGTTCACGGTCAGCTCCTCGTCCGTCAGGGCATAGAGGTTGAAGAGGCTCACTTCTTCCTCGAGCGCGGCTGCACGCGGTCGGCGGCGCACAGGACCGCGCTCAAACGCAAGTAGACCAGATCGACGCCTGCGACGCCGAGCATCACTTCGCCGCTCACCACCACGCCCTTGTTGAGCACGTGATCGATGATGTCGAGGAGCGACTGGTCGGCGTCCTCGAGGATCTGCATCGCCTGTTCTTCGCGCCTCACGCCGACTCCGCGACAAAGTTGTAGGGCGGCCATGGACCGGTGAGCGTTAGCTCGTAGCCGTCCGGCAAGAGCTTCGCCGCCGCCTTGCGCACCGCCGACTGGAACGGCTTCACGCGCCCGCGGCGGACGAGGAACGCCGCATCCAGCAAGATGCGCCGGCCCGCCGGCCCGGCCGGAGGTGCCCTGCGCCGCGCGTCGTCCGCGCGCCGCGCGAGCTCGTCGAAGAGCGCCGTGGCCCGCTCGGCCCCGCGCTCCACCACGTCGCGCGACAGCTCGTGCTGCTTCTTCTTGCGCAGGAGAAACTCGGTGCCGCTCGACCCTTTCGCTTCGACCCGCGCGCTGCGCGCGAGGCGCTCCACGGCGCGAGGCTCGTCCAGCAGCATGCGCACTCCCCACTCCTCGCGGCCGGCGAGCCGCTCGAGCAGCCGATCGATCCGCTTTCGCTGGACGGCGACGTGCTCCAGCGCCCGCTCGTCGTTGCGGAACAGCGTGAACAGCTTCATCGGCAGCACGGTGCCCGATCGGCCGGCGAACTCGATGACCGCCTCGTGCGGCACGGCGCGGGCGGACACCCAGGCGAGGTCGCGAAGGCCGCCCTCGATGGCGTTTTCGCCGTACTGGTCTGCGGGAGCATCAGCGGCGATGAGCCACAACCCACGTCCGGCGTCGATCGCTCGCGGCTTGCCGGCTCCGGGTACCCCGAGCGGCGCACGCGCGAGCGCGGGCGGTTTCTCGCGCTGCAACACGCAATACAGATAGGTCAAGTTGCTCATCGCGGCGTCCACGTCCGGCTGAACGCCAGCAACGCACGCGTGCCGCGCGGCGCCGGGGTCACGGCCGGAGCGCCCAGCATAGCAGGGGTCCGTCTGCGGAGCGCCGAAAGCGCCGTCTCTTCCGCCGCTGCCGCCCGTCTGCAGCGCGCACAACCGGGAGGCGTCAGCGCATTGACCAGCACGGGTCCGGCGGCGATCCGCGCGCCACGGAGCGCCGCGAGCAGCCGCTCGGTCTCCATGCGCGGCAGTTCCGCGGCGCGCGTCACCGGGATGAACAGTGAGCGCCCAGGGTCGCGCAGCAGCGCTTCGAGCTCGCGCAGCTCGCGCGCGGTGGTCGTCAGCGTGCGCGCCAGGTCGCCCAGACCGATGACCCGCCGGTACTTGAGCAGGATCTCGAGGAGCGCATGAATCCAGCCCAGCGCCTTCCCGGGCAGCTCGAGCAGCCGCAGCGCGTGACCCGTGGGCGCGGTGTCGACGACCACCACGTCGAACGTTCCCTGCAGCGCCTTGGTGACGGCAAGCAGGGCGAAGAGCTCGTCGATACCGGGAGGCGCGAGATCGATGAGGTCCTGCACGACGATGCGGTCGAACGTCGCGTCGAACCGCGCGCCGCCGCGCAGGGCATCGAACAGCTCGTCCACGCTCTGGCGGTACTGATCGCGCCTGGACGCGAACGCGCGGTCCGCGTCCAGCTCGCGCGCGGTGAGCCGCTCGACCACTTCGCGCGGCTCGTCGGAAAGAGCGACGCCGAGCGCGTCGCCGAGCGAGTGGGCCGGATCGGTCGAAAGCAGCAGGACGAGCTTTCCGGTGCCGGCGAGCCGCAATGCGCACGCGGCGGCGCAGGTCGTTTTTCCCACGCCGCCCTTGCCTCCAAAGAGGAGAAGCCGGACCCCGTCCGGTGGGTTCCAGCCGCCGTTCGCCTTGGGCGTCGAGGACGCGGTCCGCGCGGCTCGCGGCTGCGCTGCGCTGGCGGAGGCAAGGCGCCGGAGCGCATCGAGGCCGCGAGGCTCCTCGTCCGTCGACGGAACGAGGCGCAGGGGAAGCCCGGGAAATGCGTCCTTCGCCTCGCGCACGATGCGACCTTCCTCCGCGCGGCGTCCTTCGCACAGCGCGCAGCGCCCTCGCGGCGGCGGGGTCAGGCGATTGACGACGATCTCTGCGACTCGCGCGCCGATGCGCCGCAGCGCCGCGATTCCGTCCTCGGCCTCGCGAAGCGCAAGCTCTTCCGGTAGCAGCACCCAGTGAAAGGAGCAGCGCGCCTCGTCGCGCACGAGAGCGCGTAGCTCGTCAGCCTGGCGCTCGATCTCGTCGATCGTGGCGTCGCTCGCGTCGGGCACGTAGCGTCCGCGGAGCGACTCCGCCATCCAGCGGTGCTTCTGCTGCAGGTCATCGAGGACGCGGCCGAATTTCGCCAGCGTCTCGGGCATGGAGAGGAGGCGCAACGTGTGGCCGGTGGGTGCCGTATCGACGACGACATCGTCGTACCGATGCAACGAGGCGAGACGGTTCAGCTCGAGCAGGCCGATGAGCTCGTCGACGCCCGGCAGGGATTGCGAGAGCAGCCGGTCCACGTCTTCGTCGTCCAGGTACGTCCCGCGCGAGGCGAGGACGCGGAACGCTCGCTCCCGCTCACCGAACCAGCGCGACAGCGCCCGGTCCGCGTCCAGCTCCGCGGCGTCGAGGCCGCGCGCAATCTGCTTCGGCGCCCCGGAGAGCCGCACGTCGAGAGCGTCGCCGAGCGAATGCGCGGGATCGGTGGACACGACGAGCACCCGGCGTCCTTCCGCTGCGGCCGCCGCGGCGCGCCCAGCCGCGCAGGTCGTCTTTCCGACGCCGCCCTTGCCCGCGAAGAACGAGAACAGGGCACCGCGACTCCGATCGGAAGCGCTGCGCCCGTTGCGACGGGAAGGGGGCGCGCGACCCGATCGGTCACTCTTCGCCGTGGATCGTCGCCTCGACTCCGGTGACCTTCATCTCGCCGGGGCGGGGCGCCTCGCCCATCTGCCGTTCGCGGATCTCCCGCAAGCGGGCGAGGAGGTCCGCCTCCAGCGCGCGGAACTCCTCCTCGCCGATCTCGCCCAGCTCGAGCCGCATCTGCGCCGCCAGAAGCTCCTCGCGCAGGCGTGAGTCGTCGTTCATCTCGGCATCGACCGCCGCGGCGACCTTGCCGAGGACGAACTTGATCCCGCCGACGAGCATGCGGTCGAGAACGATCACTTTCCTTCCTTCGCCCTTTCGAGCTTCAAGCGGATGTTGACGAAGTTGTACGGCGGCCACGGCCCCGTGTACTTGAAGGTCAGCTTGTCGTACTTGGCGCCGATCTGCTTGACGCGGTGATCGAACGCCTGCTCCTTGTCGCGCGCGACGAGAAAGGCCGCGTTCATGATCATCTTGTCGCCGATGGGCTTGTTGGCGCGCGAGGCGACCGCCACGTCGCGCAGCGCCTCGAAGATCTCCGCCACGTATTTTTCCGACATCGACTGCAGCGCGGCGTCCACGAGGCGGCCGTACTGCATGCGCGCGAAATAGGTCGATCCTTTGGTGGCGCCGATCTGGCCCTTGAGGTTGCGTATGTCCTCGTCGGCGCGCTCGATCTCGCGGATCATCACGTCGCGATCCCACAGGACCTTGAGGCCGAACTCCAGCTTGTCCTGCATCTTCACGAGCACGTCGTGGAAGGCATCGTACGCGGAGCGCAAGAGCTCCACGATGTCATCGCGTGTCTTGAACACGGTGCCGAAAGACATCGGGATGACGGTGTACTTGCGCATGACCGTCTCGTTCACGCGCTCGTGCGCCAGCACGTTCTCGCGCGTCGGGTCGTGCACCTCGATGGGCGTGTCCGAAACGACCGCGGCGATGTCCTTGTAGTTCACGGTGTGGACGTCGGCCGGGTCGGCGCCGATGCCCAGCGGCCCGAACCGGAGCGGCTCGCTCGAATGGATGATGCAGTAGACGTACTTGCCGCGGGCTCCGCTCTCCACTTTCGTCCCGTTATCGACGGGCATCTCGGGCGCGAGTGCCCGCGCCCCCGCGCCGTCGCGCGACCGCCGCGCCGCCGCCTTTGCGGCGCGGGCCTTCTTCTTCTCGACGTCTGGCATTCTACCCCTCCGCCTTCACGGCGCTGCTGCTTCGCGGCGACAGCATCTTGCGGATCTCCGCGACGAGCTGATCAGGCAGGCAAGGTTTGGCCACGAACGAGTCGCAGCCCGCCTCGATGGCTCCCTTGGAATGCCTCTGCATCACGTGCCCGGTCAACGCGACGACGGGAATTCCGTGCGTGCGCTCGTCGGCCTTCAGCCTGCGTGTCGCCTCCCAGCCGTCCATCACCGGCAGGGACAGGTCCATGATGATGATGTCCGGGCGGTTCTTGAACGCCTGGTCGAGCGCTTCCACGCCGTTCGCCGCCTGGATGACGCGGAATCCCTGGTACGCGAGGAACTCGGCGTACATCTCGCGGTTGTCCTGGAAATCGTCGACGACCAGAACGAGCGGTTGCTGCGACATCAGCGCCTCCCTTGGCGAGGCACGCGCAGGGTGAACGTCGATCCCGCGCCCACCTTGCTCTCCACGGCGATGCGCCCCCCGAGCATGTTCGAGAGCCGCCGGCAGATGGACAAACCGAGGCCCGCTCCGCCGTACTGGCGCGTCACGGAGTCGTCGGCCTGCCGGAAGTCCTCGAAGATCTTCTGCTGATCGTTCTCCGCGATCCCGATCCCGGTGTCACTGACCGAGATCGTGACCTCGTCGCGATCGGGATCGTAACCGGCGCTCACCCGGATCGCACCATCCGGAGTGAACTTGATGGCGTTGGTGAGCAGGTTGAGGACGATCTGCTTGACCTTCTGCCGGTCGCTGCTCAACGGCGGCAGCTCGAAAGCCAGCTCGGTGGAAGCGGAGAGCCGCGCCTTCTGGATGAGCGGCTCCACCTCGGCGAGCAGCTCGCCGACGAGCGTCGGCACCTCGAATTGCTCGAGGTGCAGCGGCATCTTGCCGGCCTCGATGCGGCTGATGTCGAGCAGGTCGTTGATGATGTTGAGCAGGTGCTTGGCGTTCGAATCGACGCGCGCCAGGTTGCGTTTCTGCGGCGCGGTCATCTCGCCGTTCACGCCCTGCAGCAGCATGCTGGTGTAGCCGAGGATCGCGTTCAACGGCGTGCGGAACTCATGCGACATGTTGGCGAGGAACTGCGACTTGAGCTGCGACGCCTGCTCGAGCTCGATTGCCTGCCGTTGCAACAGCTCGTTCCGCCGTACCAGCTCGGCGGTCGCCTCGCGCACCTTCTCTTGTAGCTCCTTCGAGGCGCGCTCGAGTTGTTCGTATAGGCGCGCTTTCTCCAGCGCTTCGGTGCGGTCGTGGAGGATGGTGACGACGGCGGTGACCTCGCCGTGCTCGCTCATCACCTTCCCGCTGATCGCCTCGACGGGCAGCGGCCGGTTCGCCTCCGGGTCGGTGAGGCCGATCTCGCCGCGGAACCGCGCGGACGTTCCGGAGAGGAAGACGTTGGAAACGAAGGAGGTGAAGTGCGCGTCGTTGGTGCGTACCGCGCGCTGCAGCTCGTCGGTGGAACCCTCGGGTACCGTGAAGAGGCGCTCGCCGGGCGTATTCATCAAGAGGATCTTGCCCGACGGATCGGTCACCAGGATCGGGTCCGCGACGGAGTCGATGATCAGGTCGAGGCGGTCGCGCTCCGCGCGCACGTCGGCCTCGGCGATCTTCAGCTTTCGGTAGTTCTCCTCGATCTGCTCGGTGGCGGCGCGCAGGTCAGTGACGTTCCTGAGCACCGAGACGAACCCGGTCCCTTCGCGCGGATGCTGCACGGTCGCGGACAAGAGCTCGAAGAGCAGGTCGCTGCCTTCGGTGGGATTCACGAGCAACAGCTCGCGACGGGCCGCCTCCGGTTCGTCGATCGCTTGCCGCGATAGCGCCGCCGAGAAGAGCATGTTGTTGAGCGCGACGGCGCGCTGCCGGCCTTCGCTCTGTTCCTCCCTGGTGACGAAGAGCGCGTCGGCGCGCGTGTTGGAGATGATGATGCGACCCTCGGTGTCGGTGAGCAGCACGGGGTCGGGCACCGAGTTGATGACGCTGAGGAGGAAGTCGCGGTCGCGCTGCAGCCGGTGCTCCGAATCCATCAGCCGCCGTGCGGCGCGCAGATGGACGAGCTTCTGGCCGAGCACATCGGCGAGCCAGCGCGCCGCGCGATCTAGCGCCGGTGACGGCGGCGTGGCGAGCAGGATCCCGACGCGCGCTTCCGGCCGCTCGTCGACCGGCAATGGGACGGCGATGAAAGGGCCCGGCCCGAACGGCGCGGCGGCGCGCGCCTTGCCGTTATCGAACACGATCGGCGCCGAGCGCGAGAGCGCGAACGCGATCGGGTGCGCTTCCTCGTCGCGATGCACGGTCAGCCGCTTGAGCTGCGCGGGCGTCACGCCCGAACCGGCCAGGGGCCGCAGCTCGTGCGTTTCCGGATCGAGCAAAGCGCACACCACCGCTTTCGCGCCGGCGTGCTGGGCGAGCCAGTCCACCGCACGTTGCGCGCACTCGGTCGAGTCGTCGCTCGCGATGAGCTGCTCCGCGAGGGCGAGCCGCGCGAGAGCGCTCGATTCCACGGGCCGCTGCGCCGCGGAGCTCGGGGCCGGCCTCGCCATGCTGCGTTACTCCGCGCGCCGCCGCTTTGCCGGAGTGCCGGCCGCCAGCTGCGCCTTGAGCGCTGCGTTCTCCGCCAGCAGCGCCTCGTGGGCACGCGAGTCGATCGACTTGCCTGCGACGGACGAGCTCTGCCCCACCGCCTCGGAGTACTTGAGGTACGTATCGATCGAGGCGACCACGACGCGCGCCTCGACCGTGATCAGGTCGATCCCGACCAGCGAGACCCGGACCCAAGCGTCGATCACGATGCCTTTGTCCAGCACGCGATCGAGGACGTCGATCAGGCTGGTTCCACCGGATGCTCTTTCGACGGGCATGGGCGCTTCTCCTGTCAGCGGCGGTGCGCGATGCGCCGCGCCGGAGTGCTACGTGTGAGGTTCTCGAGCTTGCGCTCGAGCATTCGGACCTGCTCGCGCAGTGCTTCCTTCTCGGCTTCGTCGTGGTTGCCGCCGGGCGCGAGGTGGTGGTCGTACTTCCACCAATCCAGGCCGATCTCCTGCGCCTTGTCGATGGAGCAGACGATGAGTCGGATGCGGACGGTGAGGAGCTCGACTTCCGCGAGCGACACCTTGATGTCGCCCGCGATGACCAGACCCTTGTCGAGCACGCGGTCGAGGACGTCGACGAGGCCGCTCGCTTGATGTCGTCCGAGTTGCAGGTCCGTGGGCATGAGCGTTCTTTTGTAGACCGTCCCCCCGGCAGTCGCGCAAGGGGTGGCATGCCAGTACAGCGTACCTGCAGGTCTGAACGTTCGTTCTCCAACAGTCAGGCCGCCTTTCCACGTGTTCAGTGGTGTGATCCCGGGCACATCGTCCGCTACAGCACATACCCGCGAAAGGGATATGCCGGTGGAGCGAGCGGCCTGTCGGTCGTTTTGCCGACGCTGACCGCGGTGGCGCTTCGCGCCGGCGCGTCAAAGATGCATGCTCCGCGCGCCGATGCGGGCACCTGGCTCCGGGAATCTTCTCGTCGTGCTGGTCGAGGACGACCTCGACCTCGCCGACGTCACGCAGGCGGCCCTCCAGCACGACGGCGTCGACGTGGCCGTGGCGCACGACGGGCGAGAGGCGATCGAGCTCATCGACAAGCTCCACCCGCGCGTCGTCGTAACCGACCTCATCATGCCAGTAGTTGACGGCCTCGAGATGATGCGCCGCCTGAGAGAACGCCCGGCGCCGCGCATCCCGATCATCGCCGTCTCCGCGGTCGGGGCGCGTCTCCGTGCCGCGCGAGATCTCGGCGCCGCGGAGGTGCTGCTCAAGCCCGTCGACCCCGCGGATCTGTTCCAGTCCGTGATGAAGGCGGCGCGCACGGCGCAGTGAGCAGCCTTGTCGTTGCGGGGCCGCGTCGTCAGGTTCCACCGATGCCACCCGTGGACATGGTGCGGGAGCAACTCGGAAACGCGACATTGATCCGGCTGCGCGGCTCGTTCGATCTCCCCCAGGCCCTCGAGTTGCGCGGAGCGCTCGCGCAGCTCGGGGACGACGTGATCCTCGACTTCAGCCAGGTGGACGACCTGCGCGTGCACGCGCTCGGTATCGTCGCGCAGTCGGCGCCGCCGGG